>JACCDJ011450071.1_pt1 | contig 15561 bp, 13 predicted proteins | sample 7444481 | NCBI WGS metagenome assembly JACCDJ01 (sample SAMN15323435, study PRJNA562643) | freshwater metagenome | isolation source: river surface water | place: USA:Blue River Watershed | collected 2017-08-15 | reverse complement strand
GGCTCGGCGCTCTGCATACTGGGTTCCACATAAGCCCGAATTACCTTTTTGGAATCCGGATTGATAAAGCTCAGAAAATCGTTATCACCACTATCAGGGTGTGGATCCGTAAATAAATGCTCGTAAAGACGAACCTCAGCAGGTAAGGCTTCCGCAGCATTAATCCAATGTATGTTCCCCTTCACCTTGTAATTATTAGAGTCCGGTGTGCCACTTTTGCTATCAGGGAAATAGCGAGCATGAACCTCAGTAACTTTCCCTGACTCATCAACTTTGATGCCAGTGCACTCAATCACAAAGCCATGACGTAAACGCACGCGTCCACCAGCCGCTCCATCCTTAGGCGGGAAAAGATGGAAAAATCCTTTTTCAGGATTCATCTGGAAATCATCGGCCTCAATCCAAAGCTCGCGTCCAAAATGAAACTCACGTTTGCCCCATTCGGGATGGTGAGGATGCTTGGGAGCGAAACAGGGCTCTTTTGCGCCAGCCTCATAGTTTTCAATCACGAGCTTTAGTGGAGCTAGGACTGCGCTGGCCCGAGGGGCACGTGTATCTAAATCATCTCGTAAGGCCTGCTCGAGAACACTCATATCAATCCAGCTATCTGCTTTCGATACGCCAATTCGTTCACAAAATAAGCGAATGCTCTCTGGCGTATAACCGCGACGGCGGATTCCGGCAATGGTTGGCATGCGAGGATCGTCCCAGCCATCAACGCGTTGTTCCTCAACGAGTTGTAAGAGTTTGCGTTTACTGGTAATTGTGTACGTGAGATTGAGTCTGGCAAATTCGTATTGATGGGGTAGGGGGCCTTTAAATACCCCGCACTCTTTAAGACTATTGAGAATCCAGTCATACAACGGGCGGTTGTTCTCAAACTCAAGAGTACAAATCGAGTGCGATACATTCTCAAGCGCATCTGATATACAGTGAGTAAAGTCGTACAAAGGGTAAATACACCACTGAGTGCCAGTGCGATGATGATGGGCATGACGTATGCGATAAATGACCGGGTCACGCATCATGATATTTGGGTGAGTCATGTCAATTTTTAGGCGTACCACATGACTACCATCGGGGAATTCACCGGCGCGCATTTTTTCCAAAAGCGCAATGTTCTCCTCAGCAGAGCGGTCTCGATAAGGGCTGTTGATACCCGGCGTAGAAAAGTTGCCGCGATTTTGATGAATTTCTTCTGCGCTTTGACTGTCGACATACGCTTTGCCATGGCGCATCAAAATTTGCGCAAACTCATAGAGGCGCTCAAAGTAATCGCTGGCGTAATACAAATGTTCGCTGCCTTGGTGATACCAATCAAATCCTAACCAGCGCACAGCATCTAGGATGCTATCGACATACTCTACATCCTCTTTGGTGGGATTGGTGTCATCCAAACGCATATGGCAGCGGCCACCCGAAGGTAGGGAATCATAGTCTCTCGCTAGGCCATAGTTGAGGCAAATACTTTTGGCGTGGCCGATATGCAAGTAGCCGTTAGGCTCTGGTGGAAAGCGGGTGACCACGGCCGGTAGGGGTTTGCCATTTGCATCAACGCGATTGGTGTAAGTGCCTTTGGCCAAGTCATGATCAATGATTTGACGTAAGAAATTCGAGGACTCGACTGGGTTTGCAGATTGCGTTGGCATCCCAGTATTGTAGAGAAGACTGCTCGACTGGTTCTGAAAGCTAAAAAATAAGGCCCGCAAACGCGGGCCTTATGGATAAAGGAGTACAAATTTTATGAAAGTTTTATAACTCCTCGGTAAATACTTCCTCGCGGCTCTTTTTGATAGCTGGCAGAGTCACAACCACTAGCAAAAGGGCGGCCACAATCAAAAGACTTAAAGAGAGTGGTCGTGTGACAAAAGTCGTGAAATCTCCTCTTGAAAGTAAGAGCGCACGACGGAAATTTTCTTCCATCATGGGGCCCAATACAAAGCCCAACAGTAGAGGTGCGGGTTCGCAACCAAACTTAAAGAATAGATAGCCGATCACACCGAAACTTGCAGTTACAAAAATATCAAAAACAGAATTATTGACCGTATAGACCCCGATACAGCAGAAGACCAAAATTGCTGGATAGAGCATGCGATACGGAATCTTTAAAAGCTTGACCCAGATACCAATGAGTGGGAGGTTGAGCAGGATCAACATGATGTTACCAATCCACATGGATGCAATCAGACCCCAAAACAAGGTCGGATTACTAGTCATCACCTGCGGACCGGGTTGAATATTGTGAATTGTCATGGCGCCAACCATCAGAGCCATTACCGCGTTGGGTGGAATGCCAAGTGTCAATAGAGGAATAAATGAAGTTTGTGCAGCTGCATTATTGGCTGCTTCGGGACCAGCAACACCTTCGATCGCCCCCTTACCAAATTCTTCAGTATGCTTCGAGGCTTTTTTCTCAACGGTGTATGCGCCAAAAGCAGCCAAAGCGGCACCACCGCCCGGCAAAATTCCTAAGAGCGAACCAATCGTCGTGCCCCGCAAAATGGAGGGTACCATCCGTTTAACATCGGACCACGCAGGAATCAAAGTCGTTACTTTATTTAAAAAGGATTCTCCTGCCCCCTTTTTTTCAAGATTGAGCATGATCTCGGCAAATCCAAAAACACCCATAGCGACCGATACAAACCCAATTCCATCGGTTAGTTGTGGAATATCGAAGGAATAGCGCGCTACACCTGAGTTCACGTCGGTCCCGATTAAGCCCAAAAGCAAGCCTAATAAAATCATGCCAACGGCCTTGAGTAGAGATCCAGAAGCAAGCACTACAGCGCCAATTAAGCCGAGCACCATTAATGAGAAGTACTCTGCCGGGCCGAATTTAAAAGCCACTTCCGCAAGGGGTGCGGCAAAGCCAGCCAAAATTAGGGTGGCTACGCAGCCAGCAAAAAAGGAACCCATACCAGCGGTAAATAGGGCTACACCGCCCCGACCACGTTTGGCCATTTGATAACCATCAATCGCGGTCACCACGGAGGATGTTTCCCCGGGAATATTGAGTAAGATGGCCGTGGTTGACCCCCCGTACTGGGAACCGTAATAAATACCGGCCAACATAATCAGAGCTGCAATCGGGGGGAGTGCATAAGTCGCTGGTAAAAGCATAGCGATCGTCGCAATGGGACCAAGACCGGGTAGAACGCCAATCAGAGTACCAAGCAGGCAACCGATAAAGCAATACATTAAGTTCTGCATCGTAAATGCAGTTTCAAAGCCCAATGAAAGGTTATTTAGTAATTCCATTTGTTATTCCACTCAATGGGTTATTCAAGGAAAGTTGGCAGCAAAGGAAATTGCAGGCTTAAGCCTTGCACGAATGCCAGATAAGTAAACGCAACCAAGAAAACTGCATTTATTAAAGTACTTTTCCATGTGAATTCATGACTGGCACTGGCTGAAATTAGTACCAAAATGAAGATTGAGAGTACAAAACCCAAGGTTGGAAGTAAAAGTCCATAAAGCGCGACTGACCCTGCGATCCAGATGACAATTTTCCAGTTCCAGCCACCAATCTCTTCTTTGGTATTTTTCGATGACATTGATTTGACCAGGACAAAAAATCCAAGCGCGGTCAGAAGGGCTCCCAACCAAAATGGGAAATAGCCCGGACCCATTTTCGCTGCCGTTCCCATTTTGTAGTTCAAGGCATTGAGCGCAAAGAATAGGCCAAAGATCATGTACATGATCCCAGCGCCAAAATCCTTTTTATTACGAATATTCAAAATGCGTCTCCTCTGTAGCGATCGCTGCCCTTTTCGTAAAGGGCTATTTTTGGTCGATTTGTGATTGTAAGGGAATGAGCATGGGTATCTTTAAGGGTTTGCCCTAATTCTGTGCCAATGCGATAATTCTGCGGATGAAAGTCTCCGAAATCCGTCAAGCCTTCCTCGATTATTTTGCTTCCAAGGGTCACCAAATCGTGGCCTCAAGCCCTGTGGTTCCCGGGGATGACCCCACCTTGCTATTTACGAATGCTGGGATGAATCAGTTTAAAGATGTCTTTTTGGGATTCGATAAGCGACCTTATCAGCGCGCGACCACTGCTCAAAAATGCATTCGGGCGGGTGGTAAACATAACGATCTGGATAACGTTGGATATACCGCCAGACACCATACCTTCTTTGAAATGCTCGGTAATTTCTCGTTTGGCGATTACTTCAAAGAGGATGCGATTCAATTTGCTTGGGAGCTACTGACTAAGGTTTTCAAATTACCTAAAGATAAATTATGGGTCACCGTCTATGCCGAGGATGATGAAGCCTATGACATTTGGGCCAAAAAAATTGGCGTGCCGAAAGAGCGCATCGTGCGCATTGGCGACAACAAGGGTGCGCGTTATGCATCTGATAATTTTTGGATGATGGGCGATACCGGACCCTGCGGACCGTGTACTGAAATCTTTTACGACCATGGCCCAGAAATTGCGGGTGGACCGCCAGGAAGCCCAGAGGAGGATGGGGATCGTTTCATTGAGATCTGGAATAACGTCTTCATGCAATTTAATCGCGATGAGGCCGGTGAAATGCATCCCTTACCTAAGCCCAGTGTCGATACCGGTATGGGCTTGGAGCGCATTGCTGCTGTTTTGCAGCACGTGCACTCCAATTATGAAATCGATTTATTCGTTCATCTTCTTCAAGCAGCAAAAGATGCGGTTGATCATGCTGGAGCCAATGGATGTGATTTAAATAGTCCATCCCTAAAAGTCATCGCGGATCATATCCGTGCTTGCAGTTTTATTGTGGTGGACGGCGTTATTCCTGGAAATGCAGGGCGCGGTTATGTATTGCGGCGCATTGCGCGACGCGCCATTCGTCATGGCTATAAATTAGGCGCAAGGCAAGCTTTCTTTCATCAGTTAGTACCCGCTCTCGTTGCTGAAATGGGCGATGCATATCCCGAGTTGCGTCAAGCGCAAGCGCGGGTGATGGATGTCCTCAAACAGGAAGAGGAACGTTTTTTCCAGACCATTGCCAACGGTATGGAAATCCTAGAATCTGCGCTTCAAAATAACCAAAAGGTCTTGGATGGAGAAACTGCGTTCCGTCTGCACGATACATTTGGATTCCCCCTTGATCTCACGGCTGATGTCTGTCGTGAGCGCGGAGTTAGCGTGGATTCAGCTGGGTTTGAGGCGGCGATGCAACGCCAACGTGATCAAGCACGTGCTGCCGGTAAATTTAAGATGGCCCAGGGTTTGGATTACCAGGGTGAGCCCACTCAGTTCTTAGGATACGAGCAGGTATTGATTGAGGATGCCCGAATCATTGCGTTATACCGTGATGGCAGCCCAGTCAACTCAATTCGGCCGGGTGAAAGTGCAGTTGTGGTTCTGAATCGTACCCCGTTTTATGCAGAGTCTGGTGGTCAAGTAGGCGATCGGGGCGAGTTACGGACCGAGCAATCGCAATTCATCGTAGCGGATACTTTTAAGATTCAGGCCGATGTTTTTGGACATCAAGGTGAGCTTCAAGAGGGCGAGTTAAAGATTGGGGATATCGTTGAGGCGCGTGTCGATACCAGCTTGCGCGCGAAGACGATGCGCAATCACAGTGCGACCCACTTACTGCACAAAGCCTTGCGTGAAGTCCTGGGAGACCATGTTCAGCAGAAGGGCTCCTTGGTTGATGCGGATAAGACTCGATTCGATTTCACCCACACTGCACCCTTAACAAAGGCGGAAATTGCGCGCATTGAGCAGATGGTTAATCATGAGATTTTGACCAATACTGCAACTGCTGCAAATGTGATGGCTTTAGAGGATGCACAAAAGACAGGAGCCATGATGCTCTTTGGCGAAAAGTACGGCGAGCATGTACGTGTACTCGAGATTGGCTCATCCAAAGAGTTGTGTGGTGGAACTCATGTGAAGAGAACGGGTGATATTGGGAGTTTTAAGATCATCTCTGAGGGTGGGGTAGCCGCCGGTATTCGTCGGGTTGAAGCAGTGACCGGTACAAACGTGATGGATTTTGTTCACGGCCTCGAATCAAAGATGCTAGAGGCAGCGCAATTATTAAAGACGGCTCCAACTGATCTGCCGCAACGCGTTAGTCAACTGCAAGATCAACTCAAACACCTTGAGCGCGAGCTCGAGCGTGTAAACGCTAAATTAGCTGCAAATCAAGGCGATGATTTGATCAATCAGGCAAAAGATTTACAAGGGATTAAAGTCTTGGCTGCTCAATTGGATTCAGCTGATGCTAAGGTATTACGCGACACCATGGACACTCTTAAGGCCAAATTAAAGTCAGCTGCAATTGTTTTGGCGGCAGTTCAAGATGGTAAGGTAAGCCTCATTGCTGGGGTAACCAGTGATGCGACCAATCGGATCAAAGCGGGTGAACTCGTGAATTTTGTTGCTCAGCAAGTGGGCGGTAAGGGTGGTGGCAAGCCCGAAATGGCCATGGCTGGCGGTAACGATCCAAGCGGTTTAGGTAAAGCACTTGCCGCTGTTGATGCGTGGGTTGCCGAGCGCATTTAGCGATTCGTCGCTAAAATAGTGCCAAATGGGAGAATAAAATGAGTGAAGCAAGCTCGATCGTAGTTCATCGTGAAGTGGATGCCATTGGCATGAACTGCCCTTTGCCTATTTTGCGCACTAAGAAAACGCTGGCAGAAATGCAAACCGGTGAAGTCTTAAAACTTAAGGCCACTGATTCGGGCGCAGCGCATGACATTCCTGCCTTTTGTAAACAAACCGGTAATGAACTTATCGCCACCGATAACGAGGGCGATACGATGGTGTTTTACGTCAAGCGACGCTAGTCACGATCCAGCATTTTTTTAGCAGCCGTTAAAACTTGATTGGGCTCCAGTAAGTCAAGGCATTCACTTTTGCTATTGGCGGTATCAAAGCAGCCGGCCTTACGACAAGGAACACAATCACCGGGCCCTTGCAAGATGCATACGTTACCAACGATTTGATTGCGATCTCGAAGTTGATACGGGTACTCTCCAATAAAGCCATTGGGCCATGGACCAAAATTAGTGGGCGGTGTTGGTCCAAATAGAGCAATGGTTGGGATTTCGCAGGCGGCGGCAAGATGGGTCACTGATGTATCGACACCGATATATAAAGCCGCACCGTTTAAGACGGTTTTGACTTGGGGTAAGTTGAGTTGTCCTTTGCTATCAATGACCGATTGGGTGACCCCGTGATCGAGCAAGGAAAGAATATCCCGGTTAAGGGCAAGATCCTGCTCTGCAGGCGATGCACTTAAGACCACTTGATATTTTAGGGCGACAAGCTCTTGAATCAATACAGCCCAATATGCCAAAGGCCAGCGCTTATAGCCATTCAGTGGCCCTGGATGTAAAACGATATACGGTTGGCGTAGCTGGCTTTGTAATGCCGGGTTAAGAACTTGACCGATGGGTGGAGTAACTGAGATCGGATTTGCAAAAAGATCGAGTCCCTTAGCGCGATAGAAGGGCTCGAGAAGCTTGAGTTTTTCAATGATGACATGTTGTTCAAAATAATCGACGGAAACCGAATGCATGCAGACGAAGCGCTTCCACGCACTTTTTTGTCGGCTCTTCGGAGTATCTTGTACAACTACGCCTACTCGGCGAAGCGCTGCGAGTGATCCAAAAAAATAGGCCCGATCACTCGGCTGCGTGATGATGGCTAGATCATAACGTTGGAATAAACGATTGAACACTTTCAGATACTCCCATAAATTGGGATGCTCCGAGGTTTCAATCAGTTCATGAATCTCCGGGTTGCCCTTGAGCATATCAAGCTTGCCGCGGTAACCTAAAAAATCAAATTGTGCCTCGGGCCAGATGCGACGGGCTGCAGTAATCAGTGGTGTAGTAACTAGCACATCACCAATTTGTCGTGTCGCGATAAAAAGAACTCGGCTTGGATCGTTCATACTTTGATACCAGCCTTTGCCATCAGTTTTTCACGAACGCGCTTTGCATTCTCAGCCGCTTTAGATTGATCGGAGATTCGATGAAAAAGATGAAACACTTCCGTTGACCATGCGCCCGACTGACGTCGAACGCCATTATGTTGCAAGCGAAAGACAAAGTCAGCATCTTCATGCCCCCAACCCGTCATCGACTCATCAAAGCCGCCAATTGCAAGCGCATCATCTTTCCAGCATGCCATATTGCATCCTTTAATCCGGCGCCAGACAAATTTCTGATAAATACGCCATGCGCCTGGACCCAACTTCAGCACAATAGGCCAAAACTTATTAATCCCACCGTTTAAGCGATAGCTAATTAAATTACTTTTGAAGGCTGCAAAGTTCCACTGCGGCCAACGTAAGATCTTTTGGGTTAATAATTCGTTAAGAAGCACGCGACTACCAGTCACCATCATTTGAGGTTTGGCCAGCTGACGGTGGCGCTTCACAAAATCCGGTTGCACAATGCAATCACCATCCAAGAATATGAGGTACTGGCCTTGGGCAGCCCGGATGGCCTGATTCAGAATAATCGTTTTCCGAAATCCCCGATCCTCTTGCCACAAATATTGGATGGAGTGTTTGGAGCGTTCTATCATGGAATGCACTAGCGTTGCAGTCTCCGGTTTGGATCCATCATCAGCGATGATGATCTCAAAGTTTCGATCGGTTTGAGTTTCTAATGATTCGAGGCAAAAGCGCAGGGCTTCGGGCCAGTTGTAGGTAGCAAGTAGGATCGAGATTTTGAACATGAATGATCCTAGCCCTTTGGATGATGAGTTCGGGCCATTTGATGGAGTCGCCAAAGCTTCATATAACGATGATACGTACCTTGTGCGTTGGAGCATGCCAAGGAAAAGCCTTGAGGACCATCTAAAAATCCAGCCCGTAAGAAATACGTTCGAATGAATGACCAGGTTCCATGTAAGATGGCTTTCATTGGACCTCCGGTTTTGCCTTTAGCAAACGCCTGTTGAGCAGAGTCGGTGGAATAGCGCTCCATTTTTGCTCGTACTTGAGCCTGATTCATGAAGCTGTAATGCAGCATCTGATGCTTTAGTTTGAGAACCGGCCCCTGTGGGATTAAACGTTCATGCACTAAATCAGACGAGAAGCGCGCAGTGCCTCGCTTAAAAAGGCGATCCACATAGTCTGGCGTCCAGCCGGAATGGCGCATAAAACGACCGCAGTACCAAGACAAGCGCGGGATAGCATAGCAATCAGATTGCGGCTGCTTGAGAACCGCTTTGATCTCCGCCCGAAGTTCGGGGGTGAGACGCTCATCGGCATCGAGCGATAGGACCCAATCGGAGTTTGCTAAGTCGAGCGCCCGGTTCTTTTGGGGGCCAAAGCCCGGCCAATCGCTGGGAGAGCTCGTCAGCGCCCCATACTCTTTGGCAATCTCGAGGGTTTTATCAGTGCTTTGGGTGTCTACCACTACAATTTGATTAGCCAGCCCGTCTAAGGAGGCCAAACAATCCCTAAGATTGGCTTCCTCGTTCCGAGTTATAAGAATGACTGATAAGGTGGGCATAATTCATTATATGAATGCTTCAGACCGTCAAGCCCTAAATCGACTGATTGGCTATTTGCGCCCTCATATCCGCCTAATCGTTGGCTCACTTTTGGCCATGGCCTTGGTTGCGGCCTCAGAGACCTCTATCCCGGCTCTGATGAAGCCCCTTTTGGACGATGGGTTTTCTGGGAAGATGAATGATCAACTATGGTTGGTCCCAGTCTTCCTTGTGGGGCTCGCTGTTGTGCGTAGCGGAGCCCAATTTCTTTCTAACTATTTACTAACTAAGGTCATTAGTAATATCTTGTTAAAGCTGCGCGAGCAAATGTTTGCAAGGCTTTTGCGTGCCAAGACGGAGTATTACCAAAAGACTACGGCCTCGAACTTAATTAATGCAGTGGTCTTTGAGGTCAACAATGTCTTATCGATTATGGGCGGCATGCTAATCAGTCTTGTACGAGATCTATTGACCGTCATTGGTTTGATGGGGTATTTGCTGTATTTGAACTGGCGCTTGACATTAGTAGTGTTTGTGATTTTTCCAATCATTGCCTACGTCATGAGCAAGATTAATAAGCGCTTACGCAGCCTTAATCGGCAACAGCAAAGCATGACCAGTGAGTTGGCATATGTTGTCGAGGAGGCGGCAGCAGGGCATAAGATCGTGAAAGTGCACGGCGGTGAAGATTACGAGATGCGACGCTTTATGGAAAAGGCTGAGCAATTGCGTAAGTTCACGCTTAAAGCAGCAGTTGCTGGTGGATTAAATCAGCCGATTACGCAATTAGTCGCCTCAATGGCCTTATCGGTAGTCCTAGTGATTGCGATCATGCAATCGGCCAGTCAGGGAGTGACAGTAGGAAGTTTTGCTGCGTTTATTACAGCCATGCTATTAATCGTTTCCCCACTCAAACACCTGGCTGATATTAATCAGCCTTTGCAGCGGGGGCTCACTGCCGCCGAGATGATCTTTCAGTTGATTGATCAACCGATTGAGGAAGAGCAGGCACAAACATCTAATCTAAAGCGTATCGACAAGGCTAGGGGTGAAATTACATTTGAAGATCTTTCTTTCTCATACAACCAAGAGGAAGGACGAAAAGATACCTTACGCAACATCAATCTCAAGGTTAAGCCTGGCGAGGTGATTGCCTTTGTAGGACCGTCAGGCGGCGGTAAATCAACGTTGGTTAATTTGTTGCCGCGTTTTTATCAGCCCAAATCCGGTCGAATTGTGCTTGATCAAATCCCAATTGAGGAAATTGTTTTAACGGATTTGCGCAAACAAATTGCCTTTGTCAGTCAAGACGTGATTCTATTTAATGACACGATTGCAGCGAATGTCGCATACGGCTCGAGTACAGGTGATGATATTGATCGTGGTCGTGTGATTGAGGCACTAGAAGCAGCTAATTTATCGAATTTATTGTCTGAGCTACCCGATGGCATCGATACACAGATTGGAGATAATGGCAATCGCTTATCCGGCGGACAACGACAACGCCTAGCCATTGCGCGCGCGATTTATAAAGATGCACCAATCCTGATTTTGGATGAGGCAACCTCTGCCCTCGATTCAGAGTCGGAGCGGCAAGTGCAAGAGGCGCTTGAGCGGCTCATGGCTGGTAGAACTACGCTGGTGATTGCACATCGCCTATCGACCATCGAGCATGCAGATACGATCGCAGTGCTCGACCACGGTGAAATCGTGGAATATGGTCCGCATCAGGAATTAATTGCTAAAAACGGCCTGTATGCAGGGTTGCATCGCTTGCAGTTTAACGAAGCAAATTAAGAAAGCGAATTAATTTAGGACGATATCGTATTGTTCTTGTCTAAAACCGGCTTCGGCTTGGAGCCGAATCGGCTTTTGAATAAAGTCACCCAACATCGCTAAGAATTGATTTTCTTCCTCAAGAAATAAATCAATCACGTCGGGCGAGGCAACAATGCGGAACTCCTTGGGATTAAATTGGCGGTGTTCGCGCACAATCTCGCGCAAGATTTCATAGCAAATCGTTTGCGGTGTTTTGGTTTCTCCTTTGCCATTGCAAGAGGAGCAGGGTTCGCACAGAATATGGGACAAGGACTCGCGCGTACGTTTACGTGTCATCTCAATGAGACCAAGCGAGGAGAAATCATTCACACTGGTGCGGACATGATCACGGGCTAAATTCTTCTTGAGCTCCCCAAGAACTGCTTCTTGATGGTCGCTCTGCGTCATGTCAATAAAATCAATGATGATGATGCCGCCCAAATTGCGTAAGCGTAATTGCCGGGCAATTGCTTGAGCAGCCTCTAGATTGGTTTTAAATACGGTATCGTCTAAATTACGAGCTCCCACAAAACTTCCAGTGTTGACATCAATGGTGGTCATCGACTCAGTTTGATCAATCATTAGATAGCCGCCCGACTTCAGATCGACACGTCGACCCAAGGCTTTATTCATTTCAGAATCAATATCAAAGAGGTCAAAGAGGGCGCGCTCACCCCGATAGAGTGTTAACTTGGAACTGAGCTGTGGCATAAACATCTGCGTAAACTGAGTCAGACGTTCAAAGTTTTCTGCTGAATCAATCCGAATCTGACCAGTCTCAGGACCGGCCATATCGCGCAATACCCGCTCAGCCAAATTTAGGTCTTGATGAAGAAGTGCAGGAGCTGCCTTTTCTTTGGCACGTTGCGCGATTTGCTGCCAGGTGGTGCGCAGGTACTTCAGGTCTGAAATTAAGGTTTCGTCGCTCACCTGCTCAGCGCTCGTCCGCACAATGATGTCGCCGGATTCATCTGCGGGAATCAGGCTCTTGAGGCGATTTTTGAGGGCCTCGCGCTCTTCGGGATTCTCAATCTTTTGCGAAATCCCAATATGAATCTCTTGGCCTAGTGGCCGATGAATTTGCGGTAGATAGACCAAATTACGCCCTGCGATACTAATTTGGCGGGTGAGCCTTGCCCCTTTTGTTCCAAGAGGATCTTTGAGCACCTGTACTAAGAGGGTCTGCCCTTCGAACAGTACTTTTTCAATTTGACCTCCAGTTTGCTGTTCGCCCAAATCATTAAAGTGAATAAATGCAGCACGCTCTAGACCAATATCAATAAAGGCCGATTGCATCCCAGGTAAGACCCGTGCCACCTTAGCTAAATAAATATTACCCACAATGCCACGCTGGCGCGTACGTTCAATATGAAGTTCTTGAACGGCATTTTGCTCAATTAAAGCAACGCGCGTTTCTTGCGGGGTAATATTAATGAGGATTTCTTGAGTCATGGACGGTTTAAACCAAAGCGAACGTGTGCTGCTTGTAATAGTTGAGTGGTTTCAAATAAGGGAAGCCCCATAATACCGCTATAGCTTCCAGAAATCTCCTCAATAAACGTTGCCGCCATCCCCTGAATGCCATAGGCACCCGCCTTCCCAAACGCTTCACCACTGCTAACGTAGCGTTCAATTTGCTCAGGGCTTAATGTTGCGAATCGAATCCTTGATTTTTGTAATGCACAGACTGGCTTGCTTTTGGTCTCGGGGGTGATGGCAACTGCTGTATAGACCCAATGGGTCTGACCACTCAGGATTTGCAATATTCGGATCGCGTCTTCTTCATCACGTGGCTTTCCCAGTATTTCGTGATCGGGTGAGCCCGGAAGGCTCACGGTGGTATCGGCACAAAGAATCGGCGCCCAGGGAAGCGCAATGCTTGCTTGACGGCGGTGATGCCAACGCTTGAGAGCGGCAATACTTTTAGCAATGGTTACGCGTTGAGTGTAGTCGTTAGCGCTCTCGTTCCCTAAAGCCAGCTCTAAAGACTCGGCATCCTCATCCGGCGTTGGAAGCAATAGCTCGAAGCGCACCCCAATCTGTAAGAGCAGTTCTTGGCGACGTGGACTTTGCGAGGCGAGGTAGATAAAGTCGTACTTCATACAAAATAATGATCAATTTACTCGCGATGATAGGGGTGACCTTGCAGAATGGTCCAGGCCCGATAGAGTTGCTCAATGAGTACAAGGCGGGCAAAGGCATGTGGCAGGGTAAGGCTAGACAGTTTCCAGGTGAGACCGCTATTTGTCTTGAGGCTTGGGTCAAGTCCATTTGCCCCCCCGATCAAGAAAGCCACATCTTGACCATTGGAGCGCCAATTCTGGAGTTGGTCGGCGATCGCTTGAGTCCGTAGATCCATGCCATGCTCATCCAATGCAATGACGACCGCACCCTTTGGAATTGCTGTAATGATCTTGCTCGCTTCTTTAGCAGGGCTAATATCCGGCTTTAGTTCCTTAACCTCAATCATGCAATCACTGGGCATGCGCTTTTGGTATTCCTGGCATGCTTTAGACACCCAGTCGGGCATTTTGTGACCAACCGCAATAATCCAAAGACGCATACTTATTCGTCGCCAGTATCTTCACTGGCTTTGACTAGTTTCTTGGTGCCAGATAATTTGACCCGCACTGGTTTGTCACCCCAAATCCCTTCGAGTTGGTAGTAGGCCCTGAGCATGGGCTGCAGAATATGAACCACAATATCGCCACAATCAACCAAAACCCATTCACCCGTCTCAAGGCCTTCGATCGAGATCACCTCGCCACCTTTTTCAAGAACCTTTTCCTTGACTGAAAGTGCTAAGGAACGGGTCTGGCGATTGCTGCTGCCGGTTGCGATGATCACTCGGTCAAAAAGTTCGCTGAGCTTACTACTGTCGAAGACGCGAATATCTTGCGCTTTGACATCCTCGAGGGCATCAATGATGGTACGTTGTAATTTTTTAATATCCATATGGTTTTTAGAGCTCATCTTACCTTGGATTGGTAGAGGCCTTTCTCCAAAATAATGCTCCAGACGGATTCTGGCAACCATTGTTGAATGGCTTCGGCGCTCGGATGGTGCGCTAGCAGGGGCCGAAGGCTGCTCGATGCCAAGTCAATAGACAGCTCCTCATCTAAATAAATGAGACCGCAGGATTGTTGACAAAGTTCCTGAGCATGATCGGTTTGATGATCTTGATAATAGGCCAATAGGGGCTGATGGTCCTGCAATTGGATTGCAATCCGATAGGGTGGTCGATTGGCTACCGCTAAATGGATGTAATGCATTAAGTCTCGCCAATCATTCCAGGTGTAAAGCTGTAAAAAACTATCCGCACCCATGAGCCAAATTAAAGCGGTTTGATCACCATAGAGCTGTCGCAAGGCTTTGGCACTATCAATCGTGTAGCTGGGCCCAGCCCGATCAATTTCCATCGTATTCACTGTGACTCGAGTGCCAAGACCAAGCCGTTGGAGCTCGATTTTTAGGGCCTCAGCGGCTGCCAGCGTCATGGCATAGCGATCAACTGCGGGAGTGATATGCGTTCCTTTTTGCCACGGCTCACCGCTGGGTAACCACATGAGCTCATCGAGTTTTAGACGTTTAGCAAAATGCGCGGCAAGATGAATGTGACCCCAATGCGGCGGGTCAAATGTACCCCCTAGAATGCCGATGGTTTTATTCAAGAATGATTCGCCTCAAACCTCAGATAGCCAATCGCGTGGCTTAAGATAGCGCTCATAGAGGCGAGCTTCTGGAGTTCCTGGTTGGGGCTGCCAGTCGTATTTCCAGGTCACAACCGGTGGCATTGACATGAGAATGGACTCCGAGCGCCCGCCTGATTGGAGACCAAAGATCGTTCCTCGATCAAAAATCAGGTTGTATTCCACATAGCGACCGCGACGGTATTCCTGAAAATCACGTTCTGCCTGGGTATAGGGTTCTTGATAGCGGCGTTTGAGAATCGGTAAATAGGCTTCGATGAATGCGTCTCCCACTGAGCGCATCATGGCAAAACTTGTTTCAAACCCAAGCTCATTGAAATCATCAAAGAAAATACCCCCAATGCCACGCGGTTCGTCGCGATGCTTGAGATAAAAATACTCATCGCACCATTTCTTAAAGCGTGGATATAAATCAGTACCTAATGGATCGAGAGCATCTTTAGCGGTTTGATGAAAATGCTTACAGTCCTCATCCACTCCGTAGTAGGGAGTTAGATCAAAGCCGCCACCAAACCACCATACTGGCTCCTTGTCGGGGGCTTGTGCAATAAAGCAGCGCACATTCATGTGGGTGGTTGGTATCTT
>JACCDJ010418225.1_pt1 | contig 15565 bp, 13 predicted proteins | sample 7444481 | NCBI WGS metagenome assembly JACCDJ01 (sample SAMN15323435, study PRJNA562643) | freshwater metagenome | isolation source: river surface water | place: USA:Blue River Watershed | collected 2017-08-15 | reverse complement strand
TGTTTGTTGTTGTTGCTGTTGTTTGTTTGTGTAATTCTGTGTTTGTCGACACATGCAGAAGAAAACTACAGTTGAGGTGATGAATCAATACTGATTTTTACATCTCTAGTTATTTCCTTCCGACACAACAAATATATATGCGAAACAGAGGTCTGACACCACCCTACCACTTTATATTTTCTCACATAGTGTTGAAAAGAATTGAATTGTGGATAAAGGCCAATGAATTCTTACAAAAAACCTCCAAACCCTTTATTTGTCGCATTTATACATTTGTAAAATGTTGAAAAATTGACCCTATAAAAACTTGTTTCGCCAAAAAAATTATACAAGTAAATCTACGTAGTTGATCTTTTTGTTTAATAGGAATTGGCGTTAAAATTCAAAAAAACAGAACCTATTCACAAAATAAATAATACCAAAACAAGTCGAAATTCGTTAAAAAGTCTTGGTTTATAATGAGTAATTTTAAGAACTAAATTTTGAGCAATGTTACAATCAATGACTGGATATGGAAGAGCGACGGAAACGCTTTCAACAATTTCGATTGCAGTGGAATTAAAAGCTGTTAACAGCAAAAGCATCGAGATAAATCCTCGTACGCCCTCTATATATAATGAAAAGGAACACGAACTCCGTAAGAAAATCACCACACGATTAGAACGCGGTACCATCACCTTAACCATTCAACGTCAGGATACCGGAAACACCGCAACAGCCATCAATCTAGCGGCACTGGGCAATTATATGAATACCCTTGCTCCCCTAGCCCAAGAATACCAACAAGATCAGTCACAATTAATGGTACAACTACTTCGCTTGCCCGACGTTATGCAATCTAGCAATAGTAGCGTTAGCGAAGAAGAGTTTCAACTACTGAATCAACTATTAGACCAGGCAATCGACCAACTTATAAATTTCAGAAAACAAGAAGGTGCATCTCTTGCCAAAGATTTAAACAACTCCGTTAGCACAATCGCGTCTAAGCTCGAAGAAATCGCACTTCTAGCCCCAAAAAGAAACGAAAAAATAAGAGAGCAACTCCTTAAAAAAGCAAGTGAGTGGATAGAAGCCGCTAAGCTCGATTCCAACCGCTTCGAACAAGAACTTATCTATTATATGGAACGATTAGATATCAACGAAGAAATCGTTCGTCTACGTAACCATATTCAGTATTTCACACAACAACTAATTGATACCAATTCTCTCACCAAGGGAAAAACGCTCAATTTCATTTCTCAAGAAATGGGACGAGAAATCAATACCATCGGCTCTAAATCCAATGACGCCGATATGCAAAAGTTGGTTGTAAAAATGAAAGATGAACTAGAGAAAATCAAGGAACAAACCATGAATGCGGTTTAATTTAAAGCTGCTCTCTTTATTGAATTACATAAAACATTTCGTTCGCCAAACCCTTACTCTGTAAGCGTTGTATGGCAATACGACTACGTTCACTACGCTTGCAATAAAACACAATTCGTGCTTCGTTAGCAAATTTTCCTACTTCTCGAATAATATCCCCCAAGGGAATATTGATCCCCCCTCTATTCCCTTCTTCATGCTCCCACTCTTCGCGAACATCTACCAATAGATACGGCTTACTCTGAACATCCCATTCGCGGAGCTCTTCCCAAGTAATTCCAATCAATGCATTCTCTGGTTGAACGAACTCTTTATTTCCAGCATCCAAAACGCGACGATATTTCACAATTCGTTGCTCATTGCTTCGTACGTTATAAAGCAATAATTTATTCGCTAAAACAGACGCATCCTTAGTTAAAACTTTTATCACTTCGTTCGCTTGCAATAAGCCCAACACGCCAACCGCTGTCGATAATACGCCATCATTCGTACAATTCGGAGCATCCATATCTACCTCTGGAAACAAACAGCGATAAGTCCCGGAACGCATTCCGTCCTCCAACTGGTAATTATATACACTCAATTGACCGCCATATTGCTGTATTCCAGCACTCACTAATGCTTTACCAAATTCTACACAATAATCATTCACCAAATAGCGGGTCGCAAAGTTATCTGATGTATCTACAATCAAATCAAATCGAGGAAAAAGCTCCTTGGCCAAATCTGCATCCAACCACGCATCTATCGTTTCTAGCTTACAAAAACTAGTATTTAGTTTAAGTGGCAAAACATCCACCTTCTTCAAGCCGATATCAGAAACAGTATACAAGACTTGACGATGTAAATTACTCGCAGAAACCGCATCACCATCTATAACCGTAATATGTCCAACTCCCGACGCCGATAAATACTGTAATACAGGACAACCTAAACCTCCAGCACCTATCACCAACACCTTTGCCTGACGGAGCATATTTTGTTTTTGCTCGCCAAATTCAGCTAATTGATAATGCCTTGCGAAATAAATTTTCTCGTCCATGTTAAGGAAGCGTTATTCTTTGAGCAACAAAGGTAATATTCCTAATTTGTGGATATCATTTTAAGAGAAAAAGAAGTTTTCCCCTTAACTTGTAGTTAGAAATCTTTGGGATGACAGACGACTATTCAGACGACAAACAAAAGGAAACAGAAATCAAAGCTGCGATTGAGCGCTATGAAGAGATGTTACGCCGTAATAAGCGTTATTTCTTCGACCAAGAATTATTGGTGCAAATAATCGAGCATTATGATTTAGCGGACGAAGGCGATAAAGCGATGGAAGTCGTGGATTACGCCATCGAGCTATACCCTTTTTCGTCAGAACTGTTAATGAAGAAAGCGCAGTTATTAACCGATTTAGGGAAATATGACGCTGCCTTGAAGCTATTAGATAAAGCAGCTTCACTTGCCCCTACAGATACCAATATCCGTCTTTTAAGAAGTGATGTCTTGATGTTACAAAACAAATATCAAGATGCGGTGGATGAGCTCAAAGAAGGTTTACCTTACGTAGCGGAAGATGCGGATAATTACTACATGGAGATCGCAGATATTTATTTCGAATGGGAACATACCCAAGAAGCTTTTGAATATTTGAAAAAAGCAATCGAAATAAATCCAAACAATGAGTTTGCCTTAAACAGATTGTGGTATTTAGTTGATGTGACGGGTAACTACGAGGAAAGCATTGAATTTCATAAAGCGTTTTTAGCTGAAAACCCTTTTAGCTATACCGCTTGGATGAATCTTTCACAAGCTTACTGTGGTGTCAGTCTTTATGAAAAAGCATTAGACTGTTGCGAATACGCCCTTGCTATCAACGACGGAATTGATACCGCTTATAGAGATGCGGGAGAAATTTTAATTCTATTAAAACGTTTCCAAGAAGCATTAGAGTATCTTTTAAAAGTTCAGAACTTACATATCCCAGACCCTTATTTATACTATAATATCGGGTTCTGTTATGAAAAGCTAAAAGACTTCAACAAAGCGAAAGGTTTTTACTTACGCAGCACACAGATCAATAAGAATTTTGCAGAAGGTTACTTGCAACTGGGTGAGTTATACGCAAAAACGAAGGAGTGGCAAAAATCTATTCCTTATTACCGCTCAGCAGTAAAGATCAACGAAGATTATTTACCCTATAAAGCAAAGCTTGCCAAAGCACTTTTGAAGGCAGAGCAATTTGGCGAAGCACAGCGATTGTTTTTAGAACTATTAACTCATCAAACCAAAAAGAAAAATTGGTGGATTGGATTAATCTCCGCTTGCTTACATCAAAATCAAATGCAAGAAGCCTCTGACGCTGTTGAAATGGCACGTAACGCAATGGGTAATCTCCCAGAATGGCGTTGGGCAAATGCATTGATACAGTACATGGATAATCAACCTAAAGCAGCTGAATTAGAAATGGAAATTGCTTATGCGGAGCAATCTAGTTCTATGAAAGTACTTTGGGAATATCTTCCGGAAGCGAAAGACGATCAAGCATTAAAAATTTTATTAAAGAAAATCAAGTCAGATAAACTCGACTAACGCGAGTGGCTTAGTTTCTTTCGTCTCGTCCCCAATTCAACTTATTACGCATCGTTTGTAGGAAGTGTGTTTCATGTAAACGCACCAAACTAATGGTATGTTGCGCTTTACGTATCGCGAGCGGAACCTGCATGGCTACGGTTGCTACACGAGCATCTAGGGTACACAAGATTTGATCATTACGGCCTTCCACTTCAAAAGTGATAATTGAATTCCCAGGAACTACAATCGGTCGGATATTCAAATTATGTGGCGCTACCGGCGTAATGACAAAATTATCAGAAGTAGGAACTAGAATCGGTCCTCCACAACTTAAACTATATGCAGTACTACCTGTTGGCGTACAAACAATCAAGCCATCGGCCCAATACGATGCTAATAATTCACCATTCAAAAAGGTATGAATGGTTATCATTGAGGAAGCGTCTTTTTTATGAATCGTGAATTCATTTAAAGCAAAAGGCTGATCCCCGAAATAGGTTTGATCGGAGTCGAATTCCAACAAAGCTCTTTTGTCCAAACTATACTGTCCGTTTAATACTTCTGTTAAAGCCTGTTCCAAATCTTCTCTACCCACACCCGCTAGAAAGCCTAATCGGCCTGCATTAATGCCAAGCACAGGAATAGAAGTATCACGAACAAGCGCTAAAGTATCTAATAAAGTTCCATCACCTCCCAAGCTGAATAACAAATCCGTTTGCGCGGCTAATAAGTCCTGATTTGAATGAAAAGACTTCGAATCAGCAACATCGATGGAGGCACCTTTAAGCGACTGGAGAAATTGATCATAAACATATAGCTCCACTTGTTTGCCATTTAGAAAATGAAACAAACGTTGATAGAATGACTTATCCGTTTCTTTTACCAATCTACCATAAAGTGCTATACGCATATTAACTATTTTACTAATTGCATTAAATATTCACCGTAACCGCTCTTCACTAATGGCTTTGCAATTTCAATTAATTGTTCCTTAGAGATAAATCCTTTACGATAAGCAATCTCTTCGATACAGCCCACCTTTAATCCCTGACGTTGCTCGATTACTTGAACGAATTGAGACGCCTGCATTAATGAATCAAAAGTACCGGTATCTAACCAAGCTGTACCTCTATTCAAAATAGCCACCTTTAACTTACCACGACGTAAGTATTCTTTATTTACATCCGTGATTTCATATTCACCACGTGGGGAAGGTTCTAATTTTTCTGCAATTTCAACGACATCATTATCGTAGAAATATAAACCTGGTACCGCGTAGTTTGATTTCGGCTTCGCAGGCTTCTCTTCAATACTTAAAACATTATTCTTTTCATCGAAATCCACGACACCATAACGCTCCGGATCAGATACGTGATACGCAAAGACATAACCTCCATCGGGGTTATTACAACTTTCAAGAAGCTGACCTAATCCCGCTCCGTAAAAAATATTATCCCCTAATACTAAAGCCACCTTATCATTACCAATAAACTCTTTACCAATCACAAAAGCTTGTGCTAAACCGTTTGGTACTGCTTGTTCTGCATATTCAAAACGGCAACCCAATTGCTTTCCGTCACCTAACAAACGACGAAAATGAGGCAAATCATGTGGCGTAGAAATAATTAAAATCTCCTTGATACCAGCCATCATTAATACGCTCAAAGGATAATAAATCATTGGCTTATCATAAATAGGCATGATTTGCTTTGAAATCGCATAGGTAATAGGATGCAAGCGCGTACCAGAGCCACCAGCAAGTATAATTCCTTTCATAAAGGATAATTTTTTTTGGGTTCTTACAAATGTAACCAAGTTGCTTGTTATATGCAACCATTCATAGTTTTAGAGAATAATTTGGCTCAAGTAAAAAAGGATGCTACTTTTGAGGTATGAGATTCCAGGCAATCCTATTTATACTTTTACTTAGCATTTTTTCATTCACCCTTCAATCTTGTGAAGAGTCCTACACACCTCGTCCAAAGGCTTATCCAAAGGTACATTACCCTGAAAGACGCTTTGTTGCCATGAAAAATAATTTGCCTTATACCTTTGAATACAATTCAGCCGCAATGATTGTTCCCGACACGAACTTCTTCGGCGAAAAACCTGAAAACCCATATTGGATCAATGTATTTTATCCAGAACTAGATGCGGTAATACACATTAGTTATAAGGAGATTAGTGCTAAAAATCCATTCAATTCACTTCTGGAAGATGCTTATATGCTTTCCTTCAAGCATACGGTAAAGGCAGAAGCAATTGATAAAGCAAGTCTACACCCTACCCCTTCTATCGGAGGACAGTTGTTTAAAGTAAGTGGCGATGCGGCAAGTTCTTATCAATTCTTTTTGACAGACAGCTCCAAACACTTTATCAGAGGTGCTTTATACTTTAATTGCGAACCAAATGCGGATTCACTCGCGCCCGTTACGCAATATATTTACGAAGACTTGACTAAAATGCTCAAGACCTTCCGATTTAAGTAATTTAATGCTTGCGGATCAACAAGTATTTTTCTTCCATTGCACGCATCTCTTTCTCCTGAGCCTTTGTTTTGTCTTTATAGCCACATAAATGTAAAACGCCGTGCACCAAGACGCGATCTAATTCATCATTAAATGAAACGCCGATTTGTTGGGCATTATCCGCTACACGATCAATACTAATATAAATCTCGCCTCCGTCAGGAATACCTGGAATTTCCATCGGAAAGGTGATAATGTCGGTATAATAGTCATGACTTAAAAAATCTTTATTGATTTGAAGGATATTTTCATCATTTGTGAAAATAAAATTCAAAGTCCCTAGTTTTCTTTGTTCCTTCTTCAAGACTTTCGTGAGCCAAGCAATGCGCTCCGCTTTCTGACGAAAAACAAATTTGACCTCATGCTTAAAAAAGAAAAATTCCATGACTAATTTTATTAAAATTTGCGTAGATACGTCAAATTTCGTCAATTTCAACCACAATTAAAATAATTAGTATGCTTATAAATAATCAAGACAAGAAAGAGCTGGAAATTCAATTCGAGAAGGAATATCAAAAACTCAATACACAACAAAAGAAAGCCGTTGATACAATTGAAGGACCCGTGCTAGTAATCGCAGGTCCGGGTACCGGGAAAACACAGATTCTTGCAGCGCGAATCGCTAAAATTTTATCTGCAGGCGTAGATGTGCAAGCGCAAAACATCTTGTGTTTAACGTATACAGATGCCGGAGCAATTGCCATGCGTAAGCGACTAGCTTCGTTCATCGGCGCCGCTGCTCACAAAGTGAACATTTATACCTTTCACGCATTTTGTAACGAAGTCATTCAACACCATCCTGAATACTTTACCAAACGCGAGTCAGAGCCAGTTTCAGACTTAGAGACTGCCCTTTTCTATCAAGAATTACTAGATAATTTACCAGAAGGGCATATACTGCGTAAACTACGTGGCGATTTTTACTCTGAAGTAAAAAAATTAAAATCGCTTTTCGCACTCATGAAAAAAGAAGATTTGAGTGTCCCAACATTACAAACCTATATTCAAGACTATATTGTCAATCTACCAGAAACAGATGGTTTCTTTTACAAGAAGAATTGGAACGGATTTAAAGCCGGAGATCCAAAACAAAAACTAATTGATGCAGAGATTGAGAAGATGAACATGCTCAGTGCTGCCGTTGAATTGTTTCCAACTTTTCAAGCCATCATGCTCCGTGAAAATCGTTACGACTTCGATGATATGATTTTGTGGGTCATAAGAGCCTTTAAAGAAAATGAAATTTTGCGCCTTGAATATCAAGAACGTTTTCAATACATACTCGTGGACGAGTTCCAAGATACAAGCGGTTCGCAAAAGGAAATTTTAGATATGCTAACAGACTATTGGGGCGAAGACGCAAACCTATTTGTAGTAGGCGATGACGATCAAAGTATTTATGAATTCCAAGGTGCACGCTTAAGCAATATCGTGGAATTGTATCAGCGTTATGAAAACAAAATCGAAGTGATTGTTTTAAAAGAGAATTACCGTTCTACACAATTGATACTCGATGCTTCGAAAGAACTAATTAATAATAATAAAGACCGTCTGATTCATCAAATCAAAAAGTTTGCACTGGATAAAAATCTTATCGCTGCCAATTCTTCGATTAATACACCAGACGCTCCAAAAGTAGTAGTGAAAGAATACTTCAACATCTTCCACGAAGAGGCAGACATCGTAATTCAAGTAGAAGCACTCAGAGAGCAAGGTGTGCCGCTAAATGAAATCGCAGTGCTGTATGCCAAACACAAACAAGCAGCTAATATCATTCGACTTTTTGAAAAAAGAGGCTTGCCTTTCCAAGTGCGCAAATCAGTCAATTTACTTCATCTACCCCTCGTTGAATTTTGCATCTCCTTACTGCAGTATATTCACTTAGAAGGCAATAAAGCCTTTAGTGCAGAACCACAATTGTATCGCCTATTACATCATCCTGCTTTGGGAATTAACCCGCAAGATATTGCTGTAATAAGCTTATACATTGCCTCCGAACCGCGTGATAAAAAAACACCATGGAGATTGCTATTAGACAATGGATTAATCCTGTCGCAATTACCATTACAAAATTTAGGAGCGATTCAACAGTTTACAAAGAATCTTAATAGTTGGTTGGTGAATGCCCCTAATCTTAATTTAGCGATGTTATTCGAAAACATCCTATACGAAAGCGGCTTGGTCAACTTCGTACTCAACTCACCAGATCGCATTTGGGATTTACAAGTCATTAACTCATTCTTCAATTTCATGAAAGAAGAATGCGCTCGTCATCCTAAGATGCGTCTTGCAGAGTTCATTACGATGCTAGACGATATGCGTAAAGAAAAAATTGAAGTACCGATTACAAAAGTAATTGCACAAGAGAACGGCGTAAACTTCATCACAGCACATTCCTCCAAAGGTTTAGAATTCGAATACGTATTTATCATCGGTTGCACAAAAGATTACTGGGAAAGCAAGAAAGGACCGAATTCTTCATACAAAATACCAATCCCAGTTGCTATCACTGACAACCCGCAAGACGCTGCTGCAGCAGCACAAGAAGCAAATGCTTCCGCGCAAGCAAAGGATGAGAAGAAAATCGATGAAGCGACACGCCGTCTATTCTATGTAGCCATGACGCGTGCAAAAAGAAAACTACAAGTTTCTTATAGTGCAAAAAATGAGAAATCGAAAGAACAAGGTGTTTCTTCCTTTGTCACGGAAATTCTAACGCAAGCGGAGTTTGAAAAGTCTTCACTTAGCGAAGAAGCAATAATGCAAAGTATTGAATGGTCGCTAACACCAGATCAAGCAATCGATATCGAACTAGTAAAACGTGAACATATTCAAGCTCGACTAGATTCATTTAAATTAAGTGTTTCCGCACTTAATAAATATCTGGACTGCCCAGTTGCCTTCTATTACGAACGTTTACTACTCGTACCTTCCGCACCAAGCGATACCCTTGCGTTTGGTTCTGCAGTCCATTATGCATTAGAGTGGCTATTCAAAAACATGCTCAAAAATCCTGGAAATACCTGGCCTACACTCGAACAAGTTTTAGGGTACTTCGATAGCAATATGAATGGGCAGCTGGAATGCTTTACCCAAAAGCAGTTCCCTAGAAGAATGGAGCTCGGACATAAAATTCTGACAGACTATTATAACCACTACATCAATACCTTCATCAAAAATACCGTTATTGAAAAAAGCTTATTCAATGTAACATTGGACGGAGTGCCTTTGACAGGTAAGCTTGATAAAATAGAATTTTTAGATGATGCCAAACATACCTGTCGCGTAATCGACTACAAAACAGGCAAACCCAATGGTGGGAAAAGCGGAAAAGATCGCCTCGCGCTGCCAGATGATGACAATCCATTAGGTGGTGAATACTGGCGTCAAATGGCATTCTACAAAATATTATTAGACAATTTCCCTTTTGAGAAATGGTCGATGAAAGAAGGTGTTTTCCAATTTATTGAAAAAGATGATAAGACAAATCAATTCGTCAATCATAGCGTGGTTTTACGTGACGAAGACGTCAATAAATTAAAGGATGTAATCAAAGATAGCTATGCCAAAATTATGAACATGGAATTCAATAATGGTTGTGGTAAGCCAGAATGTGCTTGGTGTAACTTCGTCAGCAGCAATCAGCTCATCCGCACCGCGAAAACGGAAGAGAGTGAAGAAGCAACAAGCGATTAATTTTTGTATTTTTGCCGCTCAAAATTTATAAGAAATGAACACCGTAGCTAATCATTCTTTTTCCGGACAACGTGCCATCATTCGCGTAGACTTCAACGTGCCTTTGAATGCGGAATTCAAAATCACTGATGATAATCGTATGCGCGCTGCCCTACCTACCATCAACAAAATATTACAAGATGGCGGTAGCGTGATATTGATGAGTCATCTTGGTCGTCCAAAAGAAGGTCCTGCGGATAAATACTCCTTGCGTCACTTAGTAGCGCACTTATCAGAACTTCTCGGTCGTCCAGTTCAATTCGCAAACGACTGTATCGGAGAGGAAGTAACTGCCGCTGCACACAACCTTAAAGCAGGTGAAGTACTCCTTTTGGAAAACTTACGTTTCCATAAAGCAGAAGAAAAAGGTGATCCAGCTTTCGCACAGCAATTAGCCGCACTAGCGGATGTATACGTCAATGATGCTTTTGGTACTGCACACCGTGCACACGCCTCTACAACCATCATCGCACATTCTTTTCACGCCGATAGAAAAATGTTCGGTTTCTTAATGGCTGCAGAAGTAGGTAACGCTTATAAAGTTGCTAAAAACCCTGCACGCCCATTCACTGCAATCGTTGGCGGCGCAAAAGTGAGCGATAAAATTCTCATCATTGAAAAATTGATGGACAGCGTCGATGCACTTATTATCGGAGGTGGCATGACCTATACTTTCCTAAAAGCACAAGGCAAAACCATTGGTCAATCTTTGTGTGAAGAAGATAAATTGGATATCGCCCGTGAATTAATGGCGAAGGCTGAAGCAAAAGGCGTGAAGTTATTACTACCGACAGATTCTGTGGTAGCTGAAAAATTCGCTGCTGATGCGGCACATCAAACCTTGAGCAACGATCAATTGCCAGAAGTTGGAATGGGCCTAGATATCGGACCTGCAAGTATCGAGATGTTCCGCGAACAGTTATTGCAATCAAAAACCATTTTGTGGAACGGTCCAATGGGCGTCTTCGAAATGGAAGCTTTCGCTAATGGAACGAAGTCAGTAGCGCAAGCAGTTGCAGATGCAACAGCACAAGGAGCTTTCTCGCTAATCGGAGGAGGTGATTCAGCTGCTGCCGTTAATCAATTCGGCTTCGCATCACAAGTTTCTTACGTTTCTACCGGTGGTGGCGCCTTACTAGAATTCTTCGAAGGGAAGGTACTTCCAGGCGTTGCCGCAATCGAAGGCTAAAAAATTACTGCGCTTTTTTCTTCAAACGATTCTTGAACACTTGTTCGAAGTGCTCACGCTTTGGCTTGATGACAAACGCACAATAAGGTTGTGAACCATTCAGATTATAATAATTCTGATGATAATCCTCTGCTGCATAAAAAGTAGGTAAAGCACTCAATTCGGTTACAATAGGCTTATCATAAGCTTTTGAAGCATTTAATTGCTCGATGATAGTCTTTGCCAATTGATGTTCTTGCTCATTAGAATAATAGATTACTGAACGATACTGCGTACCAATATCATTTCCTTGACGATTTAATTGCGTAGGATCATGCGTAATAAAGAACGCTTGTAACAAGTCCTCATAACTGATTTTGGAAGAATCATAATAGATTTTACAAACTTCTGCATGACCCGTAGTACCAGTACAAACTTCTTTATAAGTTGGATTTTCTACATGACCACCTGCATATCCTGAAATGACAGTGTCGACACCTTCTAATAATTGAAATTGTGTCTCTACACACCAAAAACAACCTGCGCCAAAAACAGCTGTAGAATATTTTGATAAATCATGAGAACTCATAGTAGTCGTTTGTTTAGTTGGTTTCGATTTATTACTCGCACAAGAAATGCTAGCAAAAAATACAGTTACAAAAGTAAATAGGATTATCCATTTCATATACGAAGTTAAACATCTTATCGATGAATAAGTTCGGACAATAACTTATTTTAGCTCTATGCTTTTACCATGGCTCTATATTGCAGAAACAACGAAGAAAGGCAGAGGTGTGTTTACGCGAGAAGCGATAAGCGAAGGAACCTTGATAGAAGTGGCTCCTGTAATCGTTTTGCCAAAGGAAGAACGAACGTGGATTGACCAATCCGTTTTATATAATTACTACTTTTTGTGGGGGGCCAACAATGAACAAACCGCGCTCGCGTTAGGATACGGTTCTATGTACAACCACTCCACCGCTCCGAATGTGGCCTATCAGATGGACTTTCACGCACAAACCATCACTTATATCGCCTGGCGCGATATCGCTGCCGGAGAAGAGCTTTGTATCAATTATAACGGAGATGAAGATTCACAAGATAAAGTTTGGTTCGAATCTTAATCCGCACTCATCACCATACCCTCTTGCATTTTTACCTTGCAATAAGGCTTACGCAGGTCGTGAAAAAACATACAGGTCCAATTCTCCAAAATCGCGCGCTCAGTAAACATAATGCGTAATTCAGCTGAACGCTTTCCGTCGAAATCATACTTCGCTACAAACTTTCGCTGCATTTGTGAAAACTGAGGCACCACATCTCCTCCATAAAAATATTTCTCCTTTTTTGTATGAATCAAGAAATACTGATGGCTCGGTGTATGTCCACCACAAATACTGGCTTCTATATAATGATCAATTCGACTCTCCCCTTTTAAAACATGGTGTGTAGCTTTCGCACGCATGGCTTCGAGTCGTTCCAAGGGATAGGAAGGATTTCCTTTCTGAAAAGCATATTCCCATTCCGCCTCTTGCCAATAATACGTCGCCTTAGGAAATGAAGGTACCCAAGTCCATCGTCCATTTTCAATCACTTGATGCACCACTCCGCCGGCATGATCTAAATGTAAATGCGACAACAAAACTTTTGTAATATCTTCAGGCTGTACCCCATAGCGCTCCAATAAATGATAGATATGCAAACGACCATCCGCTAAACTTAATCCTAAACCTGGATCAATAATAATCTTATCTGTATCTGTAACGACTAAAAATGGTTGAATCTCTACCAAGAGAGAAGCAGGGCGATCGCGTATATTATCTGTTTCCACATCAAACGGAACAAAAATATGATCACCAGCAATTGTATAAGTTCCTTCGCTTAAAGGATAGACGCCATTTTCCATCTTACTGCGAAATTAATAAATCATTCAAATCTGCAGCGGTTTGAATTCCAATCGCGACCCCCATTCCATTACAACGCGCCGCAACATAAATCCCATTGCCAAGATGTTCAATTTTGGGCAACAAATGATCTTTACCCATCGCCATAATGCCACTCCATCGCATATCGATGCTATAATCTAATTGGGGTCGAATGACGCGTGCCATGAATTCATCTAAGGCATTTTGTATTCGGTCGGTTAGAATAATCTCATCGCTATGTTCTTCTTCAAACGCCTTATTTCGCGCACCTCCAAACAAAATGCGCTGACCAACATTTCTAAAATAATAATACCCTTCATCGTAATGAAAGGTTCCTTTCCAATTTAAATTCTCGATGGGATTTGTAATAAGCACTTGTGCTCTTGCTGGAATAATATCCATCTCTCCAAGAAGTCTGGATGCAAATGCATTGGTACATACAGCTACTCGTTCAGCTCTCATTTCAACAGCTAAATCACTTTGCCAGCCACTCGTTTGTAAATGCACCAATCCTCCAATAGATTCTACTGCTTCGACAAGCACATTCGTAAAAACCACTACCCCTTCCTGCATACATTTTTGCCATAAATGCTGCATCATAGCGCCACTGTTTATCTGCCCCTCTAATTTATTTTTAATTAAGTGTTCAACGCCTCCAAAGCCAAATAAAGAGCGTTCTGCATCAGCGTTAGCATACACCTCACGTTTACCCGTTATTTTAAAGACAGCTTCGTTAAAATAATCGAGTGAGGCGATACTAGATTGATATCGTTCATTCGCCGCTGCATCAAACAATTCATACCCCCCATTATTTTCAAACAACAACGCTTCATCTCCATGTTCTTGCCTTAATCGATTTAAGCCTCGCCAACGACGTTCTACCACATCCCACAACTCCGTCTCCGTTACTTCTTTCAACTCCGCCAATAACTCCGTTGGACTACCAAAGCAGGCAAAACCTGCATTACGTGTGCTAGCTCCATATGACAGATTACTACGCTCCAAAACTACCACTCGCCTGCCTGGATGCGTACGCTTGTAGAACAAGGCAGTATGCAAGCCTACAATACCGGCACCGATGATAATTAAATCAGCAGGAGTTTGAATAATTTCTCTTTCCCAAAATGATAGCATATTCTTCATTTATAAAAAAGGCACCTAATAAGGTGCCTTTTTATACTATTTCAACTATTTCTTCTTATTCTGAAAAGCGGCTAAAATTTCCTTCGCCTTTTTATTCTCAGGATCCAAAGCCAACAACTTTTCAAAGTAGGTAGTCGCTGTAGCAATGTCATCCTTCTGATAGGCATAAGAACCTAAATAATCATAGGCTGTAAGGATATCCTTTTTATTCTTTGCATCATCCAATTTCACCACCTCTAAATACTTTTCAAAATATGGCTTCGCTAAAGTGGCAGTAGTATCCATTTGTAAGATAGCTTTTGCACGTCCTAAATAACCTGTTGGCGACTTTGGTGCTTGCTCAATAATGATAGCGTTCATGGAATCAGCCATTTTATAATTACCACTATAATAATAACTACGCGCTCCGATAAAAGTAACATTCACATCAGGCTTATAACCACTTGCCAATTTAGATTCTAATACTTTAGCTGCAGCCTCATATTTTTTCAATTTGTAATAGGCAGTCATAATTTCCTTTACAAAATCAACGCTATTATCAGCTTCCATTGCATTCTCCATCATTACAATGGCTAATGAATCCTTACCCGCTTTGTTCAACGACTTTGCAAAAGTACTATAGTCGGATGCTAGAATTTTTTCTTTAGGCGCAATACCAAAGAAACGATTGAAAGCTAATTCAGCATCAGCAGGTTTATCCAACTCTGCATAAGAACAAGCAAGGATACGATTTAACACGACATCAGTTTGTTCGCTAGCCAACAATTTGTTTACCTCAGTAATTGCAACATCATAATACTTTGCTTTGTACAAATAAGCTACATAACGCTTACGCGCCTCCATGGTTTGATCCGCATATTTATTGTACTCATCCAACTCAGCTTTCGCTTTTTCAAACTGACTAGATTTGAAGTATAAATCAGCCATATTACGGTGTGCAGGAGGGTATGTAGGATCAATTGCAATAGCACGTGTCAAGTTATTAAAAGAAGAATCTGGTACACGCGCATCCAACCACATCTTTCCCATTTTAGTCAAAACGGACTTTGACGAACGGTTGATACGTAAAGATTGTTCATAGTTATTCATAGCATCACAGCTTTCAATTTTCTTATCTGCAACATCTCCTAAAGCTTCCAACA
>JACCDJ010543468.1_pt1 | contig 15574 bp, 17 predicted proteins | sample 7444481 | NCBI WGS metagenome assembly JACCDJ01 (sample SAMN15323435, study PRJNA562643) | freshwater metagenome | isolation source: river surface water | place: USA:Blue River Watershed | collected 2017-08-15 | reverse complement strand
CCTCGGTGGGGTGGGCGGTGAGCACGGGTTGCACGTCCACATCTGATAATACTTGGAGGATTTCCTCGGGCTGGAGCCCCAGCGATTGCATATCGCGCAGTGCCTGTGGCCAGAGGCCGCGGATCGAGGTGGCGCCCAGTTCCTTTTCGCGTTCGCGGCGGATGGCGGCGGCGACCCTTTCCTCGACCATGTTGAGAAGTTGAAAGCCGATCGAGTAGAGTTGTTGGATACCCTCCGGCGCGGCGGATTGCGGCGCGGGATGTCCTGACCAAGGCAGATACGGCAGCAGGTCTTTTTCCCCCAATTGCTCGAGGGCTTCCCCGAGGCAGTTGATGAGAAAACTTAGAGTTTCATCGATGAGTTCGAATCCTTCTAGGCGAAGACGTTGACGGGCAATGGGATCGTGAGGCACGGGCAGTGGGATGAGTGTGGTGATCAGAAAGCAAAAAACGTGCCGAAGTTTAGGTGTAGTGTCTGCTCCAGCGCAAGACTGATCCTAGTTTGTAGCGTTGCTGCTTTGGGGAGCGGGGGAATCTTTTCGGGAAAATTCCGCTGTCGTGCTCAAATGCCAAATCGCGAATGCCGTGGCGATGACTGCAAAAAGAATCAGTAAACCGATGCCGACAAGAATGTTGGATTTCATGGGATCAAGGATTCAGAATTTTCGGATGCGGGTGTCTTGCGCGAGGCTTGGCTTGGTGTGGGGATGATCTGTCGTGTAGTGAAGACCGCGGGATTCTTTGCGTTTGACCGCGCAGTCCACAATCATCGATGCCACGGAAACAAGATTGCGCAACTCGAGAATGTCGGCGTTGACGCGGTGTCCCCAGTAAAATTCGCGCACTTCCTTCTGCAGATTGCGCAAACGCGTCGCGGCACGAAGCAGTCGGTTGTCGGTACGAACAATCGAAACATAGTCCCACATCAAGCGGCGGATTTCATCCCAATTGTGATAGATCACCACTAATTCGTCAGGTGCCGCGGTGTCACCGTGTTCCCATACAGGGATGGTGAATTCCTCGGACTCCCGCTGCGGATGGAGATGAGCGAGCATTTCATCCAGAGCGCGGCGCGCCGTGACATTTCCTTCCAACAGTGAGTTTGATGCCAGACGATTGGCGCCGTGCAATCCGGTGCAGGCCACTTCACCGATTGCGTAAAGCCCGCGCAAGGTGGTCTTGCCATTGATGTCGGTCACCACACCTCCGCATTGGTAATGCGCTGCGGGAACCACGGGGATGGGCTCCTTTTCGCAATCGACACCGTAGCGCAGCAGAGTCTCGTAAATGAAAGGGAAACGTTCTTTCATGAAACCCGGAGCTTTGTGCCTGACATCCAGATAGACACAGGGCGCGCCGGTGCGTTTGATTTCATGGTCAATCGCCCGTGCGACGATGTCACGCGGTGCAAGAGAGCCTCTGGCGTCGTGTTTGAGAACGAAATCCTCGCCCTTTTGATTGATCAGCACGGCGCCTTCGCCGCGCAGGGCCTCCGTGACCAAAAAGGATCGGGCCTCGGCGCCGTTGGCAGCCGGATTGTAAAAGCAAGTGGGATGAAATTGGATGAACTCCATGTTGGCGATCGTCGCGCCAGCGCGCCATGCCATCGCCACGCCATCGCCCGTGGCGGAGTCGGGATTGGTCGTGTAGAGGTAAACTTTGCCGCATCCACCGGTGGCGAGAATCACACGGTCTGAGCGGAAAATTTCCACTTCGCCCGTATCCCGGTTGAGAACGTAGGCACCCAACACACGATCATCCGTGACCATGCCGAGTTTTCCGGTGGTGATCAGATCGATCGCAAAGTGGTTTTCTAACAACGTGAGATTCGGGGTTTGGCGCGCGGTGGCAACCAGAGCCTCGGCAATTTCCCGCCCCGTGGTGTCACGGGCATGCAGAATCCGGCGTTTCGAGTGTCCGCCTTCCTTACCAAGAGAATATTTCCCCCCTTCGGCATCAAAATCCACGCCATAGCCGACCAGATCATCAATCGTGCGGGAGCCTTCTTCGACAATGGTGTGGACGACGGATTCATGGCAAAGTCCCGCGCCTGCATCGAGGGTGTCTGCAATGTGCAGCTCGCATGAATCACCGGCATCGCGGAGTGAATCGGGAAGCACTGCGGCAATCCCTCCCTGGGCCCAGGCTGTGTTGGAATCGAGCAGATGTCCTTTGCTGAGACAGATCACATGTCCGTGCTTGGCGGCGCGGATGGCCATGGAGAGCCCGGCGATGCCTGAGCCAATGATCAAAAAGTCTGCAGTCACAAGATCTGGGGATCAATCCTCCTCGAACTTGCGGTCAATCAGCTCGGACAGAGCATTCATGGCCGCCTCTTCATCGGCGCCGTCAGTGGTCACCGTGATGATGGATCCGTGACCGGCGGCCAGCATCATCAGTCCCATGATGCTCTTGCCCTCGACTTCCTCGCCGTCTTTCTCGACGCGAACGTCGCAAGAAAAACGATTCGCTATTTTCACAAACTGCGCTGCGGGACGGGCGTGGATGCCGAGTTTGTTCTGAATGGTGAGTTCGCGGGTGATGGCCATGTGCGTGGAACGAGTGAAAAACATTTCCCGTCTGATGGAAAGCGAAAAATTACGGCGATCCCAGAAGCGAGAGTGGGGGATTGATCAAGTAGGAAATGAGCAGAACTTGGGGGACGGACAACAGGGGTAGCGCCAGCGCGCAGATCCAGCGTCCCGTGGTGCTTTTGAGGGACATCATTTCCGTGTAGTCGGTGGCGGCTCCTGCCATGAGGAAGGCAAAGGCATTACCCGGGGCCTTGGCTGTGCGCAGCAATTCGGCGGCCAAAGGAGCCGAGCCCTCGCTGCATACCTCGAGCAAGGTCGTGGTGAGCAGGGTCAGACCTAGCCCCCATAATGTTGGTCCGAAGTGCTGGTGCATCCATTCGGGAGGCATGAAAGATCTCACCGCCGCCGTCATCACAAATCCTAATAGCACCCACCGCAACAACATGCGTGAGTCCTTGATGCCGCGGAGCAGCAGCGCGCGCAGGTTGGCCGAGGTAGGGCGCAATGCAGGTTTCATGCCGCGAAGTGATGTGCGGTAGGAGAAGTCACGGGGCAGGGTGATGCTGTGAGGATTGACCGGCAGCCAGCCGATGTTGGTAAAAACTTCCACAAGATATCCGGTGCCGATGCCGATCAGCGCGGAGAGAATCAGAAAAACCAGCGTCCATTTGAGACCAATCAATGACGTGAGCAGAAGCGTGAGGGAAAACGAATTCCAGGGGCTGGCGATCAGAAACGCGATCGTTTGTCCCAACGAGGCACCGCGTTGGTAGAGCCCCATGCCCACCATGAGAATGCCGTGATTGCAGAGGTCGAGCATCACTCCGGCTGCGGTGGCGCGTAACACTCCGCGCAGGCTACCTGGTTTTCCTAACAACGCAGCAATCAATTCCTTGGGCGTGTGGGCAAGAACGGCCATGACTCCGATCCCGAACAAGATCGCCCACCACGACTGCGCCGCTAGAGCAACACAGGTAGCAGAAAAAATCTGCCCCCATGCGGGAAGATGGTCGCGAAAAAAAACTGAGCCGCATGCGATCAGAAAAATGCTCAGTGAAATCCACAGAACTCCGTCAAACTTATGCTCAGAGCCACCACAGCAAGATGGCGTCGGTGAAGAGACAGCACGGGAAAAATCCGCGCTTAGGAGATCGAACCGCGGTGGATCCGTTTTTTTCGGGGGACCAGTATGGCCACAGCAGGAGGACATGCACCAGTATACGGTGTGCTGACCTCGCTTGCGAATCGAATTAGCGTTAGTGCCGAAAAATTTTGAAAAAACTGTAACCATTCTTCGTCTGTGTCATGCGTTGACGCGATTTTTGAATTTTTCTTCAAAGATTCCGGCTTCTCCGACGTTATGTCCACGATGCGAATGGGTTTATATCTGTCTCTAGGTCTGCTGCTCATGGGGACCGTAGCGGCGGAATCGAGAAAATGGAGAAGCAAGGATGGATCGAAGTTTATCATTGCGGACTACGTGAGACACAATCAGTTCACCGTCACAGTGAAGCGAGTGGATGGCAAGGTGGTGACCTTGGATCGTGGCGACTTGCACGCGGAGGACATGGAATTTTTGGCCAAGTTGCCTGTTTCCCCTTCAACGGCAGCCACGACAAAACCTTCCTCAAAGTCTTCCCCGGCTGGCCCGGTGATGGATGATAGTGCGGTGTTTGACACTCTCAAGCTAGGCGACTCCCGGGCGGAAGTGATGGCGAAAATCAAGGCTAGCAAGAGCCTGGAATTGACCGTGGATGAAATTTACCTTGGCCGCTTTGGGCTCAATGGTTCCTACCGCACCAAGCAAATGATTGGAGGGCTCAAATGTTTGTTGTATTTCGATTGGGATTCCGGAGGAACTTTGAAGGAACTCAGTTTGCAGACGCAACCACAACCTTCATCGGCTTACCAAGGATTGCTCAAAGACACGTGGGCTGAGCTTGGCAAACTGATGACGACCTTGCACGGCAAGCCTCTGCAAAATGCGGATTACCCCGCGGCTGGCGTATTGCAAAACGATTCTTCTCTCAGCACTCACCTCTGGCGATTGGCCAATGGAGGAAGTGCTCTGCTCGGGACTTCGAAATCGGTCGAAGGCTACATGGTCAGCGTGCGTTTCACTACCGAAGCGATCGAGCCGATCCGCATCGAGAAATAACCCACGGTTTTGTCTTTGCGAGGGCACAGGCGGGTGGTAAAATCTGCAATTGATACGAATTCCTGCTTTCCCTCACAAGATAATTGAGGCAAATTATCTCTCAGCATCATGGTAGAGCGCTACGAAATTCGTGGAAAAATCGGACAGGGCGGAGTGGGCGCCGTGTATCGAGCTTACGATCATATCCTCCGCCGCGAGGTTGCCATCAAGCGCATTCTTCCGGATGAAGGCATCGACCCGAACAGTGATGCCGCGAAGCAATTGGCGAAGGAAGCGGGTGCGCTCTCCGCTCTACAACACCCCCATATTGTGACGATTTACGATGTGGGCACCGATAAGGATGGTTCATTCGTGGTCATGGAATTGCTGCAAGGCCAAACCGTTGACACGCTGGTGGAAAAAGCGGTGTTCACCTGGCAGGATTTCCGCGAGTTCGCCATGCAAACGCAGGAAGCTCTGATTGCCGCTCAAGATTTGAACTTGGTCCACCGGGATTTGAAACCATCGAACGTGATGCTGACATGGCTGCCCTCGGGCAAGTTTCAGGTGAAAATTGTCGACTTCGGACTTGCCAAGTTTACCCCCAAGCCATCGCTGCAAACCATCGATCAAAAGGATTCGATTTTCGGTTCCATTTTTTTCATGGCTCCCGAGCAGTTCGAGCGAGTGGAACTGGATGGTCGAACGGATTTGTATGCCATGGGGTGCGTTTACTATTACGCCCTCACCGGAATGCATCCTTTCGAAGGCGAAACCGGCCCGCAGGTGATGGCGGCTCACCTCGACCATCGAGTTTATCCGCTCCATGAAATTCGCCCTGACCTTCCTCGCTGGGTATGCGACTGGATCATGTGGCATATCAACCGGCTTCCGGAACATCGTCCTGCTTCGGCTCGTGATTCGCTTGCTCTTTTCATTCAGAATGATCAGCCTGGGGAGTCAGCCGCGAACACTGATATGGCAATGCCAGCTCGTGCCAAACCCAGATTGCTTACTCCCGGAGCACCCGCTGCTGCTCACCTAGAGCGCCCTTCTCCACCACGATCTTCCCTGCTTAAAACTTCTCCTCAACCCATCAGTCCACCCGATCATTTCGGTCATTCTAGCATCCACACCTCTTCTCCAGTGACAATCCAATCCAACGATGAATTTTCGCCCGCGCCGAACGCTCCTGCTCCTGCGGAAGTAGCGGCACCTCCTGTAACTGAGCCCGCCGTCGATTCCGTGCCCGTTGCGGTAGCAGTGCCTGCTGTAGCGGAAACCGCTCCTGTCGCGAAAGCGAGACCTCGGTTGGTGATTCCCGGAGGCAATCCTACCGCTGTTGATGCGGTTGCCGCCCCAATGCCGTCAGCCGTTCCCATGGCCACCGCTGTGCCGGCTGCAACTCCCGTAGCTCTGCCGGTGGCAATTCCTGCTGCTGTGCCTGTGGCATCGCCGCCACCGCCCCCCCTGGTCGCCGTGCCCGTTTCTTCTCCTGCTGCGCCGCCACCACCGCCTGTGATCACCGCACAAAAGCCTGCCGTGCTGGTCGCAAAGCCTACCACGCCCGTGGCCGCAACACCGGTCGCCACGGCTCTTGCCATTCCCGCTTCTTCCAAGCTACCCCAGACCGTTCCGCTGGCAGCGGCCGCGACAGCACCCGCCATCAAAACTTCGCCTGGCTCGCAGCTACCCGCTCCAGCTGCACAGCTGAGCACATCCGCACCCGCGAAGAAAAAGGGCATGAATAACGGAGCCAAGGCTGCAATCGCTACCACACTGGGTATTTTGGTCATTGCAACTGCCGGAATCATGCTCTCGCGCAATGCGGAGGGCAAAAAAAACAAACGCTACAATGAGTTGGTGGCTCTGGCGGCGATGGCAAATACGCAGGATCTTCCGGTAAGCGGCGAAGATCTTGATATCCTGTTGAATGCCGCCACGAGCATTGCCGCTTCGTCGAGTCGAGAAACGGTTTACAAAGCTCTTTACATCGCCGAGTCAGCGGACGGAACCAACATTGATGAAAAGCTCGTTGGCTTCACCACGACGGCCAATATGAACGAAGAGGTCCGGGGCAATCTGTTGCGCCGTGTGATCGGGGGTCGTATTGCCGCCGGACACAAGGACGACAAAACAGCAAGTGCTTTGATCGGTTTTATCAAGTCCAATCCCAAACCGGAAAGCGCTGCTGCTGCCATCGATGCTCTGAAGGGCATGGCCAAGGATGAGCATTTTGCTGAGTTGCTCAACTTGCTGCAGTTTTCGGGTGATTCCGGCATCCGCAAGCGTTGCGAGGAAGTCGTCGTGATCATTGTCAAGCAATCAGGAAATCGTGGCGCGCTCGATGAGCAGGTAGAGCCCGCCTATAACGCTGCCACCTCAGCTGAAGTGAAACAGTCGCTCCTTCGTGTTTTGGGTGCTACCGGCACTTCCAAAGCCAAGGAGGTATTGCTTTCCCAATTGAAGAGCAGCGATAAAACCATGCAAATCGCCGCAGCGGATGCTTCGAAGAACTGGCCCGATGAGTCGCTGTTTGAAAACTTGCTGCAATCCCTGGACGGCATTCAGGACAACATGCTCCGTAGCCGCGTGTTTCACAGTTGTCGCGAGTCACTGCTGACGGAATCGAAGCGTCCCGCGGAAAAAACCGAGGCGCTTTGGAAGTCGCTGGCTGCTGCGGCGAAAATGGATTCGGAACAGGAAGCCGTGATCCGATCCATCGTTGGCAGGTCCGAAATCAATACCTTACCATGGGCGCATGCCATTATCAGAAATTACGAGAAAACATCGGAAAATGATCATGTCGTGGACTTGGCGGGCAAGGCTCTGGACCGACTCAAGGCTCGATCGGATGATGAACAATGAGACCTGGTGATGTCTCGCACTCAAGCTTGACAGATCCGCGAACGATACGAAGAGTGAGCGCAACACGCCTAACCTTATGCACGAAGAAATCACACTAGCCCGCGACGTCGATGCCATTCAGATCCCCAGTGGAGACAGTTTGACCCTGCCGATTGGCACGGTGGTTTATATCACGCAGCGACTTGGTGGGACCTACACGGTGGCGACTTCCTCGGGTTTGGCGCGAATTTCTGCGAAGGATTCCGATGCCCTGGGCATCAACCCCGAAGCCGAACAGAAGAAGATCGAGGAAATCGAACGACTCAAGGACGCCCCGCTCGAAGAACAGGTCTGGGCGCAACTCAAAGGAGTTTACGATCCGGAAATTCCTGTGGACATCGTCAACCTCGGTCTGGTCTATGACTGCAGCTTAGAAAAGCAGGACGGCAAGACGGTGGCACTGGTCAAAATGACCCTCACCGCGCCAGGATGTGGCATGGGACCTGTGATTGCAGCTGATGCTCAAGCTCGTATCATGTCGCTACCACAAATCGATGACGCCAAAGTGGAACTGGTGTGGGATCCTGCTTGGAATCAGGATATGATCTCCGAGGAAGGACGCATGATTCTTGGTATGGTGTAACCCATTCAAAAATTATGACATGTCGTCTTTATAGCATAATGATTGCTTGCGCTTTTGTTTCGAGCTGCGCGGACCGTCCGAAAGGGGATGAGATGGCAGCCAGCGAGGCGGCCAAGCCACGGACCATGAACGAAAGGTTCAACAATCGGGGCAGGGAGGGATATTATCAGGACAGCGAAGGCAATTGGAAAACGAACAACAACAAACGCAGTTCGTTCGAATCGGTCGGACGATCGAACATGGCTGGACAGCAATATTCCGGAAAGGTCTATCAAGCGGATCGCGTAGAAAAGCCCTCATGGTGGGGAAGTCGTCAAATGGATGCTCAGCGCTATGCGGGTGACACTTCCGCGGAGCAATACCAAACCATGGCAGACGGTGTGGGCAAGGCTGCACCGGAATCGGGTGATCGTTCGATTTTTTCCCGCAAGTCCCTGACAACCAGGACGATCGATCGCCAGTCGGCGCGTGAGAGCAGTCAGTCGCGTGCGCTGGATGGTAGTTCCTCTGCCGTGGAGTCGCAGCGCGCCGATGTACAGCCTGCCATCACGGACTGGAAAGAGCAGCGCAGTCTGCAGCTGAAGGACACCAAGTCCTGGCTCCAAAAGTGATCGATCACATCAGACCCACTCGCACCATCTCACGGTAGCCCCACCACAACAAGACGGCCATGGTGATGAGAAGCAGCACCGTGAGCCAGGCGTGACGGGCCAACGCTCTGCGCTTGTTGTTGATTTCGCCCTTGGTGACAATTTCATCAAAGATTTTTTCGCGCAATTTGCCGTCCACCAGATCAGAAGGGGGCAGGGTGTTAAATCGATCCTGCTCTCTCTGCTTGAGCAATTCCGGCATCTGCTTTTGCTTTTCAATTTCCGCCTCCAATGCAGCTCTCTTCCGCCGGACTTCATCCAGATCAGCAAAGGAATGATCGCCGGTGCTTCTCATGGTTCAGCGCAAGACGTAGAGAATCATTGCCAGAACCGCCAGAATCACGATGGGCAGGTTGAAAGCGAAACCGCTTTTCAGTTGTGAAATGAATTCACTGTCCTCTACAGTTCGAGCCGATGCCTTGCGGCGCTTGCTCCCGCCGAAAATCTCAGCGGAACGCATCGTGGAAAAATGGCGGGCGGCATCTTCATATTCGTCCGACGCTTCATCAATCGCGTTGATGGCTTTCTCGAGATTCGCCTTCAGGTTCTCACGGGTCCAGCTCTCGGGGTCATACTTGGCAATTTTCTTGAGGCGATTGTCGAACAAGTGACGGCACTGCTCCAGTTCATGCAACTCCGTGCGCATCGCCAGTAGTTCGCGGTCGATCAAGGTCACGGCATTGCCCAGTTTTTCGCTGATTTCCACCTGGCTGGAGAAGAAAATCTTTTTCTGGGCATTCAGCTCTTCCAGTTCACGCGCCAGCCGCTCCAATTCCTGCTGCTCCGCCTGCAAGCGCTGCAAACGAGCCTGCGATTCACGCAATTGTTCCTCGTAGTCTTCCGACAAAACGGAGTCTCCGACAAAATTGTCCGAGGCCAATTCCAGCTGTCGAGAGCCGATTTTGATCTGATGCCGGTAGAGTGTTTCTTCAGTCATATGGTGTGTGCTTTGCACGTCAACTAGCAAAAAATGCGGCCCTATGCCAGAAAAAAATACATATTTCTTGATTTTCTGCAAAACATGGCAATCACGTATATCAAACCAATGTTTTAAAAACTTTGGGTGCGGTGGCGAGCAGTTCGGCAGATGGAGAAAAGGGAAGTCGTGCTGTGGCGCTTTTGTGTGCTTGTCGATGCAGGGATCTGCTGTTACATTCGCGACATGCTGCCGCTGGAACGACAACAAAAAATTTTGCAACAATTGCAGGAATGCGGAAACATCCGGACGATGGATATCGCCACATTGTTGAATGTGACCGATGAGACAGTACGCAAGGATTTTGAGGCGTTGGAAAAACGCGGTTATCTGATCCGCGTTCATGGCGGGGCCACGCGGCCGCTCAAGATCCGTGAGGAAATTTCATTGACCGAGCGACAGCTGAAAAATCGCGAGGAAAAAACCGCCATCGCGCGAGAGGCGGCACGACGCATCCAACCAAATGAAACGATTTTTCTGGATGCTTCCTCGACGGTGCTGACGCTGACCGAGTTCCTGCCGGATTATCCGCTCACGATTGTCACCAACGCGCTGAACGTTTTTTCCGCGCTGGATGGCCGGCCGAATCTTGATCTGATTTGCACCGGAGGATTGTATGATTCCCGCTCGCGCTCGTTCATCGGTCTGATCGCTGAGCAGTCCTTGCGTCGTTTCAACATCCACCGCATGTTTTTTTCCGGCAGCGGTCTTCATCTCGATCGCGGTATCTCTGAGACCAACAACCGCCAGGCGGTGTTCAAGGAGCGTGTGGTGGCGTGCGCCGAAGACGTGGTGTTTCTGGCCGACCACACGAAACTCGGCCAAAAGGCGGCGTTTTTCTTCGCTCAGGCCAGTGATTTGACCTGCCTGATCACCGATGGCCAAGCGGACAAAAAGATTCTCTCCGATCTATCCGGCAGCGGAGTCGAGGTGATCGAGGCCTGATTTGATGTGATATCAAGGCTGGAGCTTGATGCGACTCATGAGGCTAAAGGGCTGGGTGAGAGGGGAATTTTCGGATTGCCATCTTCCCGCATTCCCCGCTTGACCATGTGAGGAATTTTATCCATTTTTGCTCCAGCCATTTCGCTACTTTTTTCACCTACAACCAATACCACCGTGGAACTCGATCAAATCCGTAAAATCGTTGAACTCATGCAGGAGCATGAACTTTCCTATTTTGACATGACCACTGCTGATGGCGTTCATTTGCGTCTCAAAAAAGGCGCCGATCTCGATGCATTGCGTGGCGCTTTGTCCGCTGCTTCGTTCGCACCGGCACCCGCGGCTCCTGCGGTGGCAGCGGCACCCGCCGCCGCACCAGCCGCTGCGGCTCCTGTGGCATCGGGCTCGGAAATCACCTCTCCCATGGTCGGCACGTTCTACCGCAAAGCGTCACCGGATGCTCCGGAGTTCGTCAAGGTGGGCGATACGGTTAGCGTTGGCCAGACGCTTTGCATCATCGAGGCGATGAAGGTGATGAATGAAATCAAGGCCGAGAAATCCGGCACGATCACCGCTGTTGTGGCGGAAGATGCGACTCCCGTGCAATTCGGCGACGTGATGTTCCGCATTGCCTAACACTTTTTCCCCATCCTCATGTTCAAACGCGTTCTTGTCGCCAATCGTGGTGAAATCGCTCTTCGCATCATCCGCGCCTGTCGTGAGCTGGATGTGGAGTCGGTGGCTGTGTATTCCGAGGCCGATGTCGATTCGATGCACGTGCAACTTGCCGATCATGCGGTTTGCATCGGCAAAGGTCCGTCGAAAGACAGTTATCTGAAGCCAGACCGCATTATCGCCGCCTGCGAAATCACGGGAGCGGAGGCCATACACCCCGGCTACGGGTTCCTCTCGGAAAACGCCCGCTTCGCGGAAATCTGCGCGTCTTCCGGCATCAAGTTCATCGGACCCTCATCGAAGGTGATTTCGATGATGGGGGACAAGGCCACGGCTCGCGCGAACGCGATCGCCAACGGCGTGCCCATCACGCCCGGATCGGACATCATCATCGATCCCGATGAGGCGCTCGCCAAGGCCAAGGAAATTGGTTTCCCCGTCATGATCAAGGCCACCGCCGGCGGTGGTGGTCGTGGCATGCGCCCCTGTTTCAAGGAAGAGGACTTCCACTCCTTGTTTGTCGCCGCTTCCAATGAAGCCATGGCCTGCTTCGGCAATGGCGAATGCTACATGGAAAAACTGGTGCTGAATCCACACCACATCGAGTTCCAGATTATCGCTGATACGCATGGCAATTACGTGCACCTCGGCGAACGCGATTGTTCGATGCAGCGTCGCAATCAGAAAATCATCGAGGAATGCCCGTCACCTCTCATCAGCCCGGAAATGCGTAAGCGCATGGGCGATGCCTCGGTCAAATTGATCAAGGCCATCGGATATGAGAATGCCGGCACCATCGAGTATCTCGTCGATGAAAGCGGAGAAAATTTCTATTTCATGGAAATGAACACCCGCATCCAGGTGGAGCATCCAGTGACGGAAGAGGTGATGGGTTGCGAGTTGATCAAGGAGCAAATCCGCATCGCTGCCGGCATGCCGCTCTCCGAGCACGTGCTTAATGCGACACCGCGCGGTCATTCGATCGAGTGCCGCATCAATGCGGAGGATCCCTACAACAATTTCACACCCAGTCCCGGCAAGATCGACCTTTGGTATGCTCCCGGTGGAAAAGGGGTGCGCGTGGATACGCACGTGTATTCGGGCTACAGCGTGCCGCCTTATTATGATTCGATGATCGCCAAGCTGATTGTCACCGGTGCCAACCGTGAAATCGCGATCGCCCGCATGAAGCGCGCTCTATCGGAATTCATGATCCGCGGCATCAAGACGACCATTCCCTTCCAGTTGGAAATCCTCAACCATCCCGACTTCGTCAGTGGCCACTACGACATCGGCTGGGTGGGGCGCTACCTGGAGGAGAAAAAGCTCGTTTGAGTGCGCGAATGCACAACCTCGCAACCAGGGCGATTGGGACTACATTACGGCTTTCATCAGGCTAACAGAAAATAAAAATGTTACCGCGCGAGGACCGACCCCAACGATGTCCAAATCTCAGGGGAGCACTACAAAAAAAGGCTGTCCAAATCCCAGGGGAGCACTACAAATCGCCTTAATGCCGTGCCATTCAGGACTGACCCCAGAGACGCCACCAAAACCTCTCATTTCAATCTGTTTCGTAAGCGTCCTATGAAGCGCCTCTAGTCATAAGTGTCGTAGGTGCTAACCTATGACACTTATGACTACGACGAACCATCCAAACGGAGCGGGCAGTGGCGCATCTGAATCCGAGCATCTGCTCAAAACCGATGTCCTTGGCCGCACGCGCATGTCCCGGGCGCAGCGCGAAGTCATCCTTGATGCCTTTGAATCCAGCGGCATGACCGGGCAGGCCTTCGCACTACAACACGGCATCAAAATCCAAACATTTGCCTCTTGGATACAAAAACGGCGACTCGCCCGTGGGGACTACCAAAAAGAATCCGTCCGCCAAAAACTGCGCATGCGCAAATCCTGCCCGGCAACCGACCAGCCACATCCCACGCCCGCCTCATTCAACCTCATCGAAGTCGATCTCCGCAAAGAACCCACAGCCACCACAGCCTTGGAAGTCCTCCTTCCAGGAGGTGCCATCGTGCGCATCAGCCATGAAAGCCAGATCGGCCTCCTTCAACTCCTCCTGCGTCAACCGCCATGCTGAGCTTCACCTCACACATCAAAGTCTGGGTCTGCCTCGATCCCTGCGACATGCGCAAAAGCTTCAACGGTCTCTGGCAAGTGGCCGAAGAAAAACTCAAAGTCGATCCAAGACGCGGTGCCGTCTTCGTCTTCACCAACCGCGAGCGCAATCGCCTCAAAGTCCTCTACTGGGACGGCAGCGGCGTTTGGGTGCTGGCCAAGCGTCTCGAAAAAGGCCGCTTCAGTTGGCCCCAGTCCGTCGATCAGAACACCAACAAAATCTCCCTGCACCCCAAAGCCCTCGCCATGCTCATGGACGGCATCGACATGCGCGATGGCTGCCGCCTGCCATGGTATGATGCCGATTGAAATACTACGACTTTCATAGTAATTGGCACGCCCATTGCTACACGACAAGCAACACAAATGAGCGTTCCCGAGCACATCATCCAAGAGCTGGAAAGACTCCGCGAAGAGAACGCCCGCCTGGCAGAAAACAACATCCGCCTGGCAGCAGAAAACGAACTCCTTCGCCAGAAAATCGACATGCTCTGTCGCAAAATCTTTGGCAGCAGCTCCGAAAAATTCGACATCAACCAGCTCCTGCTCTTCGAGTCACAAGAAACAAAAAAGCCCGCAGGCGACGACCAAGAACAGGAGGCTAACCGGCCGTCGCCCCAACGCCAGCAACAAAAACGCACCCACCGCGAAGCCACCCTTCCTGCCGACATCGCCGTGGAAGAAACCGTGCTCATCCCCGACGAAGTCAAAGCCCAGCCCCAGCACTACCGCCAGATCGGCGAAGAAATCACCGTCAAACTTGACTTCCAGCCCTCCCGCTTCAAAAAACTCATCACCCGCCGCCCCAAATTCGTCCAACGCCTCGTGCACCTTGATGATGCCCAAGCCGATGCCATCTGGATCGCACCATTGCCACCCTCCCTCAAAGAACGCAGCCTCCTCACCCCGCGACTCGCCGCCGAGATCGCCACCAACCGCTTCTGCCAACACCAGCCCTACTACCGCCAAGAACAACACTTCCTCATGCGCCATGGAGTCCATCTCCCCCGCAACACCATGAGCCAATGGATGGGCGATCTCAGCAACAACTACCTCAGCGGCATCTACCACGCCATGCATCGTCAAATGCTACGAGAACCCTATCTCCAAGCAGACGAAAGCCCCATCGAATACCTGCAACCCGGACACGGTACCACCAAACAAGGCTACCTCTGGACCCTCAGCCGCCCCGATCAAAAATCCCAAGACGGACGCGGAGACATCCTCTACCAATGGCACCCCAGCCGCTCCACAAGCAGCCTTCAAAGCCTGCTACAAACCGCCGAACAGAACTTTTGCGGCATCCTCCAAAGCGATGGCTACCAAGCCTACGAAACCTACCGTAACCAAAACGCAGACATCCAACTCATCGGCTGCTGGGCCCATATCAGACGCAAATTTTACGAAGCCAAAGACCACAAGCCCAAACTCAGCGGCTGGTTTTTACGGCAAATCCAACACCTCTACCACATCGAGGCCCAACTTCGCCAGCAACGTGCCGGCCCCGCCCAGCGAGGGCGCGTGCGCGCCTGCCAATCGCTCCCCATCTATCGTCGGCTCGGCAAAGCCCTGCTAACCATCCGCACCAAACGAACCATCCTGCCACAAAGCACACTGGGCAAAGCCATCGACTATGCTTTGGGCCAATGGTCGAAGCTAGAGCATTGCTTCAAAGACGGAAGAGTCGAGATTGATAACAACTTGATCGAGAACGGGATCAGGCCCACCAAGCTCGGAGCCAAGAACTGGTTGTTCATGGGCAGTGAAACCGCCGGGCAAACCAACGCCATCTGGTATACCTTGATCGAGAGTTGCCGCCGCCGCAAAATCGATCCATGGAAATACCTCGTCTGGATCTTCGAGGAATTACCGGCAGTGAAAGTCACCGCAAGCACCTTCGAACAATGAAGCGGTCCCGCAAAACGGAGCCAGTGTCTTAGCTATGGATGCGGAGGTTCAGGGGTGCTAGAATCCCAAAGAACCGATGAAAAGAAAAAGAAGAACGCACAGTGCCGAATTCAAGGCCCGAGTT
>JACCDJ010642158.1_pt1 | contig 15577 bp, 8 predicted proteins | sample 7444481 | NCBI WGS metagenome assembly JACCDJ01 (sample SAMN15323435, study PRJNA562643) | freshwater metagenome | isolation source: river surface water | place: USA:Blue River Watershed | collected 2017-08-15 | reverse complement strand
TTTGGTGGTTTTGGTGGATTCGGTGGACCGCAGCGCGGTCAGGACCTGAGCACCAGCTCAACAATCGACTTCATCGACTCGATCAAGGGCACCACGCTGAAGATCAAGGTTGGTAGCGAGACCGTGAGCCTGAAGGTTCCGGCCGGTATTCAAGACGGTCAGAAGCTCAAGGTTGCCGGTAAGGGACAAGCCTCACCTAACGGCGGACCAAAGGGTGATCTGGTGGTCAGCATCAAGGTCAAGACCCACCCGGTCTTCACCCGTGATGGCGACAATGTCCGGGTGACAGTTCCGGTCACCATTGCCGAGGCAATTCTGGGAGCCACGATTTCTGTGCCGCTTTTGGGTGAGGCTCCGGTGAAACTCAAGGTTGCACCGGGCACCCCCAATGGCCGTGCGCTGAGAGTGAAGGGCAAGGGTGTGCAGCGCCCTGGCAAAGAGGGCGACCTATTGGCGACTGTGGAAATTGCCGTGCCTTCGCACGTCAATGACAAGGCCAAGGCACTTATCGAGCAATTCGATCAAGAGCTACCGGATGAAGACCCAAGAGCCGATCTGATCCAGCGAGCTGGACAGCTCTAATAAGAGGAGGCGTGGATGCAACTCGATGAGAACACCCCGCTATTTGTGATTTCGGTTGCTGCCGAATTATCGAACATGCATCCGCAAACCCTTAGGCAGTATGACCGCATGGGCCTGGTTTGCCCCACCCGCACGCAAGGGCAATCCCGCCGCTACACCATGGCGGATGTCGCGAAGCTGCGCGAAATTTCCAGGCTCTCTCAGGAAGGCGTCTCGCTTGAGGGCATCAGGCGAGTTCTGGAGCTGGTGACTGAAAACCAAGAACTAAGAAACCGGGTTCGGGATCTAGAGACCGAGCTCGCTAATCAAGTTATGAACCAACCCGGCAAGCGTGTGTTTGCCGCTGGTGATCAAGGAGTAATCAGCCTTAGTCCCGGGCAGCGCCCTCAGCGCAGTGGCTCGATAGTGCTATGGAGGAGGACAAGATGAATCAGCAACCAAACCAAGAAGAGCAAAAGTCTGCTCTTGAGCAATTCGGCATTGACCTAACCGCCATCGCAAAGGCAGGCAAGCTCGATCCGGTGATCGGTCGCGATGCCGAGATCCGTCGCGTCAGCCAGGTGCTATCCCGCCGCACCAAGAACAACCCGGTGCTGATTGGTGAACCAGGTGTCGGTAAGACTGCGGTGGTTGAAGGACTTGCGCAGCGTATCGTCGCTGGTGATGTGCCAGAAAGCTTGAAGGGAAAGACCCTGATCAGTCTTGACCTTGGTGCCATGGTGGCAGGGTCTAAGTTTCGCGGTGAGTTTGAAGAGCGGCTAAAGGCTGTCCTCAAAGAGATTCAAGATGCCGAAGGTTCGGTAATCACCTTTATCGATGAGCTGCACACCCTGGTTGGTGCCGGAGCCGCCGATGGTTCGATGGATGCCTCAAACATGCTCAAGCCCATGCTCGCCAGAGGCGAGCTGAGGCTGATTGGTGCCACCACTTTGGATGAGTACCGTGAGCGAATCGAGAAGGACAGTGCGCTGGAGCGCAGGTTCCAACAGGTATTCGTTGGTGAGCCATCGGTGGATGACACCGTTGCCATCTTGCGTGGCCTAAAGGAACGCTACGAGGCTCACCACAAGGTCACCATTGCCGACAGTGCTCTGGTTGCGGCTGCACAACTCTCCAATCGCTACATCACCGGTCGCCAATTACCAGATAAGGCAATCGACCTAGTGGACGAAGCCGCTTCGCGGCTAAGAATGGAGATCGACTCCGCACCGGTTGAGATTGACGAGCTTCGGCGTCAGGTTGATCGTCTCAAGCTTGAAGAGTTTGCCCTTAAAAAAGAAAAAGACGATGCCTCAAAACAGCGCTTAGAGAAGTTGCAAGAGGACCTTGCCGAGAAGCAGCAGAAGCTTGATGAACTAAATGCCCGTTGGGAAAAAGAGCGCAGCGAACTAAACAAGATTGGTGAACTAAAGACCAAGTTGGATGCCCTGCGCATCGAGGCCGATCGCGCTCAGCGCGAATCCAACTTGGAACTGGCTTCCCGCCTGCTCTATGGAGAGATCCCGCAGCTAGAAAAGCAGCTTAAGGATGCCGAAAACCAAGAGTCTGATGGCACCGAGCGCATGGTCGGCGAGCAGGTTTCCGAGGATGAAATTGCAGCCGTGGTATCGGCTTGGACCGGAATTCCAACCGGCAGGCTGCTGGCCGGCGAGAGTGAGAAGCTACTAACTCTGGAAGCACAGTTGGGTAAGCGATTGATTGGTCAGAAGCAGGCTGTGAAGGCAGTTTCTGATGCAGTGCGACGCTCCAAGGCTGGCATTTCCGACCCATCCCGACCAACCGGATCGTTTATGTTCCTAGGTCCTACCGGAGTTGGAAAGACTGAGCTTGCCAAGAGCCTGGCTGAGTTTCTATTTGACGATGAGAAGTCGATGGTTCGCATCGATATGTCGGAGTATTCCGAGAAGCACAGCGTCTCCAGATTGGTTGGTGCCCCTCCGGGATATATCGGTTATGAAGAAGGTGGACAGCTCACCGAGGCGATTCGCCGCAGGCCATATTCAGTGGTGCTGTTGGATGAGGTTGAAAAAGCTCACCCAGAGGTTTTCGATATTTTGCTTCAGGTGCTAGACGATGGTCGATTGACCGATGGTCAGGGCCGCACGGTTGACTTTAGGAACGTGATTTTGATCATGACCTCAAACCTGGGATCACAGTTCTTGATCGAACCAGAACTCACGGAAGCTCAGAAACAAGAGGGCGTGATGGCGATGGTTCGAGCCGCCTTCAAGCCGGAGTTCCTGAACCGGCTTGATGACATCGTGCTCTTTGATGCGCTTTCGATAGACGAACTCGGTTCGATTGTTGACCTCAATGTCGACAAGCTAACCGAGCGCCTAGAGCAGCGTCGTTTGACCCTGGCGGTCACACCAAAGGCGAGGCTTTGGTTGGCAGAGAAGGGCTATGACCCGGTTTATGGTGCAAGGCCACTGCGCAGACTGATGCAGCGTGAGATTGATGATCGGCTAGCGAACCTGCTGTTGGCGGGTGAGGTGACAGATGGCTCAGCCGTGGTGGTAGATGTTGCGCAGGGAGCTGACGGACTGACGGTTTCTACTCAGTAGATATTCCTGACACGGAACTACCTAGGTGGTTAGTGACTTGGCAATGCCTTGCTCACTAAACTTTCGACTATGTCGACTAACGAACAGAGCCGTTCTTACGGACAAGGCGCACAGGGTGAAATTGCTCAGGCAACCAAGAGCAAGATTGGACCTTGGGCTCGCCTGAGATATAACTTCGATAACTCCATCGCTAAGGCTGGCACTTTCGTGCTTTACGTCTTGCTGTTAATGATGCTGATTGCCCTAATCATGGTTGGCGTCAAGTCCACCCTGTTGGCAATCCCAGCGCTGACTCAGGCGGCAGACCCGGCAAACCTAAGCTTCTTCGATCTGTTCTGGGCATCCTTCACCAAGATCTTGTCTTTGGGTGGCGAGCCAACCTGGGCTGACCGAATCATCGCGGTGATGTATTGGGTAACCACCACTGCGCTGACTGCCAGCGTTATCGGTTATGTGGTTGGTGCCATCCAGCGCACCTTCGCAAGATTGCGCAAGGGTCGCAGCCCAATCGTCGACGACAACCACACCCTGATTCTTGGTTGGTCATCTCGCATTTTCCCAATCCTGCAGGAACTGGCAATCGCGAACCAGAACGTTCGCAAGCCGGTAGTTGTGATTTTTGCTCCACATGACCGTGAGTTCATGGAGGATGAGATTGAGTCCCGCACCGAGGATCTCGGCAAGCTAAAGATTGTCACCCGCAGCGGTGAGCCATCAAACCCAATCGACCTAAAGCGCACCAACATCTCGAACGCTAAGTCGGTAATCATCCTGGACTCCGATGAGACCGGAGACGCCAATGTGGTTTCCACCGTTCTAGCCGTGAAGGCCGTGAACTCCAACCCGAACCTAAAGATTGTTGCTGAGCTAGATGACCGCGACACCGCCGAAGCAATCTCGGTTGCTACCCAGGGCCAGGTGCTTTCGGTTCGCTCTCACGAGGTAATCGCACGTGTCACCGCGCAGGCTTCCCGCCAGCCAGGTCTATCGACCGTTATTTTGGATCTACTGGACTTCTCCGGTGACGAGATCTACTTCAGCGAGATTCCAGCGCTTGAAGGCAAGACATACGCTGATGCGCTATTGAGTTTCAACACTGCATCGGTGATTGGTGTGGTGGATGCCAAGGGCAAGACCCAGCTCAACCCGAAGCCAACCACCAAGATTGCCAAGGGCAGCAAGATCATTGCAATTGCCCAGGACGACGACCAGGTCACCTACACCGGAACCCGCGAAGAGCTGGTGAAGAAGTCGGCCAAGATTGCAGTTCCTGTCGCCAAGCCAGAACACCTATTGGTGATCGGTTGGTCTGAGATGGGTCGCAGCGTGATCTCCGAGTTGGCAGCCTTCCTACCGAAGGGCTCAACCGTCCACATCTTGGCACGCAAGTCCCTAGTCGCCGAGGAGCAGCTAAAGAACCTAGATTTCGGTTCCAACATCAAGGTCACCACCGCCTCTGTCACCGGTGACATCGATGACCTGACCGCAGCTGCAAGTGCCAAGCACTACGACGAGGTCATCGTGCTCGGTTACCGCAACGCAATTAGCGAGGCGGAAGCCGATGCTCAGACCATGCTCACCATGCTGCAGATGAACCGTCTATTCGAGGCTCCAGGTAATGGCGTAGAGCCAACCCGCTTGGTTGCTGAGATTCTGGATGGTCGCAAGGCTGAGATCGCAAGAGTTGCAGCGGTTGATGACTTGGTAGTTAGCGACAACCTAGCTGCGCTACTAATTGCACAGGTATCAGAGAACCCAGGACTTGCACCAGTGTTCGAAGACCTCTTCGATGCCGAAGGTGCATCGCTGAGCGTGCGCGACATCGCACTTTATGCACCAGTTGGCAAGGAAGTTAGCTTCGCGCAATTGGTGGCTAATGCTCGCGCCAAGGGTGAGTCGGCAATTGGTTACCGCTCGGCAGCCAAGAGCGCTGGCGATGCTGCTGCCGGTGTCAAGATCAACCCGAGCAAGGAAGCAGTGTTTACCCCTGAGAAGGGTGACTCACTGATTGTGGTAGCTGACACCATTCGCTAATGCTGGATCAGATTCGCAAGGACATTCGCTCTTTCGCGCGCCCAGCACATGCAGTTGACCTGGCCTGGTTTTATAAAACCGGGCCGGGTGAGTATGGCGAGGGCGATAAGTTCCTGGGCGTCAAAGTTCCCGAAACCAGATTGGTGGCGCGGGAGTTTAAGAACGCGGACTGGGAAACCATCTGGGAGCTTGGACAAAGCGAATATCACGAAGACCGATTGTGTGCAGTGGTGATTCTCACCAATCAGTATGAGAAGGCCAAAGACCGCTCAGAACGCAAAGACCTCTTCGAGAAATATCTCAGCCTCTATGACAGCGGTTGCATCAACAACTGGGACCTAGTGGATGTTTCGGCTAATCGCTTTGGCAAAGAACTAATTGCGGATCCAAAGGCGATTGAGTTTCTGCTCAAGCGAGCGAAATCGAAGAATCTTTGGATTCAGCGCAGTGCAGTAATTCTCACCTTTCCGCTGATTGCACAGTTTGATATGGCTCCAACCATTGCGGTTTGTGAAGAGCTAATCGATCACCCACATGACCTGATCCACAAGGCCGTCGGCTGGTCCTTGCGCGAAATGGGCAAAAAAGATCTTCGCGCGTTGCGCGATTTCTTGGAGCAGCACGCCGCGACTATGCCTAGAACCGCTCTGCGATATGCGATTGAAAAGCTAAGCGAAAAAGAGCGCCAGGATTGGCTTAGTCGGAAAGCTCAAGCACAACTGGCACGTGGTCGCTAGGCCCTTCACCCTTGCGCTCATCGCGCTCAATTGAAGCGCCGGTGACTCGCTCGGTTAGTGATTCCGAGGTCAAACAAAAATCAATCCGCATGCCGTTGTTCTTCGGAAAGCACAGGTCTTTGTAATCCCAGTAGGTGTATTGGCCTGGTACCAGTTCCCGCACGGTGTCGGTTAGCCCAATCTGTTCAAAGGCTTCAAATGCCTGGCGCTCGGGTTCGGAGATGTGGGTTTCGAACATCGATAGGTCATAGACATCGCTATCCAGCGGAGCGATATTGAAATCTCCCATCAGGCAAAGCTCCAACCCAGGGTCGGCTTCTAGTTGCTCGGCGGTATTAGCGGCCAAGCGGTCTAAGAACTCCAACTTGTATTCCATATGTGGGTCTTCTAAGCCGCGACCGTGTGGCACGTATAGCGACCAGATTCGAACACCGTTGAAAGTTGCTCCAATAGCTCGAGCCTCGACCAAATCTTTGAATTGCGGTTGGTCGGTAAAGGAGAGCTCTACATCCTCAGGTTCTAGATCGGCCCGATAGGCGAATGCCACGCCATTCCACTGGTTGAGACCGTGCGCGATGACTTTGTAGCCGATGGCTTCAAAGTCGGCGTAGGGAAATTGCTCTGGTTTGCACTTAATCTCCTGCATGCCCAGCACATCGATCTGGGTTCGTTCTAGAAACTGAGTCACCCTTGGGCTTCTTGCGCGAATCGAGTTCACGTTCCAGGTAGCAATCTTCACCGCTCCACTCTAGCTAGACACAACCCAATAGGGATGTTCCTTGCGGTGCACATAGCTGCAAGAAGGGCTGTTGATAACCCTAGGTTTGAGTGGGGTTTTGGGCATCAGGGAGCAATTTGAAGAAGCTATTTGCGAGGCGTTTGGCCTCCAATGCGGCTGTCGCGCTCCTTTTGAGCATGGCATTTGCCGGAGTGGTAAACGAAACAGTATCGAGCCCAGCGGCGGCTTCCGCCGGTGCTTGCCCTTTCGGCTGGACCTTCACCCAGCAAACCTCATCCTCTGCCGATGTGCCATGGCCTGTTTTTTGTCAGAAAAACTTCGCAACCTCGGCTTCTACTTATGTCACAACCCTCTCCCCATGGGCTGAGGAAGTTCATGTTGAGATTTATGGAGCTCCTGGAGGCACCGGTGGCGGTGATCTCGGCGTAACCGGTGGTGGCTCAGGTTCTGTTGGTAAGGTCACGGGCACAGTATCCGTATCGGCAGGGGCAAATCTTCAAGTGTCGGTTGGTGGTGCGGGAGCAAATGGTTACGCCAGCGGTCCTGACCCTGCCGGTGGCCCTTCCGGAGGCCTCAGCTCTATGGGTTTCAACGGTGGCGCAGGTGGACCTCGCGGCTGTAGTTTTGCTGGCTGTGGCGCGGATCGTGGTGGCGCAGGCCTCGGTGCCGGTGGTGGCGGTGGTTCCGCAGTATCCTTTAGCGCTCGATTGATAGTCGCAGGTGGAGCGGGCGGTGGCGGTGGCGCAAACTGTTTCGGCTGCTCAAATCCCAACGGTGACATCCAGGGAAATGGCCAAGCTGGTCAAACGGCCCAGCTCTACCGCGCAGTAGGAACATACGTTGGTGGTAGCGGCGTTGGCGACAACGGCTGGGGGTTCCGATTTAATGCAAGCGCTGGTGGCGGCGGCGGAGGTATTCAGGGTGGAAACGGTGGAGCCGCTTCCCTCAAGGGAGGAAATGCAGGCCTCAACACCACAGCCCCAGACTTAGCAACTAGCTATGTCGCTGCAACTGCGATTCCAAGACCTGTCGGTGACTCTTCAACCGGAGGTCTTGTAATTTTGAGGTTTGCCGCACTTCCAGCGGTAGCCTCGGTCGCAAGCGATCAAGGCACTGTCACAAACCAAACTTCGTATAGCTTCACCGTTACCTTCTCAGAACCGATCACCGGTTTTGGCCTTGAAGATCTCCAGCTCACGGGGACTGCCGGATCGACCTCTGGTTGGAACCTTAGTTTTACCGCAGCGGGAGACGGTAAGACCTTTTTTGTCCGTGCATCGCATCCCAATGCGCCATCAGGCACGATTTCCTTAAACGTCTTAGGCACAGGGGTAGTCTCTGGTGATAGGACGGGTGTAAGCAGCCTAAGCTCTCCCATTTTGACCATCGATCGCACGCCTCCTAGCGTTGCAAGCTCAGTGTTTAACCCCGGCACAGTCTCTGGTCGCCTCGAAGTAGTGATGACATTCAGCGAGACGATTTCCAGCACCCTGGACTGGTCAGCTTTTACCTTCTCCGGCACTGCCACCGGTTGGAGCACGTTGTCTGCGGTGGTATCGGGTAACACTCTCAGAATTGTGATTTCGGGTTCGAATATCGTTGATAACACCACCTTGAACTACTCGCTCTGGAGTGGTTTTGTAAGGGACGTTAACGGCAACCCACTGGTTGCTGCCTATATGGACTCGTTGGCAATTGACCTCGATCCGGTTGCTGTGACAATAAGCAGCCCGGTTGCAACCTTCTCTACTTCGGTAACGGTAGCGGTGAACTTTGGCGCCTCGGTGACCGGGCTGGCAGTGGGCGATTTCTCGTTTGTTTCAAACACAACCGGCTGTTCGATAACTGGACTGACCGGATCTGGCTCCAGCTATCAACTAACGGTAGGCAGCTGCACCGCGGGTGGAGTGGGTCAATTCCAGATAGCGCTTACCGGCAGTGCCGCGGTCTCGCTTTTGGGAGCACCTTCTCCAGCGGTGCGAGTCTTCAGCCCGACCATCTCATACGACGCCAAGGTGCCGGTTGTCGGATTGGTCAGCAAGAGCATTTCGGGAACGGTTGCAAGTTATGTGATTAGCTTCTCCGAACCGGTTTTTGGTCTGAGTCCAGCAAACATCACGGTGAGTCACTCGGTCGCAGGTGGTTCGAGCGGCTGGTCAATCTCGAGCCTGGTTGATCTGGGCAACAACTACTACAGCTTCACGATTAGAAATAGCGAAGCACTAAACGGCAGTGTTTCCATAAGCTTCACTGCCGGAGTTGCTGACATTGCCGGCAACCCGCTGAGTGCCACCAGCATCGGCGCAACCTCATCGCTGGTGTTGAGCAATCCACCAACCTATGACCCAGGTTTAGGTGGCCCGCTGGCGAAGGTGGGTACCAAGATATCCCCAGCCTTTACCCTCAACTCCAGGAACAGTGGCGTTTTCGGTATTCGCATTGAAATTTCCAATGCTCAGGCTGGTGACACTTTGGTCTTCACCAACCAATCTGGAGTCACAAAGGGTGCTGATTCCACCAACACTGTGCTGTTCCTCGAATCCAGTAGCGTGCTCACCGATGCCGCCTGGGAGAGTGCTATTCAAAGCGTGGTCTTCAGCACTTCCAGCACTGTCACGGCAAGCCGAAGCATCGAGTATCACCTAAAGCCACTTCGTGGCTATGACTATCAGACCGGTGCCTTCTTCAAATACGTCAGGGCAACCGGAAACATCTTTGCTGCCCAGACCGCGGCTGCAACTAACTACTTCTGGGGCATGCAGGGCTACCTGGCCACCCCTACTACCCTGTCTCAGCAAAAGGCAATCTTTGCCGAGATGTCTGGCACTACTTCGACAGACTCCACCACCAAGTACTGGATTGACATGTTTAACAGTTCTGGCACTGCAATTGCCATGAACAACAACGGTATCTCTCGAGATATGGCGCTGGCTTCAACGTTCTCCAGTTGGTATTCCGGTGAGCCGAATAATGATGCCGACCAATATGTGCACCTGTTTTCGGCATCTTCCAACTGGGACTGGAACGATATCGATTCCGGTGGTGCCGGTGGCCAGGTTGCCGGTTACATCGTTGAGTACGGTCTGCGAACCGGCGACCCAACTCCAGACTGGATGGTGCAGACCCTCACCTACACTCCAGACTTCACTAACCCTTATGTGACAAAAGTGTCCGGTGTTTCGGGCGATTACCAGCGCGGAGATCCGGTTGAGATTTCGGTGCAGTTCAACAAGGCGGTTGCGGTCGCCGGATCAAATGCCACCGAGTCCAAGCTAGAGGTATTGCCAGGAGTCTTTGCCGAATACCTCTCCGGTTCTGGAACCAGCATTTTGAAGTATCGCCTTATTGTTCCAGCTGGTGCCACCAGTTCTGACCTTGGCTACCTGTCGACATCGTCATTGACGGTCGGATCTCGCTCGATTACCGACCTGATTGGTAATCCGGCTGACCTCACCTTGCCGGCACCGGGAACTGCAAACTCGCTCGCCTCACAATCGAACATCGTGATTAACGGCAATGTTCTGGGAATTAGGTTGAGCGTGCCATCAACGTCTAGCACCCAGGCCAACGTTGTGTTTGTGGTTTCATCTACTGTGGCGCTGAACTGCAATTCGCTTAGCGCAGCCGACTTCAACTTCACCAACCTCAATTCAAGCTCTATTGCAGTTAGCCCATCGGGCAACTCCACCAGCTGCACCATTACCCTCCCGCACAGCATTCCGAAGGCTTCGTTCGGCACCGTAAGACTTACCGCTTCCAGCTCCTTTCAGATCGCCACCTCGGATGGTGCTACCTATAGTGCTCTGACGATTGTTGCGAACAGCATTGCCGTGACCAACCCCGCAGATGCTGGTAAGGGTGAGGTGATTCTTGACGAGAGTGGCCTAAGCGGCAGACAGCGGCCAAGTTCATTGGTCAAACAAGACCCAACCGGGCTGTTCCCTGGAGCAAGTGCTGGTGCGAGAGGCGTCTTGGCCGGCAAGAACGTGATCTCACCACCGTCCGGAGCGACCCTGCCCGAGCTTGAGATTCTGGGTGACTTCCGTCAACTTGCCAACATGAACGAGACTGTGTCTGCTCGCAAGGAGAAAGTCATTCGCGCAGGTGATGCGGTCACCGCGACGATGATGGTGCCTAGCGCTCAGGCTTCGCAATACAAGGTATTGAGCTACATGAATGTGAACAGTGGCTTTGTTTACATGGGCGAGAAGGACTTCGACCCAAGCGGTGAAGTGAAGTCTGATCCATTGGTGTTCACCGAACCTGGACAGTATTACGTGCGGATGTATGTGGTAGCGAAGACCGCTACCGCCGGCACCGACTACCCAGCTGTGCTGTTCTCAAACAACTCGAGCCCCAGCTACTTCGGGCAGTACTTCAATATGGTGAGTGTCAACAGCACGCCGACCTACATCTCACAGTCGCAGCTGGACACCATCAACAGTAAGCAGTCTCTCGAGTTGGTTTTGATTATCGAAGCCGGCGACACCGTGCCAGTTGCGGTAACCCCGGCTCCAGCGCAGGCAAATCCAGTGGTGCCAGTAGTTCCAACCCCGACTGCTTCGCCAACCCCCACTGTCACTCCAAAGCCAACACCGACACCAACGGTGAAGCCAACTCCGAAGCCTTCACCTTCTATCACCCCGACTGCGAAACCCTCACCTTCTATCACTCCAACTCCGAGTGCAACTCCAACTGCAGCCCCAACCGAAACTCCACAACCTGCGCCTAGTGAGCCGGAAGAAGAAGTAATTGCCGCTCCAGAAAGCACCCCTGCACCCGAAGCTCCGGCTGCGGTTGAGAACCTAGTTGCCCCGATTGATCTCCTTGGAACCTTTGGCGTATTGAGCGAGCTCGGTGCTCCAGTTGCAGACCCTGCCCTAGGTGCCAGCGGTGACGACGAAGCCCCACCGGTGGCATTTGACCCAATGGGAAGTGAAGAAAGCATTCAGGCCGTTATGGCTAAGACCACCCAGGCGGTAGCCATTGTGGCTGGCATTGCAGCAGCAGCTGCCGCAGCCGCTGGAGCAGCATCCGCTGCAGGAGCTGCAAGCAGCGCTGCCGGTTCAGCTATCAGAGTGACTACGGTCCCGGAGAGCTCCGGCACCGGGCCAACCGATTCTGGTGACAACGGTGAAATTGCCGAGCTTGAGATTGCTCACGACCAGATTCAACTCGAGAAAATTGGCTGGGGCGATCGCCTTGCGATATGGGCGATTCCCGCACTGACGTTCCTGGATCGACTATCCAACCGATTGACGGTTTGGTTTGCACCATTCAGCCCGCTACTTTCGAAGGTCACGAACGATGGTGCGTACCTGCGCGCGATGTTTGGTTCTGCCACCCTGGTGTTGCCGGCGGCGGGATTCGCAGTCGCGATTGCGGCTGTTGCTGACAATGCTGGTCAAATCCTTACTCCGAGTTGGGAGCTGCTACTTATCATCGCCCTGATTGGCATCCTCGATGCCTTCGGAGGCTTCGTTGCGGTAATCACTTTCGCCCTCGGCTCGCTGCTGGCGCATGGATCGGTACCTGAGCTCTCGGATTGGCGCTTGCTCATTGCGGTTATCGTGATTGGTGTTGGACCTGCGCTACTGACCACGGCGTTTAGGCAACTGCGCAAGCTCCCGGCTCATGGCGCATCCGAATGGTGGGAGCGCCTAAGCGACCTAGCCGTAGCGCCATTTATGTCCGGCTGGTCTATTGCGACCATGGTGAGTGTATTGCCTGCGGTTACCGGTTTGACCGTCAACGCCGCCAACCACGTGGTCGACTTTGGTATCTGGGTGGCTGCCTTTGCGGTGCTGCGCGTTGTGCTTGAAGAAGTGGTGGCCCGCTACTATCCACAGCGTCTGGATCGGATTAACCCAACCCACATCCCAGAGCCACCGCTGGCTCAAAAGTTGGTGGCACTTGGCGCTCGATACGCACTTTGGGTGATGTTCACCGGAGCATTAATCGGCAACTCCTGGCAGTCATGGGTAGGTTCGGCATTGTTCGTGTTGCCAACGGTTATCGGTTGGTATCAAGATCGCTTCCCTAATTTGCCGTGGCTATGGCGCATCCTGCCATCTGGCATCCCAGGCCTTGCATTCTCGATTGTCTTGGCGTCTTTCACCACCGCAATCGTCGGTCAGTTCCTCGGCGTAAACAAGGAATTCGCGGAGTGGGCATTTGTGCTGCTGCCGCTGCCAATGTTGCTGATCAGCATCCTCACGATGTTTGGTCGTTTTGGCCGCACCGAGGACGAGGAGCGACCAATCAAGAAGGTGGTCTGGCTCTACCGTGTAGGTGGGGTAGCGATGCTGATCCTCACACTCCGCTTGGTTGGAATCATCTAGCCATTTCATTGCTAGCCTGAGTACATGACCTTCACCGCACCTGATAAGCCACGTCTTGTTGAACTAATCAAAGAGCTAGCTGTGGTTCACGGCAGAGTGACTTTGTCCTCAGGACTAGAGGCTGCCTATTACGTTGACCTCCGCCGAGCCACCCTGCACCACGAGGCAGCGCCGCTGATCGGCAAAGTCATGCTCAAGCTTTTGGATGACAACGGCTTCGGCGATGTTGATGCCGCGGGTGGTTTGACCATGGGTGCTGATCCGGTTGCCAGTGCGCTGCTGCACCAGGCTGCAGCACAGGGTCGTAAGCTCGATGCTTTTGTGGTTCGTAAGCAGGCCAAGGCACACGGCATGGGTCGTCAGGTTGAGGGTCCAAGTGTTGAGGGTAAGCGGGTTGTCGTACTAGAGGACACTTCTACCACCGGTGGGTCACCACTTACCGCAGCCGAGGCTTTGAAGGCTGCCGGTGCAAATGTGGTGGCAGTAGCTACCGTGGTGGACCGTGATACCGGCGCTCGTCAAGCGATTGAAGCAGCTGGCTTCGCTTACCTAACCGCCATCACCCTAGAAGACCTAGGTCTAACGAAGTAGGTTTTGTGAAGCGCAATTTAGCGCCATTTCTACTGCTGCAGCTCTCCTCGATAGCCAGCGTTATCTCTGGCTCGATGGTGTTTATTGCCATCCCCTGGATTGCACTTGAGATAACTGGAAACTCAGCTTCGGCTGGGCTGGTTGTTTCGCTCACCGCAATCCCTGGGTTGTTGCTTTCGCCAATCTTGGGTTCGGTCATCGACAAGCTCGGTCGCAAGAATGTTGCCAGCTGGTCTGAGCTGCTGACGGTAATGACCTCGCTGTTGATCCCGATTGTTGCTGGGCTTTGGGAACTAACGCTGCCGGCCTTGATCGTTATCGGGCTATTGCGCGCTCTGGTTGGGCCGGGCGGTTCCACTGCCAGAAAGTCTCTGGTGCCAGATGTTGCAGCAGCCGGTAGGTTGACGCTGGATAGAGCCAACTCAATTCACGAGGCAATCTTTGCCTCCGGATTTGCAATCGGTCCGGCGCTCGCCACCTTCTGCATCGCAAGCATTGGTTCGGCCAACACCTTTTTGGTGGTGGCGGGCTTTGGCGTCATCTCGGCCTTCTTTGCATTTTTGATTAGAGTCACCGAGCAGCACGAGGAGAACGACGAGTCTGAGAAGGAACCGTTCTATATCTATGCGGTGCAGGGGTTCAAGATTCTGTTCACCACCCCTTCGGTATTGGTGTTGATGTCGGCGATCATGACTCTGGCACTTATCTACCTACCAACCGAGATGCTTATCCTGCCAACCGCTTATAGCGAGATGGGCGACCCGGAAGGACTCGGGACGGTAGTGTCGGCAATGGCCTTTGCCTCAGTCTTTGGCGCTTTGTTCTTCGAGCAGATTCACAAGCGAATTAGTTATGCGAACATCCTGCGGATTGGAATCCTGGGTGTGCCGCTATCAATGATTCCGATGAGTCAGCTCCCTCCGCAGTGGGCCATGATTTTCTTCGGCTTGATTCTCGGTTTGGTCTGGGGACCGCTGTTGCCACTTTTAAACACCGTAATTCAGACCAAGATCCCGGCAAATAAGCGCGGTCGAGTGTTCTCACTTGAGATGACGGTCTGGTCGGCAGGTCCAATGATTTCTATGGTTGCGGTTGGTGCCGCGGTTGATGCACTGGGAGTGAAGCCGATTTACCTTGCGCTCTCTCTAGGCGTTTTGGTGGCCGGAATATTGGTTGCCACCAATAAATACATCAAAGAGCTGGATAGCTAAATAAGGTCCGCAACCGAGTTCAAAATCTCGGTTGGTCTAAACGGATACTTAGCGATTTCTGCATCGTCTGAGATTCCGGTTCTAACCAAAATGGTGTGAAGACCAGCCTCGATACCTGCCACCACATCGGTGTCCATACGGTCACCAATCATCGCGGTGTCCTCGGAGTGAACATTGATCTTGTTCATCGCACTTCTAAACATCATCGGGTTTGGCTTGCCCACGATATACGGGGCTTTGCCGGTAGCGGCGGTAATCAATGCCGCAACCGAACCGGTTGCCGGGAGCGGTCCTTCCGCGGAAGGACCGGTGACATCTGGGTTGGTGGCGATGAATCTGGCACCTTTACCAATCAGGCGTACCGCCTTGGTTAGCGCTTCAAAACTTAGATTTCTGGTTTCCCCCAACACTACATAGTCCGGGTTGACCTCGGTCATCACATAACCGATCTCGTGCATCGCGGTGGTGAGGCCGGCTTCACCAATCACAAATGCAGTGCCCTTGGGCTTTTGTGACTTCACAAAGTCTGCGGTGGCAAGCGCTGAGGTGTAGATGCGCTCCTCTGGAACGTTTAGGCCACCGGCCTGCAGTCTGGCAGCTAAATCTCTTGGGGTGTAGATCGAGTTGTTGGTTAGCACTAGGAATTCGGTGCCCTCGTCTTGCCACTTCTTAATCAGCTCAGGAGCGCCGGGAATTGGTTTTCCCTCGTGCCAAAGCACGCCATCCATGTCGGTAAGCCAGTTTTTTACTCTTGAACGCCCAGTCATAACCCCAGCCT
>JACCDJ010734914.1_pt1 | contig 15583 bp, 10 predicted proteins | sample 7444481 | NCBI WGS metagenome assembly JACCDJ01 (sample SAMN15323435, study PRJNA562643) | freshwater metagenome | isolation source: river surface water | place: USA:Blue River Watershed | collected 2017-08-15 | reverse complement strand
TGTATGAGGGCTTGCTTGAATTAAAGCTAACGCTAAACAAAATAGAAGGAAGCGAAAAGTATAGTTGCAATTTTGACAGCAGCAATGAACGAGGAAAGAGTGGATCTCACTACACTCCAGAAGAATTGGTTCAGCCACTAATTAAGCACTCATTAGAGTATTTAATTGAAGACCGATTAAAGCTTTACCAGCAGAAGAAGACCACAAAAGATGATACTGTTCATTCCTTATTGTCCCTGAAAATATGTGATGTGGCTTGTGGCAGTGGACATATACTATTAAGTGCAGCACGCAGAGTTGCCTTGGAGATTGCCAGGGTGCAAACTGATGAAGAACAACCCAATCCGCTTGCCATACGCAAGGCAATGAAGGAAGTGATTAAGAATTGCATTTACGGAGTAGATAAGAATCCGTTGGCTATTGAGCTATGTAAAATTGCCTTGTGGTTAGAGGCTTACAACCCAGGTGAGCCGCTTAATTTCTTGGATCACCACATTAAATGTGGCGATGCGATTGTAGGTTTAGCGCACAGAGAAGAATTGGAGAATGGCATACCTGATGAGGCATTCAAAACATTAGCGGGAGACGATAAAGACATTGCCAAAAGCTACCGAGATAAGAACATCAAGGAAAGAAAAGAAAGGGATACCAAAGCCACGCAGTTAAAAGCGGAGTTCGAAAAAAGCACCGAGAGCTCTATACAGGTGGCAATGGCAGAATACAAAACATTCAATCAATTACCCGAAACCAATCAAGAGGAAATAGAACGAAAAGCCAAGGCCTATAAGAAATTTATTGACGGTAAGGGATTTACATTTTTAAAGGCAATGGCAGATACCCAGGTTGCCCAGTTCTTCATTCCCAAAACAGATGCCAATAAGGATATGTTAATGACGGATGGCGACTTCAGGCTGATCTTGAGTGGTTATAAAGGCTGGCAGGATAGAAAAGTTGCAAATGCCACTGCTGTGGCATTTGAACAAAGAATTTTCCATTGGTTTATTGAGTTTCCTGAAGTTTTCAATAATGGAGGATTTGATTGTGTATTGGGGAATCCGCCATACTTGGGAGGAAAAAAAATTAGTGGAAATTATGGAGATAGTTATCTAAGTTATATAAAATTCACATACTCTCCTGCGGAAGGAGGTGTTGATCTTGTGGGATATTTCTTGCGAAGAATATTTTTGCTCATCAATAAGGCAGGATATTTATCGTTAATTACAAGTCAGATAATTAAGCAGGCAGATACAAGAAAGAGTGGACTCAAAATAATTCTCAACAATGGCGGTAATGTCTGTTTTGCAAAAACTGGAATTATTTGGCCAGGAAAGGCTGGAGTGATTGTTGATTTATTTTCAATTAGACAAGGGACTGATTCTTTACAAAAGATATATCTCAACGGAAAAAGTGTTGTCAGCATTAATGATTTTTTTCAGGTTGATACAATGGAAAATGAACCAAGAGTATTAATCGAAAATAAGAATAAATGTTTTCAGGGTTGTGTAATTAGTGGTTCAGGCTTTATGATTGAGGATGAAGAATTTACAAAAAGAGGCTTGAGCGAGGACATTGCATGGCCCTTTTTAATAGGTGATGAAGTCAATAATCATCCAAGTCAACACCCACAACGTAGAATAATTTATTTCAGGGATTGGCCGCTTCATCAAGCAGCAAAATATCCTTTGGAGCTCTCAATTGTTCGTGAAAGAGTTAAACCAGAGAGAGATAATGTAAAAAGAGATTTATATAGAAATAATTGGTGGCTTTTTGCTGAACGTTCGAAAAGTGCTTATTCTAAGATAGAAGGCCTAGATTCCTGGTATGTAATTGCCAAAAGTTCTAAGTATAATCATTTTGTTATTCAAAGAGACAAGAAAACCATATATGATCAATCTTTGACAATAATTACTTTGTCAAACATTGCCATACTTCCAATTATAGAATCGGAAATTCATAATTCATGGGCTACAAAATATTGTTCTTCGCAAGGTGGATCAAACCGATATAATCCATCAGATGCATTTCATAACTTCCCTTTCCCTATTCAGATTGAGCGACATGAGACTTCACTCTATATACTTGGTGAAACTTACCATGAACACCGCAAGCAACTCATGCTGGGCATGCAATTGGGGCTTACTAAAACTTATAATTTATTTCACAGCAATGCCATCAGTGAACAAACAGTGAACGAAAAAGACAAGCAGGTAGCCTCACTGCAAAAGCATTTAGAAAAAACTGCAAATACAATTTCGTTTGACGAAGCCATACAAGCTATTCTCAAACTTCGGGAGCTCCATGTAAAAATGGATAATGCTGTTTTGGATGCATATGGATGGAATGATATTGCACTCAACAATGATTTTTATGAGGTAGATCATTTGCCAGAAAATGACAGGGTACGTTATACCATACACCCAGATGCGAGAAAGGAAGTATTGAAAAGGTTATTGGAGTTGAACCATAAAATACATGCAGAAGAAGTTGCAGCTGGCCTTTGGGATAAGAAGCCAACAGTAAAAGCTAAGAAAAAGAAGGCCAACAATCCAGAGCAAAGCGAATTATTTTAAGCAAGAAAATGATACAAAACACATCCAACAAGCCTATATCTGAGTTGTTTAGTGCGGACAACGGAGTTAGCTATCAGATACCTAAATACCAAAGAGAGTACGTTTGGAATAAAACCAATTGGGAGGCGATTTTTGACGATATTGAAGAGAGTGATGGTGGGCACTTCATGGGATCAATAATCTGCATTAATACCCAGAAAGACACCCACAAACCAGCTGAATTAGAACTAGTGGATGGCCAACAGCGAATGACCACCATTAGCCTTTTTTACTTGGCTATTTACAACTTCCTTACCCAAAATTTACCAGACGAGAATGACATGAACGCTCGTTTGGAGCTTTTGAGCCTGCGTAACAGAATTATTCTGAGAGAGACAAATAACTTGCGATTAACCCCTTCGTATACAAATAGCAATCTTGAGGATTACAAATGGATCTTCGCACAGGAGATACCAGAAGTAAAGACAACCAAGAAACCAAAAAACTTAGGGAATAGACAAATATCAAAGGCATTCCAGTATTTTCTAAGGAGGTTAAATGAAGTCGATGAAGACAACGAACCTAAATATTCTTTTGATAGCGTAAAAAAGCTACTTACAAAGCTTAACAGTGCAACCCTGGTGAAAATTGATGTTGCTACTCACGCTGATGCCTTTACACTTTTTGAAACCTTGAATAACAGAGGTGTTCCTCTCTCTGCCATTGATCTCATCAAGAATAAATTGCTTGGTCATCTTGAAAAACACGACAGGAACACCAACATTGATGACAATTTTGACAGATGGAATCAAGTGATTAAAAACCTCAGTGAGGAATACAATGTACAGGAAAGGTTCTTGAGGCAGTTTTACAATGCCTTTAAATGGGACAAAGCAATAGAAGTTGAAAAAAAGCCAAAAGCACTTCGCTCCAATTTGATTGCCATATTTGAAGAGCTTATTAATAGGGATGCTCACGAGATATTTAATAGGCTCGAAGAAGCATCAGAAATATATTCCAAGAACATTCAATACGAGATAGATGAGCACTCGGAAGACCTTGTTCATGCCTTACGTAATCTGGAGAATGTAAATGGTGCAGACGGTTACATGCTGCTAATGTTTATTGAAAAGCGCTTCCAAATAAGTGAAAAGGACAAAATAAACCTGGTAAATTATCTGTGTAAATATTTCATACGGAGGAATGTGACGGATACACCTCCGACTAGAGATCTCACAAATTACTTCATGGATATGATTGAATCCATGAACAATTTGGACGAATACAATTTTGAAACCATCAAATCAATCATTTGCGAAAAAGGTAAACCCGCTAACGATGAGTTGTTCAAACTGAAGCTCAATGGAGATTTATACGAAGAAAATGTAGGAGCAACACGTTATATCCTTTCTTCAATCGAGCTTGCTGAATCGCAGACGAAGGAGCGTTATACTAATTTCTATTCTCGAAGTAAAAATATTTTTGTTTGGACGGTGGAGCACATATTCCCTCAAGGCGATAATATTCCATCCGAGTGGGTTCAAATGATTGGTAATGGTAGTTTGGATACTGCCAACCAGGTAAAGAAAACTCATGTGCACAAACTAGGCAACTTAACGCTTACTGCCTACAATTCTAATTTGAGCAATTTGTCACTTTCCAAAAAACAGGAAAGGAAAAGCACAGATGGGAAATCTATTGGGTTTAAAAATGGCCTAACGATTAACGAGGATGTCAAATCGGTTGAGGCTTGGACAAAAGAGGCAATTGAAGCCAGAACGGAAAAGTTAGTTCAGAAAGCACTTGATATTTTTGCGCTTTAAAGGAAGTTTCACTCTCTAAAATCAATACTATTTAAACAATAATATTTAAACTACCGAACCCACTCAAGCTTTCTCAAACGTTTTCTACTTTGAATAATTCAATTCACAGGTAATTGCAATTTTTGCTGATTAAATATATTACCACTAAATAATTACTTAATTGAACGAAATGAAAACTGAAATTGACCAAACCTCAATAAAAAATTTGATATCAAAAATTGAAGAATTCAGAAGGCTATATAACTGGACACATGAGAAATACACTTTGTGGGAAAAAATTTTAGAGTATATAAAGGACTTTGAAACAATATCTTTTTCAGGAATTCACCATACTTATGGCATAAGCCGGAAAGGTGATTATACCATTTATCATCCAGTTCCACAATCAAGTATTTATCGAAAAGGATTAAAACAACCTTGTCTCGTTATTTGCGTAGCACACGGCTCAAGATCGCTTAGGTACTACAAGGCGTTTAAAACAAGAGATGAAATAAGAAACGACTTGTTGAATTCGTAATATAAGAATTAAATTATATCTAAAAGAAGCATAAATTAACTTTAAATTAGATCATCAACAACTAGTGCATGGAGGCAGGTTTCATAATACAATATAACTAGAAACTGAATGTAATCGCCTTTATTGTTCCAGGTCGAACTCCATTTTACACCTCCAACGTTTACAAATTCTTCATGCCCATGAATTGAATATTTAGTCCTCAAAACCTTTAAAACCGCCTTTAGGAAATCCGTCCTTTCGATTTTAACATCAATCAATGATGAATCAAAAACCTCACCCGAACTCTTGATCAATTCTGTGTTTATGACAAGTTTGGTCTTTCGAATATTTATGGCATTTAAAAATATTGAAATGGCACTACCTTCTTCACTGTCCTTTCCAAATAACCATTCATCTCGTAATTCAGAACTATTCTCTCTGTAAAATAGAAATTGATGATAGCTATGTATTGGTTGAACCAGTGATTTAATTTTTGAATTAATCCCACCATAAAAATTATTCAAAATTTGACTGAATAGATGATTAGATTTAAATGCGTTGTAATTAAAAACGAATAAAAATGGTGTGTAAAAAATCGTCTCGAATAATGGAGATAAAAAAGAGCTAATTCTCGTAAGCAGATAATGAGTACCTTTTACATCAAAGGTTAGCATCATCATTCTATATGCAAATCCCGCCTCATATGCCTTTGAATAAGAATATCCTACTGCCAACAAGTGTTTTCCTGTTTCGCAAAAAACTTGATCATTAAAATTCTGAACAGTATTTAAATTAAATGAATCAAATTCATAATTTGCTAGAAAATCAATGTTTGGATCTTCCTTTCCCACAATAATATTCCCTACCGGAAGAATACGTAAATTATCGTCTATCGAAGATTCGTCCGCACAGATTTTAGAAATTGCCAGATTAGCATTATAGATCCAAGAACTAAAAAAGGTGTCATTTAAATCACCATAATCGGAAAAATCACCCGTACTCTTTGAATATAGGGATAGAACTTTTAAATACTTATCGAACGCATCATTTTCATCTGTTACATCATTTAACCTTCCAGGCAAGGTAGCTCCCATGTAAAAAAGGATGCCCAACTTTTCTTCTTCATTAAACTTGCAAAGATCGAGGTAAGAATCTAAATAAATTTTAAACTCTAAGGATGGAGTTGGTAACTGGTGTAAATCTATTTTTTTAATTTCCATCTTTTTATTATTAGTCGTTAATTAATTTTTACCTCATAGAAAAATTAATGACACAGGATTAATTCAAAACTCTGCCATAGTCAATTTCCGGATAGCAGAATTAAATTTCCAGAGTAGTCATTATTTTGAATCCTACCAATAAGATGATTTGGGGTCTGATATCAATGGATTGATTTTTCGCGTTTCAAATCAATATAGGGAAAATGCCGTAAAAGTCTAGTATTTGTTGCGGAATGCACGGGAAACCTCTAGTCATAATAGTCCCGCCCGAAGTTCCGATCACCTTCATCTCCCTTAAGGGATTTAAACAAGTCGACAGGGGTAGTACATTCTACCTTCCAATCATTGAGAATAGATAACCCGTATGAAATTGCCAAAATGGTATCGTAAGGCGAAGAAACATTGCTAGTTAAATTTTGAATACTCATTTCATTAAATGATACTTGTCGTATATCTGAAAAATACTCTGAAATCGGAATCCTTAAAGTTTTATAAACACCGCCACCACCACAGTAATAAATTGGCCTGGAACTTAACGCACGAATTAAGGCTTCTTTACCTGGTCCAGTATTATTATTTGAAGTCTGCAATATTGTTATCAATTCTCTAACTATAACTCCAACAGAATCCAAAAATGATTCGCTCAATAATTCAAGTGCACTCTTACTTGAAGGCAAATTAATCAAGTCAGCAAAAGACTTTTGAATACTATCCATTGATAAACCTGATTCCTCAGCAAGTTTATGAATTACACTATTCAATCCGCCCTTCACTGAAACAACCATTGCAATATCTGGTGCACGTCGATCATTGGCCAAAGTAAATAGGGCAATATCAGTAGTGCCCCCGCCTATATCCACCAATAAACTAAAGCCATTAGGGATTCTCTTTTGAGCAGTCAAAGCTACAAGACCTGCGTAAGCCTCAGGTAACATGTTTACACCATAATCATTTTTTAACTTCTGTATATCTAGTGATTTTATGGTATTTTTTTTCGACGTAATTAAATACCAACGTAATAGGCGTGGATAAGTCAATTTAAGAAATTCTGACTTCGTCCATTTTTCCGTGAGTACTCGAGCAAGAATCAACAAACAGTAACCGCTTTCAGCAATTTGCTCACCTTCTGGAGTGCCCAATGATTGCGGCACTCCCATCTGGACATAGGTATCCGATCCAAAGTCCTCTTCAATATGATAGAGAACATATGCCAAGTATAATACCGAGATCAATCTAGGATTATACTCTTGAGGATCAAAATCCCAATACCTATTGTCACCTAATGCCGCCGTTTTAAAATATCGAAAGCGATAAGGTTCAAAACGTCGAGATTCTAATTCTTTTGCCTTTTCCTGATAGTAACACAAGGCTTCCTCGCGTTCCTGATCCCATTTTGATCTACGCTTTTGCTCTTGCTCCTCGTACTCCTTTACATTAGAATTGAAATTTCTCTCTAGGTCTAAATTAATTTCATCGATTTGTTTGCATCTAAGCTTGTATTCAATACTTTCCCTATCACGACCTATTAAACTTGCTAAATCCGATAAACTGAAACTTCGCCGTTCAAGCTTTGGCGCGCTCGGGTAGGGTTTCAATGCTGGCTTTACTGGTCGTGGCGCCGGTTCAAAATCAGGAAAATCAAACGGCATAAGTTCTTCCACGTCGCATTCACTGACTTTAGCTTTTGCCTCTTCCACAAAGCCATAAGAGAGGGTGTCGTCCTTGTTGATTTGAACAACGGATGGAAGAACAAAAGAACTCTTACCCTCAAGATCTTCAAAAGGAAAAAAAGTATATCGCTTTAAAAGAGGATTATGAGAGTCCTCAATGCACACCTTCGTCTGATGCGTGCCAAAATCCAGACCTACGGTAAAAGACATACTTAGTGAACTTCTACTTTGTTTAAACTGAGTAGTTTTGGAAACTCAGAAGTAATTGAAGCGGATTGAATCCTAGCAAGAGCCTGATCTCGCTCGCGTTCAAGCTTTTCAAGATTTGACTCTTGAAGGGGCAAAATTCGATTTGCCTTTTCCCGTTCCTCTTTTAAGAAATGGTTATTTGCATTCTTGCGCGTTTGTTCTACAATGGCCTCTTGACGCTGTATTTTGATATTATAAAGCTCATTCACACGCTTACGCTTTTGATCCATGTGCGTGTTTAACCTTGATCGCTCACCATCTAAAATATCGCGCTCAATTTCCGAAATCGCTTCATTCAGGCTTATTCTCAAATCTGAAATAACTGATGGATCTATCTTCATTGGCTCAAAGTGGTCCTCTCCTTGGAGCTGGCACTCGCCAAGAAAAGACTCGGTCACGTCAAGATCGGTGATTACTTTACCATCTTCGGCCCTGTAAACAACTGGAATCAACTGATTATACTCATTGGTGACACCATACTTCGATCGCTGGGTTAAGAGTGAATACGTTGCTAAAAAATAGGTTCCGTTATTAAAGTCGGAGAGCCTGTTCGTACTCTGCTTGTCCAACTTTAACGCAAACGTCGTGTTTGAATCATCGCTTTCTCGCTTGAAAAAATTTAATGCCGCTACAATTATCGGATGGTAGGCCGTTATTCTAATCCAATCGGGATTGGCAAATCCAAAATCCTGTGATAAGGTGAATTTAATAGCGGTCTTGCCATCCAGTTTTCGAATAAACTGTTTAAAGTTGAAAATGTGGTCTTCATCGCCTGGCATATTTTGCTCTAGGAAATGTTTTATAAGCTTAGGCTCTGACGAAGGCCAACGGAACTCATAGCACATATTTGCTTCGTCAAGGGTCTTTATATCTGCGGTAGTCAGATGCACTCGTCGTAACTCCTTTAGGTAAAGGAGTAACTCTTCTTCTGTAACATACTTATAGGCCCGCTTTATCTGTTCTATTTCATTTCGGAAGTAAACGTCATTTGTCATGGCATCTGTTAGACCTTCACTAATTTCCTTAAGATGCCTTTGTTCCGTGACTATGGCCCTTTGAACCAGTTCAATTTGCTTTATTCGCTGTTCTGGTGTCAACTCCTGCTTATACTCGATGTGATCAAGTTCACTTAGAAAATCACGAATGGATCTGGTCGCGCCATCAATTTCAACCTCTTTGCTAAGGATCGCCTCAAGATCACCTATACTCCGTTCGAAAATTCCAATCCGAGATAAAAGTCGATCATAAATCAACTCTTGAATGGAGTCCTGAACTACAAAATTGTAAATGTTTAAAACACTAGATTTTTGACCAAAGCGGTCGATCCTTCCGATGCGTTGTTCCACCACCATTGGATTCCATGGTAGATCATAATTTACAATCGCGTCGCAAAATTGAAGATCCAGTCCCTCTGCCCCTACCTCAGATGACAAAAGCACTTGCACCTCATTATCTTCTTTGAACTTTAAAATGACCGAATCACGATCGTCAATTTCTCCATGAATGACGAGCGCGAAAATTCCTTGAGCTCGCAATCGAATCTTTAGATACTCGAGAGACTTTCGGAAAATTGCAAAAACAATCAATTTGCGTCCGCCATTTGTACAAACGTTTTTAATTACGTCTAGTAGCTTCTCTACCTTGGCATCAGGAAAACTAGAATATCGATCAAATCCTCTAGCTAATTGGTCATCGTCAGATAAATAACCATAAACGCTACTTGCAAGACGACGTTTCTTTTGCACATAGCCCAAAACCTTGCCTTGTGGCAGCCGTTGATTGCCAAATGGATCCAAGAATGAATTTTCTTCAAAATAGCGCTCCAAGATTTCATCAAAATGATGCCGCTCATCATCGTGTAAACTAACTGGAACAACGTGGGGTTCTCGACGAGCTTGATCCAGATCCGTGGTCACCTCGCGCTTTCGAGTTCGCGAGAAAATACTGTTCAACTCGCTCATGTTCGTAAGATTGAATTGAATGTGAACCCGGTTTTCAGGGCTATCTTCTAATATTTCTAAATCCTTGATTACTCGCTCATACAATTCGACACCTTTAAAGGCCTCATCAACGGTCATCGTTGAGAAATGCGCCTCCCCTTCTTCGCCAATAGCATAAGTCAGTTCAATCACTTCGGATTTTAATTCCTCAGAGATCTGCTTAAATGGTCGATTGTTATTCAGCTTCGACAGGGCTGAGATTAAAGGCTTATTTACGTTGATCTGATTTTTGAATGTTAATTTATTATCATAAGCCAATGGATCAAGAAGGTGGAGAAGGTTAAAGAGATTCTCTTCACTAATCATGATTGGAGTTGCTGTCAACATAACTACTGACTTTGCCGATGTCACTAATTGCTGGACTCCTTTATATAACTGCGTATTGGAATTTCTAAGCCTATGTGCTTCATCAAACAGTAAAAAATCAAAATCAATTCTACGATCTTCAATTACCCTTAGGAGTGATTTTTTCACTCCCTCGTTCTTTTTCTTCTGAACCTTCTCATAGTTTATAATACCCATAACAGAGCCATTGCGATGCTCCAAATCATTGATTAGCTCTTGCTTGTTTTCATAAATTTTATAGTGCAAGTTGAACTTCTTCTTGAGCTCCTCATGCCACTTCAACTGCAATGAATTCGGACATATGATTAGTGAATTACGCTGTAACTCACGTCTGGCCCGTAGCTCAAGCATGATGTGCCCGGCTTCAATTGTTTTACCCAATCCCACTTCGTCAGCAATAAGGATTCTTCGGTTGTCCGAGTTTAAAAACTTGAGGAGCGGCTTGAATTGATAGGCCTTAAATATTGTATTTGAAGCCTTCAAAGTGGATATTGAACTATTGCTGGTATTTTCAATTTTATGGCTTGTGTTGATTTGAGAGAAATCAGACCTAACACCAAAAAGCCCTTGGGCGACACGTTCAAAAGGATCGGTTAATTCAAAATCAGCGATGAGGTTGCTCGATGAAAATTGGCCAATGGCACCATTTATCACTACGTCATAGAGCTGTCGGCCACGCGCTGGCGGATGCACTTTCACGACAATACCCTTCTCTTGGGAGGGCACATATATGACTTTATCTCCAATTACGAAGCTCATCCTTCATTGATTTAGTAAGCGTTATAGTAGGATTTTAATTCCCAAAATTCACTTTTAGGGGAAATTCGGGTCAACGACCACCTCAAACGACTTTGTTTACTGCCATTTATTTTGGGCAACGAAAGCATGCGAACAAATCTTGCTCGTCGCTCAATGCGCAGCAATGCCGTTGCTACATCACGCTCCATTTCATTAGTTGATCCAAGGCCCTCTCTATAACTTTTAGCCATGGCCAGATACAAGCAAGCTCGCTTGAATTCGATAAACTCCGCATGATTGTGCTCATTTTCACAAAAGCGCTCGAAGTGCACACCTTGCTCTTCTTTAAGAATTTCGATTGCTTGTTTGCTTCTATTCAAAACCAAAAAATAGAAAAGGTGGTAATATCCGTATTCATAGGTCCTAATACGTTGTCTATTTGCCTTCAAAGCCTTAAAGAACTCTTTTGCCCCATTCTTAACGTTAAAAATCAGAAGAAGATGGCGACCAAAGACAGCCGTCCGCCAATTGTCGGTCTTAAACGCAAGAACTAGCCGCTCTCTCAGTGAAACATGTAGATTAGTGAGCAATAGATCCTCATATTCTTCAATTGGTTGAATTCGCCGCTGGTGCATTGCCCCTCCTGCGAACCCACTATCAAAATAAACTGACTGAAAACGCCGTCCCCAGTACTCGGCTAACTGTTTGTGTGTTATAGTTTGCCTTGGGTACAACCCAATGAAATTGGCAACATCCCTCACCCACTCCGGCATTCCAAACAAAGCGCTGTTAATTCGCCGTTGACGGCGGGATGGCACTTGAACCACTTCAGTTTATAAGTTATTGGTTGGTTGTACCAATTTAGCATTAGAACCAGCAAATCCGTGCTAAAGTCTCAGATAGAGCCCCACTGAAAGCAATTGCCGCATTCTAATACTTGACTTTCCTCGATTTACAATGTAAATTAATGATATGCCAAGAATGATTTCAAGAGAAAAGTTCAAAACGTTGAGGAACGAAGAGAATTCGCCCGAGAACTTAGCGATGAACTTGTTTTTTAATGTCGACATAGATACCTCTATCAGTCGAGAGGAGGATTTTGCTCCCAGATTTGTCTATCACAAAACAAGGCACCCACGTCCAAAAATGGATTCGGAGGCGTATATAGAACAAGAACGAATAACTGGTTCTATTGGCATTCCTGACGGATGGATGATCGAGTTGCACAACAATTACGATTTTGAGCTTACCCTTGGTGAAATCCGAGCACTGCAGAACTACCGCATCAAAAAGCGAATTGAACCGATTGTTTTAGAGCGATTTGGGAACAAATGCTGTCTGACTGGAAGTCCCTTTTGCTCCATTATTGACCCTGCCTTTGGCCTCCGTTTAGACCACTACCGTCTTCCTTTAGACCCTGAACACTACATCGTACTGAACATTAAGCTCGCTGAGGCCTACCGCAGGGGCTTGTTCTGGTTTGATGACAGTGGGCGACTAAATTTTGAAGAGCACACATCTCCCGAGGCTGTTGATTTTTACGGACTTAACACATCGCTCTCACTACCGAATGGGCTTCCTGAGAAAACCTGGAAGGCTTTCGTTCGTGAATGGAGTGAATAAATACCGAGCATTACTTGCCTTGCTTATCCAGCTCACCCTCTCGGAGCAAAGCTTGGTACCGTTCTGTTCGAATGAAGTCCCCGCCCTTTAACTGGTGGTTCTTCTCTGGAAAGCGTAACATTAAAGCAGGATAGTTCTCCGTCGGCAAGGCAATAACCTGCCCGTTGCTCCGAAAGAAGAGGTATACGGTATTTCCAATTTCACCCATATCAAAAGAGGAAAGTAGCACTGTGTCCTGACAGTCAGGATAATCGCAGTTGAGCAACACCGTGAAGGTAGTGTCGTTGCGGAAGTAGCTGCTGTCGATGCTCTGTCCATTGGCAAAAAATGGTAGCATCAACGCAAGAAGTAAATTAATGGCTTTCATCTCGTTTTCAGTTTATTGGTTTATTTATCAACGAATTAAGAGCAACATTCGTATGGAAGAACTGCATCATTATTGTTGGGATTTTCGAAAAATCGTACACACTATTGCCTACACATTCACGTTTAGCATTTAGTTACTTTCACATCATGAACACCAAACTTCCCCTCTTCTCCCTCCTTATGGCGTTTAGCCTACACCTTTCCGCACAAACTTCCCGCAAAGAAGTTCCGCTCAAGCCGGAATTTGTTCCGCATACCTGGATTATGATGCCAACCTCTGAATTCTTTAAACTGACTGGATTATCAGAGGAGGACACCATATCTACGAACGCCTATTTAATTGGTAACCCAGAAGGAGAACATGTAGTTGCCATCATTGAACACATTGAAGAACTCGGCATCGACGTGGTTTCTTGGGTGGAATACATCCAGTTCAAGAATAAGAACATGAAGAAGATTACGGCCGAAATTCAAGCGAAGTACAAGCCAGAAGAAATGGGAACAGACTCGGTGTGGTATGAATACTTTACCCCTGAAGCGTTCGTAGAAATTTCTTTGACCTTGAACAATAAAAAAACATCCTCACTGCTTATAAGCGCTTATCAACTCTACCAATTCATGCCTCCGATTGAGCAAGCAATGGCCAAGTTGGACTCTACTTGGCAGCAGCTAGCAACCAACTTTACCTATGGGGAGCGGGAGGTTGTTCACGATTCAGATGGTTATGCGGTGCGGATTAGTGACGTAACTGCAATGGTGGGCTACTATGTTGAGTTTCCATCAGACCGCAGCAAAAAGCCTTCTGTTGGTATTTATACTAAAGATGATGGCGGCTATGCAGCCATGAAATGGGCTGTAAAAGAATATTACGACATGTACCTAGACGAGTACGAGGGCACCACCTACTGGGTAAAAGACACCGACAAGGATTGGGTTGGTATGGGTGTACTCTTTGATAATGGCGTGCTTTTGAACAAGTTCATCACCCAAGAGGAATATCAGGAATGGATTCAGGATGGAGAAACCGATGAGGAGTAACTTGCTTAAATTAAACGTATTTCCTTAAGTGTCCCAACTCAAAAGACTTGGTAGATTTAAATCGATTTCTTTAAACCCCTACTTGGTAAGCAAAGTGATTTAATATGTGTTCCGCGACTGAATTTAAATTTTGCACGTGCCTAAATCGTGAAATAAATAAATCTGAGCCCCATTGGGTTCTCTATTCCGCTTCACATAAGAATCCGATTTCAATAAAGACAGGAGTCATCTACCAAGAAATACGAGTTGGTCCATTTGACTTTGAAGATTTCGAGCAACGGGTTGAAGCCAGTTTGAGAAGCAACACGCTCTTTGACTTTGACTATAAACCGCGTGACCTAGACTTGATCCACATTGTACTTCCTGACCTGCGTTACAATGTTACCTTTCAGTATCACGGTATTGAAGACGCGGACCACTTTTGGATGAACTTGAAGTTTGGATTCGACTCCATGGATGATTTTAAAATCAAACGATTGATCCAAGGTGAATTGAAGTTCAATTAATCACGAAGAAGAAGACTTGATTTAATCAACGGAGAACAACTTCCACAAAAGCAGTCGCCACCAAGTCAATGGTGTACTAACAAGGGGGTCAGTGTCTCCTTCTGTTTTGCCAAAACGGCACAACCCTGAAGCGCAAAGCGGCTAAAAGGTAAAGAGCGCCGGTTAGAATCAACAACCATACAGCATCAGACTCCGAAAAGCCACCCATCATTTCAATCAATAGCGAAACAAGTATTTCGACGATAAAAAACTCAAGGACAGTTTTAATGACAATACCTTTCATGGATAGGCTTTTAAACATTTTCGAAGTTAGTCTACGTCGACAAATTGAATTGAGGCAAGTTTACCCTTCAAGCTCTGTAACTCCCTTCGTATCTTTTACCTATGGCAAAATGCACGTACTGCGGTGAAGGCGCAGGTTGGTTTCGGTCCCAACACAAAGATTGCGCGGCAGCGCACAAACTGGCCGTTGACGACATCGCGACAGCAGTCCGCAATGGATTAGTTGATGGCTTGGATGCAACGGCAATTCGGCCCGAAGTGGAGTCGCATGCGACCAAAGGCCGAGTGGCAACTGCTGCACTGAGCATTGCGATCGGATCAGGAATCGCCCATGCTGTTCAAACCTTTTTAGAAGATCACTCCCTAAGCGCAGACGAAGAACGCGCCATCGAGCGCTACTTGGCGGACCTGCCCATTGAGGACGACGCGGTGCAAACCTCGGGACTTGCCGAAACGATAGTTAAAGCCTCAGTATTGCGCAGCCTTCACGAAGGCACCATTCCAGAACCACGCATTTCGCTTAAAAGCGACCTGCCCTTCTTGTTTCAGAAGTCCGAAAAGCTACTTTTTGCCTTTACCAATGTCGAATACTTCGAACAGCGCACCCGAACGGAGTTTCGCGGGCGCAGCCAGGGTGTATCGATTCGCATCACCAAAGGGGTCTACTACCGCACGGGC
>JACCDJ010009494.1_pt1 | contig 15601 bp, 15 predicted proteins | sample 7444481 | NCBI WGS metagenome assembly JACCDJ01 (sample SAMN15323435, study PRJNA562643) | freshwater metagenome | isolation source: river surface water | place: USA:Blue River Watershed | collected 2017-08-15 | reverse complement strand
GGCTTGTCGGTCCGCATCCACTCGAGGGCGAGCCGCGAGGCGCCCGCGCTGAGGAGAAGGGCGAGCGGCCACCGGACCGCGGCGACGAGATGGGCGTCGGGGACGGGGTCAGGACCCGGCACCAGCCGGCGCACCAGGCGATGCAGCAGCCGCTGGACCGGGATGGCCAGCAGGAACCCTACGACCGCGGCGACGGGGACGAGGAGGAGGAGGGCGCTGGGCCAGTCGAGGCGCATGCCGCAACCTCGGGGGGCCGGGGACGCGCCGCAAGCGGCCATGCGGCGCACGCGGCCCCCACGCGGCGCCCACGCGAGCGACCCGATGCCTCGGCGCGTGCGGGTGCCCACCGATAACTTGCAGGTATCCACCGGCACCGTACGACCTCTCGCCCTCCGCCGCGCCCCACGCTCCGATGACCGCCCCGATCACCGCCGCAGGCCCGACCGCGCCACATCTCGCGGACCCCGATCACCACCCGTCCTTCACACGCGGGATGTTCCTCGGGGAGATCCGCGAGGAGCTGGTCTTCCCGTTCCCCGAGCCGACGGCCGAGGAGCGCGAGTCGCTCACCGCGATCCTCGACAGCTTCCGGAGCTGGGCCGACGACACGGTGGACTCGGCGCGGATCGATCACGACGGGCGCTTCCCCGACGAGGTGCGCCAGGGGATGGCGGAGCTCGGCCTGATGGGACTGAACATCCCCGAGGCGTACGGCGGCTTCGGCGCGTCGACGCTCGTCTTCAGCCGCGTCTTCGGCGAGATTGGCGCGCGCGACGCCGCGCTCGCCGTCTACTTCGGCGCACATCAGAGCATCGGGATCAAGGGCATCATCCTCTTCGGCACCGAGGCGCAGAAGCAGCAGTGGCTCCCGCGGTGCGCCAGCGGCGAGCTGATCGGCGCGTTCTGTCTGACCGAACCGGGCTCCGGCTCCGACGCGCAGGCGATGCGCACGATGGCCGTCCCCAGCGCGGACGGCACCCACTACGTGCTCGACGGGACCAAGATCTGGATCTCCAACGCCGGCTACGCGGGCGTGCTGACCGTCTTCGCGAAGGTCCCCGTCGTCATCGATGGCAAGCCGAAGCAGCGCGTGACGGCGTTCATCGTCGACGCGAAGTCCCCCGGCATCTCCCTCGGCAAGGTCGAGGAGAAGATGGGGATCAAGGGGAGCGACACCCGCTCGATCACCTTCGAGGGAGTGCGGGTGCCGGTCGAGAACCGGCTCGGCGAGGTGGGCGACGGCTTCCACATCGCGCTCGAAATCCTCAACTCCGGCCGCCTCGGCCTCGCCGCGGGATCCTCGCGCGGCACGCGCGAGATCATGAACATGGCGATCGCGCACGCGCGGCAGCGCGAGCAGTTCGGGCGACCGATCGGGCAGTTCGAGATGATCCAGCGTAAGATTGCGGCCGCGGCGGCCGACTGCTACGCGAGCGATGCCGGATGGATGCTCTGCGCCGCGATGGTCGACCGCGGTGGCGTCGACTTCTCGCTCGAGACGGCGGCGTGCAAGATCTACGCCTCGGAGCTCGTTTTCCGTACGGCGAGCGAGGCGATGCAGATTGCCGGCGGCATCGGCTACTCCAAGGAGTACCGCTATGAGCAGGCGCTCCGCGATGCGCGCATCAACATGATCTTCGAGGGCACCAACGAGGTGCTCCGCGCCTTGATCGCGCTGATGGGACTCCAACAGCCCGGCGAGGAGCTGCGCGCCGTCGGCAAGGCGTTCAAGGACCCCCTGCACTCGCTCGGGGCGATCTCGAGCTATCTGACCGGCCGCGTGAAGCGCACCCTCGTGAAGCCGAGCTTCACCAAGGTGCACCGCGCCCTCGCCGACGAGGCGGAGCTCGTGGCCGAGAACATCCACGGCCTCGCGCTTGCGGTGGAGAAGGCGCTCATCGAACACGGGAAGGGGATCATCGAGCGCCAGCTGCTCCAGGAGCGGATGGCGAACGCCGCGATCGACTGCTACCTCGCGACGGCAGTCCTCTCGCGCGCGACCACGGCGATCGCCCGGCACGGTGAGTCCGGTGCGGCGGCGGACCTCGAAGCCGCCCGGCTCTTCATCCCCACAGCGATGCGGCGCGCCCGACGTGCGATCCGGGCCCTCGAACGGAACGCCGACGCGACCATCCGGGCCGTGGCGGAGCGCGCGCTGACGACCGGCGACCTCACCGTCCCGACCCCCACCGACACATGAGCATCCTCTCGATGTCGGGCGTCGGGATCTCCTTCGGCGCCACGGAACTCCTCAAAGACATCACCTTCACCGTGGGTGAGGGTGACCGCTGGGGCATCATCGGCCGGAACGGCGCGGGAAAATCGTCGCTCTTCAAGGTGATCACCGGGGACCTGACCGCGACCGCGGGCAGCGTGGCCCGGAAGCCGGGGCTCCGGCACGCGCTCCTCGACCAGCATCGCGCCTTCGAGGGCGCGACCACCGTGTGGCAAGCCGCGGCGGCCGCGTGGCGCGAGGTGATCGCACTCGAGCAGTCGATCGCCGACCAGGCGATCCAGCTCGGGGAGATGGGCGAGCAGGTCACCGACGAGTTCCTCGAGCGCTTCGGCCGGGATCAGGAGCGCTTCGCCGACCTCGGCGGCTACGTCTATCACGCGCGGGTCGACGCGGTGCTCCAAGGCCTTGGCTTCGACGCCGAAGAGTCGAAGACGCGCCCGGTGGCCTCCCTCTCGGGGGGTGAGCGTGGGCGCGTGGGCCTCGCCGCGCAGCTCATCGCGCCGGCGGACCTGCTGATGCTCGACGAGCCGACCAACCACCTCGACCTCGACACGACCACCTGGCTGCAAGACTGGCTGCGCGAGTGCGACGAGACGATCCTCGTCGTCTCGCACGACCGAGCCTTCCTCGATGCGGTCTGCTCCCACGTGCTCCACATCGAGGGGCGCAGCGGCGAGTGGTACAAGGGGAACTATTCGCAGTTCGTGCCGCAGCGTGCGGAGCGCCGGCTCACCCGCGAACGGGAATTGCAGAAGCAGATCGCCTACGTGAAGAAGGAGGAGGAGTACATCCGCCGGAACCTCGCGGGCGTGAACTCCTTCCAGGCCAAGGGAAAGCGCAAGCGTCTGGAGCGGCTCCCCCGGCTCGCCCCGCCGCCTGGGGATCCGGCCGCGATGTCACTGCGCTTCGAGCCCGCCGAGCGCGGCGGTGATCAGGTCATCGCCGTGAAGGACCTGCGCGTCGAGGTCCCCGACCGCGTGCTCGTGGAGGACTTCACGGCCGTGCTCCGTCGGAACGACTTCGTCGCGCTCGTCGGGCCGAACGGTGCGGGCAAGTCGTCGTTCATCACCACGCTCTTCGGCGAGCGGGCTCCCGCCGCCGGTGAGGCGCGCATCGGCAGCTCGATCACCCCCGCCTGGTTCCGGCAGGACCTCGCCGACCTTCCGCTCCGCAAGTCGCTGATGGATGCGATCCTCGACCAGCGGCCCCTCTGGAGCCGCGGGGCCGTGCAGAACCACCTCGGCGCCTTCGGCTTCAGCGGCGACGAGGTCTTCCGCGAGATCGGCACGCTCAGCGGCGGCGAGCGCGCGCGGATGGCGATGGCGCTCATCACGCTCTCGCACGCCAATCTCCTCGTCCTCGACGAACCCACGAACCACCTCGACGTCGAGAACATCGAGGCGCTCGAGGATGCGCTCGACGAGTACGAGGGCACGGTGCTCCTGGTGAGCCACGACCGCGCCTTCCTGCGCGAGGTCGCCACGCGCGTCTGGTGGTTCGACGGCACGCGCCTACGTGACTACGACGGCCCCTTCATCGAATGGGAGGCGGACCGCGCCGCACGGGTCGCCGCCGCGGCAAAGGCCGACGCCGAGGCCGCCGACGCCCGACGCACTGCGGAGAAGGTGCGCGCGAAGCGGAATGAGGCGTCGCAGGAGGACGACCACGCCGCCCGGCGCGCACGCAAGCGCGCCGCCGAGGACGCGGAACGGAGCGTCCAGCGGCACGAGGCGCGCGTCACCGAGCTCGAGGCACAGCTCGCCGACCCCGACCTCTACGATGGCTCTGCGGAGAAGGCGCGCACGGCCGCGGCACTGGATCAGGAGCTCGCGGCGGCACGGCGGGCGCTCGACGCGGCGATGGCCGCATGGGCCGAGGTGAGCGACGCGCGGTGAGGGTGGCGAGGCGGGGCGCCGCGGCGCCCCGCCTCGCAATCAGGCCGACGCGCCCGGGCGGTGGGTGGCGTAGCCGGCGATCGCCTGTCGGAGCGCGATCCGCGCCGAGACCTCCAGTTCGTACTCCATCGAGATCTCGCCGAGCTGCGCGGCGCCGTGCCGCTTGAGTCGGGTGGCGACGGCATCGCTCTGCGCGTGACGCCGGCAGTACTCGCGGCTCGCCATCCAGAGCGCGTTCGCGGCGTGCCACCACCCCTCATCCTCGGCGCCGCGGCCGGCGGCCGCGGTGGTCTCGTACCGGGTCGTCGCCGTCGCGAGCTGTCGGTCGCAGAGATCGGCGACCTCGGCGACCCCCTCCAACTCGAGGTCATCGAGCCCGTGCTGCAGCGTCCGGGCGAGCCGGTCGTGCTGTCGGCAGCTCTCCTGTGCCGCACGGTAGAGGGCGTCGGCGGCGTCGCGCACCGGGTGCGCGTCGGGGGATGGGGTGCGGCTGGTCTTGGGCGTCATCGACCGGGAATCCTCATCAGGACCCCGGCGTCACCGCAAGCGTCAGCGCGGCGGTGCCTCGTCCGCGACGAAGGCAATACGGTCGCCGGTCGGGCTGACCGCGAGCCGCGAGAGCGTCCCGATCCCGCGTCCCGTCACGTCGAGCACCGTGTCCCAGCGCCCGTCCACCCACATGAGCACCCGCAGTCCCTGCGTCACGAGGAGACGCCCGCCGGGCGCCCAGGCGTGATAGTCGGCGCCACGGGGTGCCGGCGCCACGCGTCGGATCGTCCGCGCGCGCACATCGACCTCGCTGATCCAGCTGGTGTCGCGCCCGACCTGCAGGAAGGTGAACGCGTCGCGGCCCGGCACGCGTACGAGCGCGCGCCCGATGTCGCGGGCGAGGGTGTCGACGCGCTCCGTGCGCGGATCCACGAGCACCAGCGCGTTCGGGTCGCCGAGGACGAAGGCACCGAGATTGGCCTCGTTCACCCAGACGTGGTAGCCGACGGGCCGGAGGGCGCGGAGCACCAGCGACGGAGCGCTCCCGTCGAGCGGGAACCGCCAGAGCCGCTGTGTGCTGTCCAGCTCCACGCGAATCACGGAGAGCGCGGCCGCATCTGGCGTGAGCGTCGCCGAGTACTCGCTCTCGTCCGTGTGCGTGACGCGCGTGGCCCCGGTGCCGTCGACGCCGACACGCCAGATATCCGCGGGCGCGTCAGCGCCGATGCGCGTGAACCAGAGCGCGCGGCCATCCGGCGTGAACGCCGGTTGGTTGTCGTAGCCGGGCCGGCGCGTGACGTTCACCGGCTCACCGATCATCGCGGTCGCGGACGCGCGAAGCGGCGCCACCCAGATCTCGGTGCCCGACTGCGCGGCGAGGGGCGCGGCGAGGGATGCGGCGGAGAGCCCCGCCAGGCGCACCACGCGCCCCACGCCATACGCCATCACCGCGCGCGCGGTGCGAAGAACACGACCTGGGTCGATCGAACCGACGCGTCTCATGCGGCCTCCACGATGCCGGTGCATCCCCCGAACCCGAGGCGCGGACGCCCCGGCGCCTCACAGACCCCGCGCAGCGTCACCTCGTCCCCATCGGCGAGGAAGGCGCGGGTCTCGCCCGAGGGGAGCGTGATGGGCTCGGCGCCACGCCAGGTGAGTTCCAGCAGGCATCCGCGCGAGTCCTTCGTTGGCCCCGAGACGGTACCACTCGCCACCAGGTCCCCAGGCTGCAGGTTGCACCCGTTGCTCGCGTGGTGCGTCAGCATCTGCGCGAGGGTCCAGTACATCGTCGAGAAGTCCCCGCGGCTGAGTCGCACGGCGGGCATCCCGGCGGCGCGCATCGCCGCGGAGCGGAGCCAGACCTCGAGCGTGATCGCGAACGCCCCGTGCGCCGCGTCACCCGCGTCGGCGAGATACGGCAGCGGCGCCGGCTCCTCCGACGAACGCCCGCGCGCCGCGGCGCGGTAGGGGGCGAGCGCATCGAGCGTGACGAGCCAGGGCGAGATGGTTGTGGCGAAGTTCTTCGCGAGGAAAGGCCCGAGGGGCTGGTACTCCCACGCCTGCATGTCCCGCGCGGACCAGTCGTTGACGAGCACGAGGCCGGCGAGATGGTCCTCCGCCTGCGCCAACGGAATCGACTGGCCGAGCGCGTTGCCGCGGCCGATCACGGCTCCCACCTCGAGTTCGTAATCGAGGCGCGCCGTCGGCGCGAAGGTGGGCGGGCCCGCGGGATTCGCGGCCACCTGCCCGTGCGGACGCCGGATCACCGTGCCGCTCGGCACGATGGACGACGCACGGCCGTGGTAGCCGATGGGGACGTGGCGGTAGTTCGGGAGCAACGGCTGATCGGGACGGAACATCGAGCCCACGTTCGTCGCGTGGTCGATGCTCGCGTAGAAGTCGGTGTAGTCACCGATCGCGACGGGGAGCCGCATCGTGATGTCGGACGCGTTCGCGACAAGCCCCGCCGTCCCCTGCGCGCGGACGCCCTCGGGGGTATCGGCGCGCAGCATCCGGGAGACTGCCGTGCGCAGCGCGGTCAGCGCGGGACGCCCGAGCGCGACGAGGGTGTTGAGCGTCGACGCCGTCAGCGCGTCGGTGATCGCCGGATCAAGGCCGTCGAGCAACCCTGCCGCGCGCGCACGCGCGAGGTCGCACACCTGATCGCCGATGGCAACGACGACCGCCACATGCCCATCGGCCCACTCGGCGATTCCGAGCGGGAGGTTCTGGATCGGGAAGTCGGTGTCGGGGGCCTGCGCCGACGCCACCCAGGAGCGGAGCGCGGGATCGTGCGTCGCGTCGAGCATCGTCATCGGAAGTGGAGGGCGGCGAGGTCGTGGACCGGCTCGTCGAACGAACAGGAACCGAAGGAGGCACCGGACGCCGCGCGGAAAGCGGCGAGCGCGGGTGCGGCGAGCGCGAGGTGACGCCACCGCAGCGACGTGCCATCCACGGCGATCGCCGCGGGGTCCCGTTCCTCGAGCAGCGGTGCCACCGCAGATGCATCCACCCCGTCGTGGAGGAAGGCCGCCGTCAGGAAGATGTTGAGGAAGCCGTACATCGTCGCGCGCGGCCCGTCGGCATCGCCCGTCAGCGGGTACTCACCGCGAAGCGGATGGTGCAGCCCCGCGGTCGCCTTGAACGGGACGCCGGCACGCACACAGCACGTGAGGAACCGGAGCAGGTCCGCGGGCGCGGGGATGGCGTCGGGGGTCAGGCCGCCGGTGCGGACCTTGGCACGGAGGCCGAGGCGTGCGAGCGCCGCGACGAGCAACGGCAGATCCGCCTGCAGCGGGAGTTCGACGTAGACCGTCGCCATCGGCGTGGACGCGTCGGCCGACGCGGACCCGGACACGGACCCGGACGCCGAGCCGAATGCGGCGGCGATCGCCTCGATCGTCGCCACGTCATCGGCCTTGGCCTCCACGACATCCGCCGTCAGGCAGCTCCCATAGGTGCCGGCGAAGACCCGGAGCATCGGCGCGTCGGTCACGTTCGCGAGGACAGCCAATCCCCAGGGATCGGCCGGCGTGGGCGCACCGAACGGCAGGCGATCGACCTCGGTCGTGAACTCGGTGAGCCGTGCCGCCGGGAGGACGAAGCGACCGAGCATCGCTCGATCGGCGCCGCGGCGATGCTCGGCATAGCGCGCGACCGCATCGCGCATCGGGAGGGCCGCCGGCGGAAAGAGCCCGGCGTAGTCGATCAGCCCCGCGAGCAGGGTGTCGACGGGGCCCGCCGGGCTCACGACTCGCCGGGCCCGTGCAGATGCACCGGCGCCGAGACCTTCCGCAGCCGGATGTTCAGCGCCTCCACGGCGACGGAGAAGGCCATCGCGACGTAGGTATACCCCTTCGGGATGTGATAGCCGAACCCCTCGACGAAGAGGTTCCCGCCGATCATCACGAGGAAGGCGAGCGCGAGGATCTTCACCGTCGGGTGCCGCTCAACGAAGTCCGCGATCCGGCCGGCGGCGGCGAGCATCACGAGGAGCGCGATCACGTTCGCGGCGATCATCACGCCGACGTGCGAGACCATTCCGACGGCGGTGATCACGCTGTCGATCGAGAAGACGATGTCCACGACCATGATCTGCGCGACGACGCCTGTGAGCGTCGCCGCCGAGCCGGTCGCGGACGTCTCGTGCGCGCCGCCCTCGAGCTTCGCGTGGATCTCGTACGTCGCCTTCCCGATGAGGAAGAGCCCGCCGACGATGAGGATGAGGTCGCGGCCCGAGAGTGCGTTCCCCATCAGGGTGAACAGCGGCGTCTCGAGCCGCATGATCCAGGAGATCGAGAGCAAGAAGAGGATGCGCGTCAGTAGCGCGCCGCCGAGCCCAAGGGACCGCGCCCGCGCCCGCTCCGTCACCGGGAGCCGGCCGGCGAGGATCGCGATGAAGATGATGTTGTCGATCCCGAGGATGAGCTCGAGTCCGGTGAGCGTGAGGAGGCCGACCAGGAGCTGCGGGTCCATCAGTGCCTCCAGCATCACGCCACCGTCGCTGGGTCGATGCCCCGCGTCGCGAGGATCCGGGCCACCGTCTCCCCGATCTTGTTGTTCGGGGTGCTCGCCCCCGCGGTCAAACCGACGCGGATCGGCCGGTCGACCGGGAGCCACGCCGCGAGCTCGCGCTCCTGCCCCGACGCGAGGTCGCGATGCCGAATCACGCCGCCCGCGGGGTCGATGCCGAGCGCGTCCTCGATGTGGTACGTCGTCACCCGCTCCGCGCAGAGGGCGGCGAGGGAGATCGTGTTGCTCGAGTTGTACCCGCCCACGACGACCATCACATCGAGCGACTCCTGCAGCAGCGCATTCACCGCATCCTGACGGTCCTGGGTGGCGCTGCAGATCGTGTCGAAGGTGCGGAAGTGCTCGGCACGGTAGGCGTCGCCGTGCACACGGGCCATCGTCGCGCCGACCGCCTCACCGATCGCGAGCGATTCCCGCGCGAGCATCGTGGTCTGGTTCGCCACGCCGATCTGCCGGAGGTGCACATCGGGATCGAAGTGCGGGCTCGCCGCGTGGGCGTACTTCGTCAGGAAGGCCTCACGCCCGCCGGCGAAGCTCCCGGCGATGTAGGCCATCACGTCCTCGGCCTGCGCCATATCACGCACGACCAGGTAGGTGCCGCCCGGGTACTTCTCCACCTGGGACGCCGTCGCCCGCGTCTCCTCGTGGTAGTACTTGCCGTGGATGAGCGCCGTGAAGCCCTCCTTGGCGTACACCTCGACCCGCTTCCAGACGTTGAGCACCGACCCGCAGGTCGTGTCGACCACAACGCAGCCCCGCTCGCGGAGCGTCTCGAAGTCGTGGATCGTGACGCCGAACGCGGGGAGGATCACCACGTCGGCCGCCTCGACCGGCGCGTAGTCGAACCCCGTCGGGCTCGCGCCGAGGAAGGCGATCCCCATCTCCTTCAACTTCGCGTTCACGTGCGGGTTGTGGATGATCTCTCCGGCGAGGAAGATCCGTCGGTCGGGGAACTTGGCGCGCGTCTGGTAGGCGTACTCGACCGCGCGCTCCACCCCGTAGCAGAAGCCGAACTCCCGCGCGAGCCGGACCGTCACCGGGCCCGCCGTGAGCGTGTGCTCGCGCGCCAGCAGGAGGTCGACCAGATGGCCGTCGTAATCGGCCGTCAGCGTCTGCTGGACCTCGGCGCGGAGCCCGAAGCCCTTCCGATAGTAGGTGGCGTCGCCCGTCATCGGTCGAAAGATAAGGGTGGGCGCCGGGGGGCGCACCGCGCCGGCGCACCCCGGGGGGCCGGGCCGACGGACGCGTCTCGCCTCGCGTTCGCCCGCGGGCTCGGGTAACTTCGCGGACGATGTCCGAGCGTTACGACCTCTGCGTGATTGGGAGCGGGCCGGCCGGCGAGAAGGGGGCGGCCCAGGCCGCGTATTACGGCAAGTCCGTCTGCCTGATTGAGCGCGCGCCCCGCCCCGGCGGGACCGCCGTGAACTCGGGCGCCCTCCCCTCCAAGACGCTCCGCGAGACCGCGCTCCTCTTCCACCAGCTCCGCCAGCGCGGCGTGACCGGGGTCGACTGGCGCGTCCGCTCCGACGCCTCCATCGGCGACTTCATGCGCCGCGAGCGGACGGTCGTCGAGACGGCGTGGCAGGCGATCGACGAGAACCTCACGCGGCACTTGGTCACCCGGATCCGGGGGACGGCGCGCTTCGCCGATGCCGACACCCTCGAGGTCACCCACCCCGGCGAGGCCCCGCGCCGGATCGCGGCGGAGCGCTTCCTCATCGCCACCGGCTCACAGCCGCATCGGCCCGCCGAGATCCCCTTCGACGGCCGGGTCGTCCTCGACGTCGAGGAAATGCTCGACCTGCGAGCCCCTCCCGCCCGATTGGTCGTGATCGGGGGGGGCGCGGCGGGATGCGAGTTCGCCGCGACCTTCGCCGCCCTCGGCGCGAAGGTCACCCTCGTCACCGACCGCCCGCGGCTCCTCGCGCAACTCGACGCCGACGTCGCCGACGCGGTCCGCAACGAACTCACCCGCCGCCTCGGCATCCAGACCGCCGCCAACGTCAGCGTGACCAACATCCGCGTGAGCGGGGAGATCGCGACCGTCACGCTCGGCGACGGTCGGGTCCTCCACGCCGAGGCGGTGCTGTACTGCGCCGCGCGTGAGGGACGAATCGCGGACCTCGAGCTCCCCGCGGCCGGCATCGCCGTGACGCCGCAGGGGTTCGTCCAGATCGATCGGACGACATTCCGCACCACGAACCCACGCGTCGTCGCGGCGGGCGACGTCTGCGGACTTCCCGCCCTGGCAAGCCTCGCGATGGAGGAAGCGCGCGTCGCGGTCTGCCACGCGTTCGGCCTCCCCTTCAAGACGGCCGTCTCACCCGTCGTGCCGACGCCGATCTGGACGATCCCCGAGGTCGCGACCGTCGGCCTCACCGAGGAGGCGGCACGGCGCGAGGGGATCCGCGTCGAACGCGGCATCGCACACTTCCGCGACAACCCCCGCGGCCAGATCGTCGGCGAGCTCGACGGCTTCGTCAAGCTGCTCTTCCGCACCGACGACAAGCGCCTCGTCGGCGCGAGCGTGATGGGGGAAGGCGCGGCGGAGCTCATCCACATTCCCGCCGCTGTCATCGGGCTTGGCGGGACGCTCGATTACTTCATCGGCGCGGTCTTCAACTACCCCGCGATGGCCGACGCCTTCAAGTACGCGGCGTACGACGGCCTACAGCGGTTAGCGCGGCGCGTCAGCGCCGCGATGGAGGCGCGCGCGCACACCACGCCGTCCGGCGGCACCCTTACGGTGCCGCCACCCGATAAGGACTGAGCGCCTCCTTCACGAAATCCGGGAGCGGACGCTTCTCAATCCCCTCCTTGGTCACACAGACCACCGTGAGCGTCGCCGACGCCCGGTGTGTCCGGTCCGACGCCCGGTAGACCTCGAAGCGCATCGTCAGGGCGGTGGTGCCGATGCGGGCGACGCCCACCTCGATCGTGACCAGCTCGTCCATCTCCGCCGGAGAATGGAACTCAACCTGAAAGGCCTTCCGCGGCAGCTGCACGTGACGCTGCACGCGCATCACCTCGTAGGGCAGCCCCGCCGCACGGAACATCTCGTGCTCGGCGACCTCGAAGAAGCGGATATAGGTGCCGTAGTAGATGATCCCGAGCGGGTCGCAGTCGCTCCAGCGCACGCGGTCCTGCACGGCGAAGGGGAGCGGGGGCGGCGGGGTCTGGGACACGGCGGACACCTCACGACGGATGCGGGAAACGCCGACGGACTCGGGGCGTGCGGGAATGCTAACCTCTCGGCGCGTCGGAGACCGCCCGCCGCGCATCCCCCTCATCACCGGAGCCCCCGCATGTTGCGCACCCTCCTCGTCCCGCTCGACGGCTCGTCGCTCGCCGAGCGTGCCGTCCCCGTCGCCTGCGCCCTCGCGAAGCGCACCGGTGGCGGGGTGCACTTGGTCCGCGCGCACGTCCCGATCACGGTGGTCGGGGCCACCGCGGAAGGGGCGATCTTCTCACAGGACATGCTGGCCGCGGACGACGCGGTGCGACGCCACGCGCACACCTACGTGGCCGGCGTGGCCGAGCGCGCGGCCGCCGCGCACGGGGTGCGCGTCACGCCGCTCTGCGAGGACGGCAGCCCCGCGGGCCTCATTCAGGAGGTCGCGGACCGGCTCCTCGCCGACCTCATCGTGATGACGACACACGGCGCCGGCGGCTTCGCTCCCGATTGGCTCGGCTCCGTCGCCGACGCGGTCATCCGGCATTCGCATCGGCCGGTGCTCACGCTCCCCGAGAACGAGGCGCATCCCGAGCGACCCTTCGCCCCCCGTCGCATCACGGTCACGCTCGACGGGAGCGAACGCGCCGCGACGATCCTCCCCGTCGCACGCGACCTCGCACTGGCCTACGGGGCGACGCTCGACCTCGTGCGCGTGGTGGCGCCCTACATCCCGGGTGACGTGATCTCGCACCTGCCGACGGACCGTCCCGACCCGTTCGGCATCGACGCCGAGGCGGCGCTCGCGAAGCGCGCGCTCGACGACATCGCGCACACATTCACGGCGGGCGGCGTCACGACGACCGCGACGGTGCGGATGGACCTCTCGCCGACGAAGAGCCTGCAGGCGCACCTGAAGGAGACGGACCCCGATGTCGTCGCGATCGCGACGCAGGGTCGTGGGCTCTCGCGGGTCTTTGTCGGATCGGTCGCGGACAAGCTGGTGCGGACGGCGGGGCGGCCGGTGTTGGTGCTTCGGCCCAGCGCGAAGCTGAAGGCGTGACGCGGCTTCAGCGCCCGTAGAGCTCGGCGCGCAGGAACGGCGCCAACGCGTAGGTCACGAGGACCTCATACGCCCCCTGCCGGTCGATCTGCCCCGCCGTCAGGATGCCGACCGCGCCCGCGCCGTACTTCGTGCCGTCCGCGGCCACCAGCGCGTCCATCGCGTGCCCGAGCTCCATCCCGTCGCGAATCATCCTCGCGACGGCGTCCGGGAGTGGCATCGCGAGCGAGCCACCCACGCCCTCGCGTCCGTCGCGGTCGACCACGACACACCAGGCACAGGTGCGCATCCCCTCGGGCCCGTCGACGACCCCCCCTTCGAGCCCGACGCCGAGATCCGCGTCGGTGGCCTCGCGTGCGGCCCGGGCGCGGGTGCGGGCGCCGGCGATCGTCTCCGCGTCACCGAAGGGCTGGTCGGGCACCCCGCTCGCCGCGGCGACCGCCTCGATCACCGCCGACGGCGCCACGCGCGCGAGCACGGCGCGCACCGCCGTGCCCTTCACCGGATTGCGGGACCCCACCGCGACACGCCCGAGTGACGACAACGTGGAGGACGGCGCGGACGACGGCGCACGAGACGGAACAGTCATCTAACGAATCTACGCAGACGCCACCGCCCTCGGATATCACCGCTCGACATGCCGCTCGACGTGCCGCTCGACGTGGCCGCACGACGTCGATGCGGGACGTCACCACCCGCCGGTAGCAGGCCATCGGCAGGCGCCGGCCACCGGCGCTAACTTCGCGGGATGCTCGACGCTCCGACGCCCGCGTTCGTCTTCGTCGGCGGCCGCCTCTGGCTCGACTTCGTCAACACCGACGACGCGCGCCTGGGCGTCCGTCTCGACACGATCGATGCCTTCGACAAGTACGTCGAGTGGCTCGAGGCCGCCGAGCTCATCGACGCCGCCCGCGCCTCGGCGCTCCGGCGTCGCGCGCTCGACCAACCCTCGGGAGCCACGGCGGCGCTCGTCGAGGCGCGGCGCATCCGCGCCGCGCTGCGCGCGCTTCTCGAACGCGGACGCGGCACGACGGGCCAGGCCGCCCGCGACGCCGCCGTCGCGGAGATCAACCGCGTCCTCGGCCGCGCCGTCGGCACGCGACGCGTCGATGCCGTCGAGGACCGGTATGTGCGGACCTTCGTGCCGGTGGGCGACGTCTTCGGCGGGCTCGTGATCCCGATTGTGGAGTCCGCCGTCGACTCGCTCGTGCGCGGGGAGTTCGACCGGATCCGCACCTGCGCCGACCGGCGCTGCCCGCGCCACTTCGCCGACGACACCAAATCCCACACGCGCCGCTGGTGCGATATGCGCACCTGCGGGAACCGCGCTAAGGCGCAGCGACGCCGACGTCGGCAGGCTTGAGGTAGCCCATCTCCTCCGCGTACCCGCGGAGGCGCTCCTGCAGGAGGCGACGCCCACGGAAGAGGCGCGACTTCACCGTTCCCTCGGGGACGCCGAGGACCCCGGCGATCTCCGCGTAGCGGAGGCCGTGCAGGTCACTCATCACGACGGCCGAACGGTACTCGTCGGGAAGATCGGCGATCGCGGCGACGATTCCCTCGTCGAGGAAGGAATCGAAGAACCCCGTCTCGGGATCGGCGTCGCCCACCACCTCGAAGACCTGGCGACCATCCTCGTCCTCGAGCGGCTGCACCTCGCGCGCGTCGACGCGGCGCTTCCGGCTGACGAAGGCGTGATAGAGGATCGTGAAGAGCCAGGCCCGGATGTTCGTCCCCATCCGATACTGCTCCCACCGCTCGATCGCGCGGAGCATCGTGTCGGAGACGAGATCTTCGGCATCCTCCCGCGCGCGCGTGAGCTTGAGCGCGAAGGCGTAGAGCGCGTCGAGATGACGGAGCGCCTCGGCGTCGAACGACGCCCGCGGGTGCGTGGGCGTGAGTGACGCGGCGGTGGCGGCGTGCCCCTGGATCATCAGGAGATGACCTCCCCACGCACGTGGCTGGCGACGAAGCGCTTCAGGTCCGAGGCGACCCCGTGCATCAGGCCGACGTCGCGCTTCATCCGCGCCATCGTGGTGGCCCCCTCAAGCGTCGCGACGATGAAGCGCGCGAGCCGCACCGGGTCGACCCCCTCCTCAAGGCGATCCTCCGCCTGGCGCAGCAATCCGGCGATCTCATCGATCCACCCGCGGAAGACCCGCGCGATCCGCACGCGGAACCCCTCATCCTGCTCCGCCATGTCGCCGGCGAGCGCGCCGAACGGCGACCCCCCGCGCATGCCGCGCTCCACCTGCATCGCCACCACAGAGTCGATGAAGACCTGCAGGCGCTCGATCGGATCGATGGTCGGCTCGCGCAGGATCGCGAGGCCACGCTCGCCGAGCAGGTCGAACTGCCGCGCGAGCACCTCGTGCCCAAGCGCGTCCTTCGACTTGAAGTAGTGGTAGAAGTGGCTCTTCCCACTGAGCCCCGCCCGTGCGATCACGTCGTCGACCGACGTCTGCACGAACCCCTTCTCGGCGATGAGTTCCGCCGCGGCGTCGATAATCTGGAGTCTGCGCTGGCTCACGAGTCCTAATATTGGACTCGTGAGTCCTAATGTCAACAGAGGAGCTCAATAAATCATAGTGCGTTCATAAACAACAACTTAGGCATTACTTCGAATACGTAGTGTAAAGAAAGTATACACCATTATTGGAGGTATGGTCTCAATTCTGCCGACCGCCTCCGGCACGCAGCCTCTCGCCCTATCT
>JACCDJ011568750.1_pt1 | contig 15606 bp, 7 predicted proteins | sample 7444481 | NCBI WGS metagenome assembly JACCDJ01 (sample SAMN15323435, study PRJNA562643) | freshwater metagenome | isolation source: river surface water | place: USA:Blue River Watershed | collected 2017-08-15 | reverse complement strand
CCCCCTCGGTGCGCAAGTTCGCTCGCGAGCTCGGTGTGCCGCTGGACGAGGTCAAGGGCACCGGCCCCAAGGGCCGCATCACCCAGGATGACGTTCAGGCCTTCACCAAGTCGGTCATGAGCGGTGCGGCCACCACGCGTGCCGCCGCCGCCAAGGCGCCGGTCGGTGGGGGCGGGGCGGGCCTGGATCTGCTGCCCTGGCCCAAGGTCGACTTCACCAAGTTTGGCCCGATCGAGCGCAGGGATCTCTCGCGGATCAAGAAGATCAGCGCGTCCAACCTGCATCGCAATTGGGTGATGATCCCGCACGTCACCAACCATGACGACGCCGACATCACCGAGCTCGAGGCCTTTCGCGTTCAATTGAACAAGGAAAACGAGAAGAGCGGCATCAAGGTCACCATGCTGGCCTTCTTGATCAAGGCGTGCGTGGCCGCCCTCAAGAAATTTCCCGAGTTCAACAGCTCGCTCGATGGCGACCAGCTGGTCCTCAAGCAGTACTTCCACATCGGCTTCGCCGCTGACACGCCCAACGGCCTGGTCGTGCCCGTGATTCGGGACGCCGACAAGAAAGGCATCCTGGCGATCAGCCAGGAGATGTCCGAGCTGGCCAAGAAGGCCCGCGACGGCAAGCTCACACCGGGCGAGATGCAGGGCGCGAGCTTCACCATTTCGTCGCTGGGTGGCATCGGCGGGCGCTACTTCACGCCCATCATCAACGCGCCGGAGGTGGCGATCCTGGGTGTCTGCAAGAGCCAGACCGAGCCCGTCTGGGACGGCAAGCAGTTCCAGCCGCGGCTGATGCTGCCGCTGTCGCTGTCGTGGGACCACCGCGTCATCGACGGTGCGGCGGCGGCCCGTTTCAACGTCTACCTCGGGCAGGTCCTGTCCGACTTCCGGCGGGTGATGCTCTGACGGCCGCGGTGCAGCCAGGCGCCCGCTACCAGTTGCCATGACCACTGTCGTTGTAGCCCGCAAGGGCGGGCAGATCGCCATCGCGGCGGATACTCTCGTGACCTTCGGAGACACGCGCCTGGCGCACCGCTTCGAAGACAACGCCAAGGTCTTTCGCATCGACACCGATGCCGGACCGAGCTACATCGGCATGGCGGGCACGGTGGCCCACTTCCCGGTGCTGCGCAAGGCGCTGGCCAGCATGCCGCGCGAGATCCTGCAGCTCGGAAGCAAGGATGAAGTGTTCGACACCTTCACCAAGCTGCATCCTTACCTGAAGGAAAACTTCTTTCTCCAGACCAAGGAAGAAGACAGCGACCCCTACGAGTCCAGCCAGTTCAGTGTTGTGATCGCGAATGCCAGTGGCATCTACGGCCTGTACAGCTATCGCGAGGTGTTTGAGTTCAAGGAGTTCTGGGGCATCGGCTCCGGCCGCAGCTTTGCGCTGGGCGCCATGCATGCGGCCTATCCCAAGGCCAAGACCGCGCGCGAGATCGTCGAGGCTGGCATGGCCGCCGGCTGCGAATTTGACCGCAACTCCGCGGGCCCCTGGGACGTATTCACCGTGAAAACCAAGGAAACCAACAAATGAGTCGCGTTGAAGTCAAGGTGCCGGACATCGGCGATTTTTCTGAAGTGGCGGTGATCGAAGTGCTCGTGAAGCCTGGCGACACCATCAAGGCTGAACAGTCCCTGGTTACCGTCGAGAGCGACAAGGCCTCGATGGAGATTCCGTCCAGCCATGCCGGCGTGGTGCAGGAACTGAAGGTGAAGCTCGGTGACAAGGTCGCCGAGGGCTCGGTGCTGCTGGTACTCGAGGCGCAAGAGGGTGCTGCGGCCCCCGCGCCTGCTGCAGCCCCGGCATTGGCCGCGTCCGCGCCTGCCCAGGCGCCTCTCGCGGGGTCTGCGCCTGCGGCGGCAGCGGCTCCGGCTGCCAGTTACGCCGGCGGCGCCGACCTCGAGTGCGACATGCTGGTGCTCGGTGCCGGTCCGGGTGGCTATTCAGCGGCCTTTCGCGCGGCCGACCTCGGCATGAAGGTTGTCCTGGTGGAGCGCTACGCCAGCCTGGGCGGCGTGTGCCTGAATGTGGGCTGCATCCCGTCCAAAGCCCTGCTGCACGTCGCAGCCGTCATGGACGAAGTGAGCCACTTCGAGTCGCTGGGCGTGAGCTTCGGCAAGCCGACCATCGACCTGGACAAGCTGCGAGCGCACAAGTCCAAGGTGGTGGGCAAACTCACCGGCGGACTGGCTGCCATGGCCAAGATGCGCAAGGTCACTGTCGTGCGCGGCTACGGTGCCTTCCTGGACCCGCACCATGTGCAGGTCGAGGAGACCACCGGCGAGGCCCAGGCCAAGACCGGCAAGACCCAGACCATCAAGTTCAAGCACGCCATCATCGCAGCGGGCTCGCAGGCCGTGCGCCTGCCCTTCATGCCCGACGATCCGCGTGTGGTCGACTCCACCGGCGCGCTGGCGCTGGCCTCCTCTCCGAAGCGCATGCTGGTACTCGGTGGCGGCATCATCGGACTGGAGATGGGCACGGTGTACTCCACGCTGGGCGCGCGCCTGGACGTGGTCGAAATGATGGACGGCCTGATGCAGGGCGCCGACCGCGATCTGGTCAAGGTGTGGCAGAAGATGAACGCGCCGCGCTTCGATCACATCATGCTCAAGACCAAGACCGTCGGCGCCGAGGCCACGAAGGACGGCATCCTGGTGCGCTTCGAGGGCGAGCAGGCGCCCAAGGAGCCGCAGCTGTATGACCTGGTGCTGCAGGCGGTGGGCCGTTCGCCCAATGGCAAGAAGATCGCTGCCGAGAAAGCCGGCGTGGCCGTGACCGATCGCGGCTTCATTCCGGTGGACAAGCAGATGCGCACCAACGTGCCGCATATCTTCGCGATCGGTGACATCGTGGGCCAGCCCATGCTGGCGCACAAGGCGGTGCACGAGGCCCATGTGGCTGCCGAGGTGGCCGCTGGCGAGAAAGCCTATTTCGATGCGCGCGTGATTCCCAGCGTGGCCTACACCGACCCGGAAGTGGCCTGGGTAGGCCTGACCGAGGACCAGGCCAAGGCCGAAGGTATTGCCGTGAAGAAAGGGCTGTTCCCCTGGACAGCTTCCGGCCGCGCCATTGCCAACGGCCGCGACGAAGGCTTCACCAAGCTCCTGTTCGACAAGGACAGCGGCCGCATTCTTGGCGGTGGCATCGTGGGCACGCACGCCGGCGACATGATTGGCGAGGTGGCCCTGGCCATCGAGATGGGGGCCGACGAAGTGGACATCGGCAAGACCATCCACCCGCACCCGACCCTGGGCGAGAGCATCGGCATGGCGGCTGAAGTCGCCCACGGCACCTGCACGGACCTGCCGCCGGCACGCAAGTAAAAGAAAACGAGGGTGGGCGCCTGCGCGGCGCTCAGCGGCGTTCGGTGGCCGTCTCGGCTACTGGGGCGGTATCACCGCCCATCACCCGGCGCGCGCCATCGAAGCGGCGACGCCAGTAGCTACCGCCCATGTCCTCCACCCGCACCTCGGCGCCTGGCTTGGGCGCGTGGATGAACTTGCCCTCGCCGACGTAAATGCCGACATGGCTGAAAGCGCGGCGCATGGTGTTGAAGAACACGAGGTCGCCGGGCTTGAGGTCCTGGCGGTCGATGACCTGGGTGGCAGCGGCCTGATCGTCGGCCTTACGAGGCAGGATCAGGCCCACGGTCTGTTCGTAGATGGCGCGCACGAAGCCACTGCAGTCAAAGCCCGTTTCGACCGAATCGCCGCCCCGTCGGTAGGGCACGCCCAGAAAGCCCATAGCGTTCACCACCAGATCGGAGGTGCGGTCACGCACGGCGACCCCCACCTGGCCGATGCGTTCGAGCAGGCCCTTGTCGGTCATGAAGCGGCCCATCTCGTCGTCTTGCGCAGGCGCGGACCACGCGGGCAAGGCCAGCGTGAGCGCGAGCAGGACGGGCAGGAGGCGGCGGGACATGGGGGGTAGAGCTTACCAGCCCCCAGCCGGCCGGTGCCGAACTCCCGCACAATCGGTCGCCTGTCCGTCCCAAGCGATCTACCCATGTTGCTGCGTGCCGCCCTGATTCATGGCGTGCTGGCGCTTGCCGCCGTGACCCCCGCGTGGGCCACCGGCGCGTCTTCGTCCTCGTCTCCCTCCGCCCCCTCGAACGCGCCCGCCCTGCGCGTACAGGCGGTTGCGACCGGCCTGGAACACCCCTGGGCCCTGGCCTTCCTGCCAGAGGGCGGCTATCTGGTGACCGAGCGACCGGGTCGCATGCGTGTCGTCGATGCCCAGGGTCGCCTGGGTCCGCCGCTGGCGGGCTTGCCGCAGGTCGCGGCGCGCGGGCAGGGCGGGTTGCTGGACGTGGCGCTGGACGCCGGCTTCGAGCGCAATCGCACCTTGTATTTCTGCTTCTCCGAGCCAGCAGAGGGCGGTGCCAACAGCACGGCGCTGGCCCGAGCCCGGCTGCCCGCCGGGTCGGCGGGACTGGAGGACGTGCGTGTGATCTTCAGCCAGCTGCCCCGCGTGGCCAGTCCGCTGCATTTCGGCTGCCGCATCGTGCAGATGCCCGATGGTCACCTGTTCCTCCTGCTGGGGGAGCGTTACCACCGGATGCAGGACGCGCAGAGGCTGGACAACCACCTGGGCAAGGTTCTGCGCCTGACCCCCGACGGTGCCCCGGCACCGGGGAACCCGTTCATCGGGCGCGCCGGTGCCCGGCCTGAGATCTGGAGTTACGGCCACCGCAACCCCCAGGGAGGCACGTTGGGGCCGGACGGCCGGCTCTGGATGCACGAGCACGGCCCCCAGGGCGGTGACGAGGTCAACCTGCCCCAGCCCGGTCGCAACTACGGCTGGCCCGTCATCACCCACGGCGAGCAATATGGCGGCGGTCCCATCGGGGAGGGCCTCACCGCCAAGCCCGGGATGGAGCAACCCCTGCACCACTGGACCCCGTCTATCGCGCCCTCGGGCATGGCCTTCCTCACCAGCGACCGCTATGGACCGCAGTGGCGAGGCAGCTTGTTCATCGGATCCCTCAAATTCAACCAGCTCTGGCGCCTCGAAGTGGCCGGCGCTCGCGTGGTGCGCGAGCAGCGGCTGGACGGCGTGGGCGAACGGGTGCGCGATGTGCGCCAGGGGCCCGACGGGCTGCTTTACCTCCTGACGGACAGCCCCCAGGGGCGCTTGTTGCGGGTCCTGCCTGCGCCGTGAGGCTTGCTCCCGCAATCGAGCGCCGCCGGGCCGCCGCAAGTCGCGAGGACCCCCGCGTGGGGCATGAAGCCACGCGTAGCGGACGGACCTGGCAGGCCCTTTTTGTCAGTTGCGAGACAGCGCCGACCGCTCCAATCCGCGCAGATGTTGCTAGACCCTGAAGATTCCCAGCTGGTGCTGGTCGACTACCAACAGCGGCTGATGCCAGCCCTGCAAGGTGGGCCGCAGGCCCTGGCCAATGCCTGCCTCTTGGCGCAGGTCGCACGCGCCCTGGCGGTGCCGGTCCTCACCACCGAACAAAATCCGGCGGGCCTGGGGCCCACCGTCGATCCCTTGCGGACGCTGGTGGGGCCCGTGCTGTCCAAGATGGACTTCAGCGCTGCGTCCGTGCTGATGCCGCGCCTGCGCCCGGCGCCCAAGGCGGCCGGTGGCAATGCGCGCAGCCTGCCGCGGCACCTGCAGAAGCCCGCAGCCCCAGTGCCAGGCCGCGATACGGTGGTGATCGCCGGATGCGAGACCCATGTCTGCCTGCTCCAGACGGCGCTGGAGTTACTGGAAGAAGAGTTCGACGTCTGCGTGGTCACCGACGCCTGCGCCTCGCGTACCGAGCGCAATCGCGACGCTGCCTTCGACCGCCTGGCCGGTGCCGGGGCCGAACTGGTCACCACCGAGATGGTGGCCTTCGAGTGGCTGCGCAGCGCCGACCACCCGCGATTCAAGGAGGTTCTGGGCTGGATCAAGTGATCGCACCCGGGCCCCGCCACGACAAAGAGGAGAAGAGTCCATGACCTACGCTGAGTTCTACCGCCGCTCGGTCGACGAGCCCGAAGCCTTCTGGGGCGAACAGGCCCGCCTGATCGACTGGCAGACACCGCCGCAGCGCATTCTGGATAACGACAAGTCACCCTTTACCCGCTGGTTTGTCGGTGGCACCACCAACCTGTGCCACAACGCGGTGGACCGGCACCTGAAGGACCGCCCGAACCAGCCGGCCCTGATCCACGTTTCCACCGAGACGGGTCGCGAGGAAACCTACACCTTTGCGCAGTTGCACGACCAGGTGCAGCGCGCGGCCGCTGCGATCCGCAGCCTCGGTGTGGGCCGGGGCGACCGGGTCCTGATCTACATGCCCATGGTGCCCGAGGCCATCATCGCGATGCTGGCCTGCGCGCGTATTGGCGCGATCCACTCGGTGGTCTTCGGCGGCTTCGCCTCGGTGTCGCTGGCCTCCCGCATCGAGGACGCCTCGCCCAAGCTGATCGTGAGTGCCGATGCGGGTTCGCGCGGCGGCAAGGTGGTGCCCTACAAGCCGCTGCTCGATGAAGCGATTCGCCTGTCCAGCCACAAGCCCGACGCGGTGCTGATGGTGGACCGGGGCCTGACTCCCATGGACCGTGTCGCGGGCCGCGACCACGACTGGAAGGCCCTGACCGAGCGCCACGCCGGCGTGCAGGTGCCCTGCGAGTGGCTGGACGCCACCGACATCAGCTACACCATCTACACCAGCGGCACCACCGGCAAGCCCAAGGGCGTGCAGCGTGATGTGGGCGGCTACGCGGTGGCCCTGGCCGCCAGCATGAAGCACATCTTCCAGGGCCGGGCCGGCGAGACCTACTTTTGCACCAGCGACATCGGCTGGGTGGTGGGCCACAGCTACATCGTCTATGGCCCGCTGATCGCGGGCATGGCCACCATCGTCTACGAGGGCCTGCCGATTCGCCCCGACGCCGGCATCTGGTGGCAGTTGGTCGAGAAGTTCAAGGCCAACGTGATGTTCAGCGCCCCCACTGCGGTGCGCGTACTAAAGAAGTACGACGAAGCCTTTCTCAAAAAATACGACCTGTCCAGCCTGCGCAGCCTGTTCCTGGCCGGCGAGCCCCTGGACGAGCCCACCGCGCGCTGGATCAGCGATGCCCTGGGCGTGCCGATCATCGACAACTACTGGCAGACCGAGACCGGCTGGCCTCTCATGACCATCGCCAACGGCGTGGAAAAGAAGGCCAGCAAGTTCGGCAGCCCGGGCCTGCCCATGTACGGCTGGAAGGTCAAGCTGGTGCACGAGTCCACTGGCGAGGAACTCACGAAGCCCAACGAAAAGGGCGTGGTGGTCGTCGAGTCGCCCACGCCCCCGGGCTTCATGCAGACCGTCTGGCGCGACGATGCGCGCTTCGTCAAGACCTACTGGCAAAGCATCCCCGGCAAGACGCTTTACAGCACCTTCGACTGGGGCATCCGGGATGAAGACGGCTACTACTACATCCTGGGCCGCACCGACGACGTGATCAACGTCGCCGGCCATCGCCTGGGCACCCGCGAGATCGAAGAGAGCATCTCCAGCCACAAGGCGGTGGCCGAAGTGGCGGTGGTCGGCGTAGCCGATAGCGTCAAGGGCCAGGTGGCCATGGCCTTTGCCGTCCTGCGTGATCCCAGCGCCTACCCCGACGAATCGGCCCGATTGAAGCTTGAGGGCGAGATCATGAAGGTGGTCGATGGCCAACTCGGCGCGGTGGCCCGCCCGGCGCGGGTGCGCTTCGTGACCCTCTTGCCCAAGACCCGTAGCGGCAAGTTGCTGCGGCGGGCCATTCAGGCGGTGTGCGAGGGGCGTGACCCGGGCGACCTCACCACCATCGAAGACCCCTCGACCCTCCAGCAGATCGCGGACCAGGTCCGTACGGGCTGATCGGGCGCCCCCACCCCGTGACCGGTAGTGCCAGGCGCCGTCCAGGTCGTCGGGCGCTGCGGGGGGGGCTCATAGGTATCGCGTGGCTGGTGTTCAACCACCTTATGTTCGGGGCCTTTCTCCGCACTAAATTACCGGGTGCGATGTTTTGGGAAAGAGCGCCATGTCAATGACTCGTGTATTCCGGCTGTTCGTCAGCTCGACTTTCAGCGACTTCATCGTCGAGCGCGAAGCGCTGCAAAAGGTGGTGTTCCCCGAGCTGGAGGCGTATTGCGCCAAGCGCGGAGCCCGTTTCCAGGCCGTGGACCTGCGATGGGGCATCACCGAAGAGGCCCAACGCGAGCACGACACGATGCGTATCTGTTTGGAGGAGGTGCGGCGTTGCCAGCAGTTGTCGCCGCGGCCGAACTTCGCCGTGCTGTTGGGTGATCGGTATGGCTGGGAGCCAGTGCCGGCGCGCATTCCCCTGGAACATTGGGCGCGGCTTCAGGCCGCCGCCCTGCGAGAGGACTGGCTACTGATCGAAGCGAGCTACAGGCTCGATGAGAATGCGATTCCCCCCGTGTACTGCCTTCATGCGGGCTTGGGTGATGGGCGCCTTCTGCAGGCGCTCAGGAAGGCGGCGCGTGACTTCCAAGGCGAGGCCCGGCTGCCGTACTTTGCCTCGGCAACCCACCAGGAGATCGTGCTCGGTGCCTTGTCCCCGCAAGACGTGGGGGGGCAGCCACTCCACCCGGAACAACATGTCCATGTGTATGTGAGGCATCTCGCCGGGCTGCCCCAGGACCCTTCGGCCAAAGACTTCATGGACTGGGATCCAGAGCAGGGTCAACCGGCCGATGGAGCCCGGGATCGGATGCGAGAACTGGAGGCGGCACTGCGCCGGCAACTCGGTCAACAGGTGCATGACCTTCGGACGACCTGGAGCGATCACGGTCACTCAGGCAACGTGGATCAGGACTACCTCGAGCGCTTCTGCAGGTTGTTCCTTGAGCATCAGACCCGGTTGATCGACGCTGAGCTTGCATCGTTGTCACAGATCGACGAGTGGCAGCGCCGCGAGCATGCGCATCAGCAGTTTGGCGCCGAGCGCGCTCGGGTCTTTGCGGGTCGAGAGGCGCTCCTGGAGCGCATCGCCCGCTACACGGCGCCACGGTCAGAGCAGCCGGACGATGAAGCGCCGCAGGGTGGCGTGAGCAGCCCGCTGATCCTGCTGGGCGCAGGCGGCAGCGGCAAGTCGGCGCTGCTGGCGCGAGCCGCGTGTGACGCGGCCCAGCAAGCGCAGGCGTGGGGTGCGGTACTCGCGCAGCGCTACATCGGCGGGGTGCCAGGCAGCGAGTCGCTGATGGCGATGCTTGGCGAACTGACAGCCGATATCGCCCTTTACTACGGTCAGCCTGCGCCGCCCCTACCCAATGACTCCACGGCGCTTGCCGAGGCCTTCCTCGCAGCGCTTGGCTATGCAAGTGCAGAGCGGCCTCTTATCGTGTTCCTGGATGCCCTGGACCAACTTGACCCGAGCGACGGCGCCTGGGCGCTCGGATGGTTACCGAAGGAGTTGCCAGAGCATGTGCGCATCGTGGTCTCGGTTCGCGCTGGCACAGTCGTTGCGGAGGCAGCGGGAACGCATTATTCCCAGGGTCTGGTGGATGTCCAGCCCATGACGCCCGGCGAGGGGGCCGCCATGCTGGACGTCTGGCTTGGCGACCGGCGTGCGGCCTGGTTTAACGCGGGTATTGCGCCTTCCACAGGGCGGCGCCTGACATCCGAGCAGCGCGCAGCGGTCCTCGAGGTGTTCAGCGAAAGCGGTTCTCCGCTGTGGCTCAAGCTGGCCTACGAGGAGGCTGCGACTTGGGCGTCGTGGGACGCACCGCGCCAGCTTCCCTCCACCGTCCAGGGCCTGATCGAGGATCTTGTCGATAACAGGCTGATCAAGCAGGAGAACCACCCCAGGGTCTTCACTGAGCAGGCGCTTGCGTACCTCACGGCTGGCCGCGCAGGTTTGTCCGAGAGTGAGTTGGGCCGGGCGCTGGGAACTGATCCGGCAGTGCGAATCGAATTCAAGGCCAATGAAAAAACACAGCGTGGATGGGAGGACGCCAGGCAACTGCCACCGATCCTTTGGTCACGGCTGTACTTCGACCTTCAGGCGTACCTGGGTCTGGCCCAGGTGGATGGCGCGTTCGTCATGCGCTGGTTCCACCGAGAGTTTGTCGAGGTGCTGAGGGAAAGATACCTGGGCACGAAAGAGGACCGACGGGCTGTCCACGGCGCACTCGCCGATACCTTTCTCGCTCTGGAACGAGAGACCCGAGGTAACCCGCCGGACGACGGCCTGCTATTCAAATCGACCGATGCGGCGGGGCAGCAGGTCAGTGCGGCGATGCGCAGAGTCATGGAGCAGCCCTGGCAGTTGGCTCGGGCGGGAAGGCTTGATGACCTTCAGACCCTCATGACCGACTTTGGATTCTGTATGGGTCAGTGCGCGGCCAATCGCATCGCTGATTTGGCGGAAAACTTTGGTGTGGCTGGCGGATCTTCTGATCACGATTCGCCGCTCACTGCCTGGATGAACTTGCTCGCCGAGAAAGTTCATCTACTGAGACGAGGTAACTGTTTATTGCCCGCTCACAAGATCCTGCTGCAGATCGCAAGCGAGCATGCTGACGATAGTGCAGTCACCCGAGCGGCCCAAGCTTGGCTTTCACAAGGGCACTGCGACTGGGTGTGGCTGAGGAATCGGAAGCGGCCCGAGCGGCAGGTCCGTAGCGCGGTGCTCGCAGTGCTGGAGGGGCATACGGATTGGGTCACTGGGGCCCAGTCCCTGCCTGATGGCCGTCTGCTGTCCTGGTCCCAGGACAACACACTGCGCCTGTGGGAGGGCGAAAGCGGGGCGATTCTCGCGGTGCTGGAGGGCCATACAGGTTGGGTCAAAGGCGCCCGAGTCCTGCCCGACGGTCGCCTGCTGTCCTGGTCTTTGGACGGCACGCTCCGCCTGTGGGATGGGGAAAGCGGCGCGATGCTCGCGGTGCTGGAGGGGCATACATCGGGAGTCCTTGGCGCCCAAGTCCTGCCCGACGGCCGTTGGCTGTCCTGGTCGGATGACCACACGCTGCGCCTCTGGGGTGGTGAAAGCGGAGCGACGCACATGGTGCTGGAGGGGCACACAGATGTGGTCAATGGCGCCCAGGCCCTGCCTGACGGGCGTCTGCTGTCCTGGTCGGATGACCGCACGCTGCGCCTGTGGGATGGCGAGAGTGGAGTGATGCTCGCGGTGCTGGAGGGGCACACGTTCTGGGTTGAAGGTGCCCAGGTCCTGCCCGACGGCCGTCTGCTGTCCTGGTGTGGGGACCGCCAGTTTCGCGATCCTGATGACCACACGTTGCGCCTGTGGGATGGCGAAAGTGGAGCGATGCTCGCGGTGCTGGAGGGACACACGGGGCCGGTCCTGGGCGCCCAGGTCCTGCCCGATGGCCGTCTGCTGTCCTGGTCTTACGACGGCACACTGCGCCTGTGGGATAGCGCGAACGGGGCAATGCTCGCGGCGCTGGAGGGGCATACCACTGTGGTCAATGCCGCCCAGGTCCTGCCCGATGGCCGTCTGCTGTCCTTGTCCTGGGACAACACGCTGCGGCTGTGGGATGGCGACAGTGGAGCGATGCTCGCGGTGCTGGAGGGGCATACAGATACGGTCAATGGCGCCAGGTTCCTGCCCGACGGCCGTCTGCTGTCCTGGTCCCAGGACAACACACTGCGCCTGTGGGATGGCGAGAGCGGCGCGATGCTCGCGGTGCTGGAGGGGCATTCGTTTTGGGTCGAAGGCGCCCAGCTCCTGCCCGACGGCCGTCTGCTGTCCTGGTCTTTGGACGGCACACTGCGCCTGTGGAATGGCGCGAGCGGGCCGACTTTCGCGGCGCTGGAGGGGCATACGCAAGAGGTCGACGGCGCCCGAGTCCTGCCCGACGGCCGTCTGCTGTCCTGGTCCCGGGACCACACGCTGCGCCTGTGGGATGGCGAAAGCGCAGGGATGCTCGCGGTGTTGGAGGGGCATACGCGAAGGGTCACTGGCGCCCAGTCCCTGCCTGACGGCCGTCTGCTGTCCTGGTCCAACGACCACACGCTGCGCCTGTGGGATGGCGAAAGTGGGGCGATGCTCGCGGTGCTGGAGGGGCATACGTTCTGGGTCAAAGGCGCCCAGGTCCTGCCCGACGGCCGCCCGCTGTCCTGGTCTTTGGACGGCACGCTGCGCCTGTGGGATGGCGAAAGCGGGGCGATGCTCGCGGTGCTGGAGGGGCATACATCGGGAGTCCTTGGCGCCCAGGTCCTGCCCGACGGCCGTCTGCTGTCCTGGTCCCAGGACAACACACTGCGCCTGTGGGACGGCGAAAGTGGGGCGATGCTCGCGGTGCTGGAGGGGCATACGCTTTGGGTCGAAGGCGCCCAGCTCCTGCCCGACGGCCGCCTGCTGTCCTGGTCTTTGGACGGCACGCTGCGCCTGTGGGATGGCGAAAGCGGAGCGATGCGTGACGTCAGCCCTCAGTACGATTGGGTCCCGCACGCTCCTTTCCCCTGTCCGTGGGAGTCACTCACCTCAGTTGCCAAAGCGACCCGCACAGGAGATGTCTGGTCCAAATCCTTGTTTGACAGCGTCTACGTCGCGAATCGAAAAGCTGCTTGGATCGCGCATTGGCAAGGGGACTCGCTCAAATCCTTCGGCGTGACGGCCCATACGCTCATCGCGGGATCGGGCCGCCACCTGCTCTTCCTCGAACTGATGCGCGGCGCGCAGCCGCTCAATGAGCGTCCCACCCATGTGCCGGAGTGACCGACCGGCCCGCTGTGGCCAGCGGTTGGCGAGTACTTTGGCGCTATTGCATCTGGTCGCCTTTTTCTCCCCTCACCGGACGAATGCTCTCCTTTGCCGCGCCACTCCTCGCGCAGAGGGGCTGGTTCATGACATCCTTCGAGAACGCAGCGTGAACAAACGCTGGAGCCGGGCCAGAGGCCCCGCTAAGGCTGGGTTTCAGTGGCACAATCGCCGAGTTACTTGGTCCTTCCAGCCACAGTCGCATCCGCCAATCGGTCCAGCCGTGTCGCGGGAGGTTGTCTAACCAGCTCAAGCGCCCTGCAGGGGTGCGGAAAGTAGCGAAACATGAGTGAGACGAACAACGTCTACAGCGCCTACCAAGGCAGCACCTATCTCTTCGGGGGCAACGCGCCCTACGTCGAAGAGATGTACGAAAACTACCTGGCCAATCCCGGCAGCGTGCCCGACAACTGGCGCGACTACTTCGACGCGCTCCAGCACGTGCCCGCAGTCGACGGGACCGACGCCAAGGACGTGCCCCACCTGCCCGTGATCAACGCCTTCGCCGAGCGCGCCAAGGCCGGCGGCACCAAGGTGGTGGTCGCCAGCGGCGACGCCGAAATGGGCCGCAAGCGCACCGCGGCGCAGCAGCTGATCGCTGCCTACCGCAACGTGGGTCAGCGCTGGGCCGACCTCGATCCCTTGAAGCGCACCGAGCGCCCCGCCATCCCCGAGCTGGAGCCGTCCTTCTACGGCTTCACCGATGCCGACCAGGAAACGGTGTTCGACACCAGCAACACCTTCTTCGGCAAGAACACCATGTCGCTGCGCGAGCTGCTCAACGCGCTGCGCGAGACCTACTGCGGCACCATCGGAGCCGAGTACATGTTCATCTCCGACCAGACGCAAAAGCGCTGGTGGCAGCAAAAGCTCGAGTCCATCCGCAGCAAGCCCAACTTCCTGGCCGAGCGCAAGAAACACATCCTGGATCGCCTCACCGCCGCCGAAGGCCTGGAGCGTTACCTGCACACCAAGTACGTCGGCCAAAAGCGCTTCTCGCTCGAAGGCGGTGAGAGCTTCATCGCCGCGATGGACGAACTGATCCAGCTCGCGGGCGAAAAGGGCGTGCAAGAGATCGTGATCGGCATGGCCCACCGTGGCCGCCTGAACGTGCTGGTGAACACCCTGGGCAAGATGCCCGGCGACCTGTTCGCCGAGTTCGACCACACCGCGCCCGAGGAACTGCCTGCCGGTGACGTGAAATACCACCAGGGCTTCAGCTCCGATGTCACCACCCGGGGTGGCCCGGTGCACTTGTCGCTGGCCTTCAACCCTTCGCACCTGGAGATCGTGAACCCGGTGGTCGAGGGCAGCGTGCGCGCCCGCATGGACCGCCGTGGCGACCCGCAGGGCCGCGAGGTGCTGCCGGTGCTGGTGCACGGTGACGCGGCCTTCGCCGGCCAGGGCGTCAACCAGGAAACCCTGGCCCTGGCGGCCACCCGGGGTTATTCCACAGGCGGCACGGTCCACCTGATCATCAACAACCAGATCGGCTTTACCACCTCCGACCCGCGCGACCTGCGCTCCACGCTGTATTGCACCGACATCGTCAAGGGCGTCGAGTCGCCCGTGCTGCACGTGAATGGCGACGACCCCGAAGCCGTGGTGCTGGCCACCCAGCTCGCGCTCGAGTACCGCATGGAGTTCGCCAAGGACGTGGTGGTCGACATCGTGTGCTTCCGCAAGTTGGGCCACAACGAGCAGGACACCCCGTCGCTCACGCAGCCCCTGATGTACAAGAAGATCGCGGCCCACCCTGGCACCCGTAAGCTCTATGGCGAAAAGCTCGCCACGCAGGGCGTGCTGCCGCCGGACGGCCCGGACGCGATGGTCAAGGGCTACCGCGCCGCGATGGACGCCGGCAAGCACACCGTGGATCCGGTGCTGACCAACTTCAAGAGCAAGTTCGCGGTCGACTGGTCCCCCTTCCTGGGCAAGAAGTGGACCGATGCGGCCGACACCGCCATCCCGCTGGCCGAGTGGAAACGCCTGGCCGAGCGCATCACCACGGTGCCTGCCAACATCACCCCGCACCAGCTGGTGAAGAAGGTGCTGGACGACCGCGCGGCCATGGGCCGTGGCGAGGTCAATGTGGACTGGGGCATGGGCGAGCACATGGCCTTCGCTTCGCTGGTGGCTTCGGGCTTTCCGGTGCGCCTCTCGGGCGAGGACTGCGGCCGCGGCACCTTCACCCACCGCCATGCCGTGATTCACGACCAGAACCGCGAAAAGTGGGACGTCGGCACCTACGTGCCGCTGGAGAATGTGGCCGAGAACCAGGCCCCCTTCGTGGTGATCGACTCCATCCTGTCCGAAGAGGCGGTGATGGCCTTCGAATACGGCTACGCCTCGAACGACCCCAACACGCTGGTGATCTGGGAAGCCCAGTTTGGCGACTTTGCCAACGGCGCGCAGGTCGTGATCGACCAGTTCATCGCCTCCGGCGAAGTCAAGTGGGGCCGCGTCAACGGCATCACCCTGATGCTGCCGCACGGCTATGAGGGCCAGGGCCCCGAACACAGCTCGGCGCGCGTCGAGCGCTTCATGCAGCTGGCCGCCGACACCAACATGCAGATCGTGCAGCCCACCACGGCCAGTCAGATCTTCCACGTGCTGCGCCGGCAGATGGTGCGCCCGCTGAGGAAGCCCCTGGTGATCTTCACGCCCAAGTCCCTGCTGCGGAACAAGGACGCGACCTCGCCGCTGTCCGAGTTCACCAAGGGCACCTTCCAGACCGTGATCCCCGAGTCCAGGGACCTCAAGGCGGACAAGGTCAAGCGCGTGATCGCCTGCTCGGGCAAGGTCTACTACGACCTTGTCAAGAAACGCGAAGCCAAGGGTGCTGACGACGTCGACATCATCCGTGTGGAGCAGCTCTATCCCT
>JACCDJ010367535.1_pt1 | contig 15634 bp, 9 predicted proteins | sample 7444481 | NCBI WGS metagenome assembly JACCDJ01 (sample SAMN15323435, study PRJNA562643) | freshwater metagenome | isolation source: river surface water | place: USA:Blue River Watershed | collected 2017-08-15 | reverse complement strand
TTGACATTGTTACTTTCATAGAGCATCCATTTTTCTGTAATCTAAAACCTCACCCTTGGCAAAGACTTATATTAAAGTGCTTTTATATGGGGCAAGAGGGTAACACAAATATTGTATTCAATGATGTCCCAATGGAAGAAAGAACATCTTGTAAAGGATGTGTTTGGGAACATATTAGCAAAAATGAAATAGACGTGATGAAAAAAAGAAAAGAAGGCAAATTTATCAAGCCTCTTTTCACAGTTGAAAACTCACCATGCTTGATATGCAACAAGCTGCCAGATGATGTAAGGCAAGAAAGATACAATGTTGCAAAAGAAGAAGCAACAAATCCCGACGCTGAAAGAATCATCGTAGAATTATCCCAAAGACCAATTATAGAAAATTATCAGTCTGAGAGAGATTTATTTTTTGCTGAAGAGTTAGATCAAAAAGTAAGAAAACAAATCTTGGATAAATGTGAAAAACGATTTAAATTTCAAGAATTAGTTTTAGTACTTGGGAGACGTTCAGGTAAATCGTTCCTTGTTTCAGCTATTGCCTTGTATGAACTTTACAGATTAATCGCAATGGGACATCCTCAAGCTAGATATGGCTTGATGGAATTTGATCAGATTACTCTCTTGAATGTTGCTAAAAATGAAGAGCAGGCTAAAAATGCTATCTTTGCAAAAATAAAAAACACAGTTTTATCATCACCATTTTTTCAACCATATATCGGCAAAGATAACGAACTTGAAATGAGATTCTTTACTGAGAATGATAGAAGAGAGAATGACAGAAGAATCAATCAAGGAATGAATCCTTTTTCAGGTTCTTTAGTATTGAAATGTGGTTCAAGTAGTGCATCAGGTCTTGTTGGTTTGACTTGTTGGTGTATCATCATGGACGAAATTGCTGCTATGGCTGGTGATAGTCCTGATTCTGGTGTTGACTATGCATTATATAATGATCTTAAGCCATCTCTAGCTACATTTGGTAGAGATGGAAAAATTATGATGCTTTCCAACCCTAAAGGCCCAATTGGATTACTATATGATCTGCACGAGAATAGACTCGATGATCCATCAACTCTTATTATGAGAATGCCTACTTGGCTTTCAAACCCTAATATTGATAAAGAATATCTTGAGGGAGAGAAAAAGAAAAACCCTGTTGAATACCAAATGCAATATGGGGCTGAATTTGGAGCAGCATCATCTGATCCTATGTTTGCTCCTGATGACATACAAAGAATGTTTAGTTCTATGTCTATGGTTCCTAGAAAAGAAAGATCTGATGGTTTATATGAATATTATTGCCATCTAGATCCTGCTAGAACATCTGACTACTATGCTTTAGTAGTAACTCATGCAGAAAGTATATATAACACAATTGGACCTGACTTCAAACCTCTTAAACGTGTTGTTATAGATCATATTCATTTCTGGAATCCAATATCAAAAAATCAACCAGTTTCAGAAAGAGAAGTTGAAGAGTACGTTATAAATTTACATGCTAAATTTAGATTCAAACAAGTAAGTATCGATCAATGGAATTCACAAACTTCTGTAATTAAACTTCAATCTCGTGGCATTCCTATTGTAGAAAGACAATTTAATAAAGAATATAAAGAGAAAATTTATTCAGAATTATCTCAGCTTATCAGAGAAGACAGAATAGATGTTTATGATTTATCATCTGGATTTTATGAAGATGCTTCTGGAAAGAAAATTGATCTAAATGAAGTGCAAGAAGCTAAAGTTCAATTTCAATATCTTCAAAAAATATGGAAAGGTAAAAGATTCTATATTGAAGCACTTAAAGGATATAAAGATGACATTTGTGATGCGGTTGCAGCAGCTGCATATGAATGCACTGTATCTAAAATTGTATCAAAACTTCCAAGTTCAAAATTGGTGAATTTAAGTGGAAGGTTTAGGTAATTTTATATAAGAAAATAATAGCTATGTCAAAGAATTTAAGAACTGCTTCTGGATTTGGTGGTGTTGGTGGTGGCTATCAACCTTCACCGTTTTCACCTGGCAACAGCCCTTTTGGCTTAAGTGGAAAGAATCGAGGCGGACATGGAATCAATCCATATATAAATGAAGAAGATTCTTTTACTCAACTCTTGGAAAAAATGCGCCAAGGTGAAGATCAATCAGATTTATCAATAGAATCTAAATTACTTAAATTTCATAAAAACAATGTGGTATCAGACAGTGTGCCTTATCTTATAGAGGATCCAGCTGCAAGAAGAAGAGCAAAATTCAGACAACAGTTAAATGATTATGCTCTTGGACTTCAACAAGAAGCAGATAGTATTATTAAAAATACTCCAGCATACATCAATAAAAATACAAAAAAAGATCCAGATCATTACAGAACTATAGAACAGAGTTTAGAAGCTTCTAAAAAACACAGATACAAACCATTTCAAAAATTTGAATTTGAAGATGATGTTCCTGAACAGATCAAGCCAGAAAGATATCACTATTCAAGCAAAAATAATATAAGAATCTCCGAAGGTCCTAGTCAAAGAGGAAGAATAACCAGAGATCACCCTGAAGATGCAGAAAATGGCAGCAGGAATATTTTTGACTTAAAAAGATTCAATACTTATCCAGAAGCTAGTTATCCATTACTCTCAGGTGAAGATGGTTTTCCTGGGCTTAATAATTATTTGAATAAAGCTCAAGAATCGAATCAAGATCATAGAGGCACTTCTGGTTACAACGAGCCTAATATTAATGACGGTGTATCTGATGACACAAAAGCAAACGTTCATCCAAGATCTGAAATGTCTAAAACTCCTTTGTTATTAGATGAAAATGAATCTTTAGAAGCTAATTTAAATGGTAAAAATAATAAAAAATCAATACAAGATATCAACAATCAATCTTTCAATGAAGAAAACTCAGGTTTAGAAAAACAATACAATACATTTGGTATTGGAATTCATGGTAATAGCTTCTAATGAAACCAAATATTAATTCATTAATCAAAATTTGCAATATTTTAGACAAAGTTGGAGAATATAAAATATCTGACAACTTGTTCTTAAAAATTTCATACTATTATCCTGATCAAAGCGATTACACTGGTGAGAGAAAAGTTGATTATGAAGATATTGAACAAGAATTAACAAGTGATGACAAATTCAGACAAACTGATAAGCCAAATAAAGTTAATAAAGAATACTGGACCCTTCCAGGTAATACCGATGAAGAAAAGGCACAAAGCATCTTTTCAATAAATAACACAGATGATGCCGTGCCTGGTCCTGCAGCTGTTGATCCAACATCAGCATCAAGTAGCCCATCTCAAGGTTTGGCTTACGGAGATGTATCATTAAATGATTACACATACGAAGCCACGATCGAACAAAATGTTCAAGAGGGAAATGCTTGGAAAAATAGAGTACCAACCAGATAAGGAATAAAATTATGCCACTTCCAATTAAACCCGTACATTCATTAGACTTACATGCAGAACTTTTTGATGGTCCTTCCATGGAAGGATTGGGATTATCAGATATTCAGATTCAATTGCTTGGTGTTAATACACAACCAAAAAAAGAAGCAATGAAATTGAGTAATAGATATATTGACATGCTCAAGCAAATTGATTCAAATGCTGATGAAGTTGTTACTGCTGCAAGCCAAATGACCGTAAATTCTGAAACAAAATATTGCAATGTTCCTAATCAAATCAATGATAATGACCTGTTTGCATTGAAAACAGCAGGATTGATCAAAGGCTATGGTAGATCAGTAGAATTGACTGAAAAAGCCAAATTAGCATTGAGAGATCATTATTTGAGCCAAGAAACTGTTAATGAATTTAGAAAAGGCAGAACAAAAGATAGATTTGATTTAGAAGAAGCAAGAAGTGTAAAAGCTTCTAGCAACAAATTTATCAAAGTTTCAAAATGACTAACTAGTGATAAACATCAAAGTTTTGATGGAAAATTACAAGTTAGATTTATAGCAAAAGACGATTCATCTCGTGCTAAAGGATTGATGAATGCAAAGCCTTTAGACAAAAAAGAAGTAGCTTTTTTTATCTTTGATACACCAGATAATTATTGTTTCTGGAATAAAAATGTTGACTTTGATTTATCTTTAGCATTTTTAGATAAAGATTACAAAATATTAGAAATTAAAGATATGGAAGCTCAAAGTGAAAAATCATGTTGTCCAAAATCAAACAATGTAAAGTTTGTTGTAGAAGCAAATAAGGGAACATTTGATGATTTGGGTATAAAAATTGGTAATAGCTTTGTTTTGAAGGATCAAATTTTAATTTTAGATAAAACAATATAAACATAATACGTTAAAGGTGATCATATAAATTATTTAGAAATCACTTAATGTATTCTTTCTTGAGGAGAAAAAATAATTATGGCAGATAGAATTTTCCCAAACAGAATTCAAGAAGAGGCTCTTGATTCTGACCTTGTATTTCAAGGGATTGATTGGGACAACTTTAATGAAAGACTAGCCAAAGCCAAGTCACCAAAAATGGACGAAAAGACTAAGAAAATGCTTCAAGATCTCAATGAAACATCTGAAGAAGATGCTGAAGATCTTAGTGATGTTCCAGAGCAACTTAGAGAGCACGTTAAGAAGAAGCAAAAGTCTAAAGACAAAGATCATGATGATGAAGATCATGACAAGGATCATGACAAGGATCATGATGATGAAGATCATGACAAAGATCATGATGACGATGAACATGATGAAGAAGAGGAAGATGACGATAAAGGCCCAATGAAGAGAAAAGGCCCTAAGAAGAAAGACAACAAGAAGAAGTCTTATGCTTTCAATCATCCATCACAAATCAGTGCTGAAGCTATTGAAACTGCATTAGCAAATGGCGATCAAGAGCTTGCTAATGTAATTCTTGCTGTAAGACATGAGAGAAGAGTCAGATTGGCCGAGAAGATCGAAAGACAAATCGTAGCTCAAAATGCTCAAAATGTTAAGTTAGCTCAAAGAAAAGCTTACAGACAAAATATTGTTGATAGCTTGCCAGCAGAAACTTCAAAGAAAGAAGTTAAGAGCTCTGATGAGTTTGTAAAGGTTTCTTCAATGAATAATTCAGCTAAAAAAGCTTTTGCAGCAAAAGCTATCGAAAATGGTTTTCCAGTTGAGTATGTCGAAGCTATGTTAGGTACAACAGCAAAAGTTGATAATTTAGCTGACATCAAGAAAGTTATGGCATCTGAATTAGAGCCTAACGTTAAGGTTGCAGCAGTAAAGTCTATGACCAAAGTTGCTACACTTACCAATGATGACTACAAGAGACTCAAAGACTACTGGAAGAATGAGCTCGGATACGCTGAAGAATGGGTAGATGAACTCTTTACCCAGGAATACGATAAGTAAGTAAAATCCTCAAGAAAAAAAGTCCCAGGTTTAAGTATCTGGGACTATTCTTGAAATTCATACTAGGATAAAAATATGAGTTTATTTAGAAAAGTAAGAGAAATTGACAATATTCCTAGCTTTATTGAAAAAAGATTTGTTGGATCACAAGTAAATATTGATGAAGATCCATATGCTGAATTGAAAAATAACAGTTCTGAAAACAGAATTAAGATTTCTAAGCAACAAATTGGTTTTACAAAAGAAGCTACATCATTGAATAAATCTTGGGAAAAGATTTCAGGTGCTTCAACATATCAGGATTTAAGAACTGATACAATTGAAGACAGAATTTTATCACAAGACTTAGGTGCTATTAAGAGAGCTGATTATGGTACAGATTCTGGCCTTAATGCTAGAACTACAACCAGCAACCTTAAAGCTTATTCTGCTGATGAATACATGGATTGTCTCTTAAGAGGTTCTGCTAATATTTTTAATCCTGATATGATTAATATTACAGAAGAATTCATGAATAGCCAAATTTCATCTTCTGAACAATCAAGAGCTGAACTTTCTGCTAAGAGAGAGGCACAAGCTTCAAGACATGCTAGCTGGGAAGAAAAGAATCTCAATTCAATCAGAGAGAAAAATGTAGTTTCTTCAAGAGCTCATTCAATTTTGAGAACTTCTTCTGATGTTGAGCACACATCACAGTTTGGAATGGTTGATCCATCCACTCTTGATGATAGAGAAAGCAGAAGAATTGCTATGCAAAATCAATCTAGAGAGCAAAGACTTTCCATTAAGAAAAATATTCAAAACGATCTTAGCCAAAAGTCAACAAATAGAGCACAAAGCCTCTCAGAAATTTACAATAGTATTTCTTTAGACATGGATATTGAAGACTAACTAAAATGTATAGAATTTCTAACTTTAACGCACCAATGGCTTCAAACCCTGCTAACGGCATAAATAACATTGCTTTAGGTGGTGAAGAAAGTAAGGGAATTACTAAAAAAGATCTGAGAGAATTGATTCATGAAGTCAAGGGATGTCATGATTCAGATAAACAAGCAATCTGCGATAAAATTTCTGACATTGCAGACAAAGTGAATGATAAAAGATTAAGAGCAAGACTCAACAAATTATCTAGCGCACTTATGATGGCAAATGATCCAAAGAAAAGAACAAAAGATCCAGATACAGGAAAATATGATCCTACATATATAGATATTGCTCAAAAAATTGAAGAAGAATATTTATCAACAAAGGAAAAAAGCAAAGTGTACAATTTCAGAGAAGCACAAATTAAAAAGAAGAAAAAAACTAGAGGCAACCCTTTTAGAGTTTTGATGGGTAAAGTTGGTAAGCTTCTTGATCATGGAATTGAAAAAAACGATATTGTTAGATACCTTGGTAAATTAAAATTCTGGAACAAAGAAACAATTGAAAGAGCTGTAGATATTGTAAGGGATTATAACAAGAAGAAGAAAACTAAAGATGATGATTCTTCTGAAAAAAATGTAAGAGAAAGCGTTTCTACTGATTCTCTAGTCAACGATGCAAAAGAAGTAGCAGAAGGCAAAGAAGAGCTTACTGATGCTATAAAAGAATTAAGAGAGATTGACAAAAGAACTACAGAAGCTTCTCTTGATTATGACAAAAAGCCAGACTATTCAAAAAGATCAACTCCTGAGTTAATTATGAGAGCTTGTTTTTTATTAGATTTGCAAGATTATGACAAAAACACTCCTCAAGGTGATCGTAAAGATGCTGCTGACAAAAAAGGCATAAAACAAGAAATTAAATTTATCAAACAAGCTTTAATAGCAAGAAATTTTGATAAAGATGACTTAAAAAACTTAGGACTTGGTGATTAGATGGAAGGAAATAAAATGGCAGAAAAATCAAAAAAAAGTAAAAAACACTCACCTTCCTTTAATGGCACAAGCATTATAAAGATACTTTCAGATTTCATTGAAGAGTTGATGGATCCTAAAGGTAGAGTTGATCCTGAAGATATTCTTTCATATATAGATGATGAAGATTTAAGTGATGATGCTGTTACTGAAGAATTTAGAAAAGATGGTGGGCCTGAAGAAGTAATTCATATCATTTCACTTCCAGGCAATATGGCTTATCCAGCTTTAGCATCAAGATTGCAAAAATATAAAACAATTTTAGCATCAGAGCTTAGAAATAATTATAGATATTCTTATATGGCTCTTCAAAACTATTTAGATAAAAATAATGATGCTGCTAAACTCGAAAGAGTTGCTTCCAAAAATGATGACAAATCTGCTGGTTATTGGCAAATTAAGTCTATTGAATCTTTGGACAGATTATCAAATCTTGTAGATAACAATGAAAGAATCGCTTTGGCTAATCTTAGATCAAATATTCTTTCAGGTGATAGAAAAGAACTCTTATATGCTAAAGATTATGTTAAAGCATGTTATGAAGTTCTCACCCCTAAAGAAACTAGAAGACTTGCTTACACAACATTATCAACACAAGATAATGAGCCTTATCTCATGTGTCCTAAGGGTAAGTATGTATTTGGAAAGCCAGTTGCTATGGAAATTTCCAAATGTAGATTCAATTGCATCGATTCAAGAGTAGCAGAAGATGGCTCTGTCACTTGTGCTTATCAAGATTGGTTAAAAGTAGCATTTATTTCTCATGATGAAACATTTGCTAGACTTGATGTTCATAGAAGTGCAGACAATGACACTAACATCAATCTAAGCGAAGGCCAAAGATCTAAAGATGTTACAGATGCAGATAATACATATGAAATGATGTTTGACAAGAGCACTCAAGGCGCTAATGCTTTAAGAGATAAAGCAAACTACGAAGACAGCATTCAATCACAACTTTCTTCTATGAAACAAGTTCAATATGGACATACTGAAGAGAAGAAACCTAAGAATACAAAAACTTCTCAAACAGATCATAATAAAGTAATTGACCAACAATTACCAAAAACAAACAGCAATTCAGTCCTTACATTAGAAGAATTGTTGAGAAAAATAAACAATGTTGAATCTGATACTGATACTGTAAGAGAAGAATTGTTACAAGATGCTGGCATGATGGGGCATAGAGGAGAAATGGAAGAATCTTATGCTCATCAACTAGTTGATAATGATTCTGATTACAAGCAAATTAGCAAAGAAATCAATGATGAAGCTGGAGATGGAGATAATATGACTGTATCTCAACATCTCAATAAAACTGCTAAAAAAGTAGAAAAAGATTTATCTTTTGATTCTCATCTTGAAGAAAGTAGAACAAATTCAGATTCTGATGTTGACAAAACAATTGAGCAACTACTTTCAGATACAGATGAAGATTCTTGGGGACATCAATTTTCTGATGAAGATTTAAAACATTTTGCATCTGAATTAGGATTAGATAGTCTTTTAGAAGATTTAAGAGACTAGCATGTGGTATAGAGTCGTCAAGGCATCATTTGGTGTCTCTGAAAAAACTGATGCTGATGGCGACACCACGGTTGCTATTTTATCTCCAGAAAATTTAAACATTCTAAACCCTGGAAGAATATCAATTGTCAATTCTAATATTGATGATGAAGTAATTGAAGCTACAAAACCTGCTGAAGTATCTCCAGAAAACCTAACAACTGAAGAGCAACTTAGAATGAACTTTCCAGAAAATGAAGGTTCAATTAGAAACACCTTAAACCCAAAAGATAGTGATATTAACATGTTTAAAGGTGAAGGCTTATACTTAGCTCTCAGAAACAAAGGTGTATTCACAGATAAAAGCGCTCCATCATCACAAAGTTGGGTATAATTTAAGTTATGGCAAACAGAACATCTTTGGCAGCTGCTATAAGGTCTTCAGCAACACAAGTTGCTGGTGATTCACCTTCAGCAAGTTCACAATCTGATCAAAGATACGCTAGTAGTAGAATTGGTTTAGGTTTGGGACCATCTGTTTCAAGAACAGCATCTATAAACACAATTACCACTGCTCCAAACTTTTATTCACCATTCCTTACTCCTTCTTCATTTCAAATTCCAAACGCAAGAAGAGAAGTTTATCTTTGGGCTTCTTGGTGGAAAAATAATGAACCTAAAGTAGCTGCTGCAATCAATTTTTATAAAAATTATCCTTTTTCTGGCTGGAAGCTTGAATGCTCTTCAACATATGTAAAAGATTATTTTGAAAAATTAGTAGAAAAGCTTAACTTTCAAAAATGGCTTCCTGAAATTTCTCAAGCTTACCATTTATTAGGTGATGCATTTGTTCTCTTATCACTAGAATGTGAACATTGTAATGGATCAAACTGGGATCAAGATAAACAAGAACCATGCAAACATGATGGTGCAACATGGAAGTCTATTTCTATTCTTAATCCAGACAGTGTAATTAAAACTCCAGGTATGATTGACCAACCTGGATCTTATGCTTATAAACCATCTGCAGAAGAAATCAGAATTGTAAACGAAAGACATCCTAAAGAGATTTACGATTCAATTCCAGATGGTGTTAGAAAAATGATTATGAAAGGTGACCCAATTAAGTTGAGTCCAATTTCAATTCATCATTTTAAGCATGGATCAAATCCTTGGGAAGATTATGGCGTTTCTATGATTAGGCCATTATTCCCAATTCTTACTTACAAAGACAAATTGCGTCAAGCTCAGTATATGATTGCTGAAAGATTGATCATTCCAATTAAGGTTGTAAAAATTGGAAGCGATACGAGACCAGCATCACAAGAAGATATTGATAATGTCCAAGATGAGCTTGCTTCTATTGCTAATGACCCTAACTTAACTCTTGTTACTCACCATAACTTTGACATGGAGTGGTATGGAGCTACAGGTAAGATTCACCCATTGACTGGTGAATTTGAACTTATTGAGCAAGAAATACTTGATGGTGTTATGCTTAATAAAGCTTTACTTAACGGTGAAGGCCCAACTTACGGAAACGCTCAAGTTGGTCTTTTAGCAATGGCGCAAAGACTTGAAACTTTTAGAAGAGAAGTTGCTCACTGGGTTGAACAAAATGTATTCAAGCCAGTTGCCGAGTGGAATGGCTTTGTTATTGAAGGTGAGAGAGGACAAGATGAACTTGTTTATCCTAAGATCAAATTTGACGACCTTCAACTAAGAGATGACACTGGAAAGTTACAAATGCTTGTAACTGCTAATCAAAATGGTGTTATTTCCAACGTTTCACTTATTGAGGCATTTGGTTTAGATTCAGATCAAGAAATTGAAAGACTTAGATTTGAACAAGGTGCTAATTTTATTAGTGATCAAAGTTTTGGTCAACCAAGCTTCTCATTGAATTTTCAAAGTGGTGGAGTTACTGGTCAAGGATTTGGTGGAGGTAGTGCGGGGGCAGCAATGCCTCTTGAACCTCCTATGCCTTCTGCTCCTGCTGGTGGAGCTCCCCCTGCTGGCGCACCAGCTCCTGGTCCAGCTCCTGCCCCAATGCCTACAGCTGCTGAAAAAGATAAATTTTACAAGATCGCATCAAGTATTATTAATGAAGTTTACAATGAAAGAGTTTCATCTAAACTTTCAAAATCAAATAATAGATATGCAAGTTCTAACATCAAATCTGCAGCTCACGAAGGCTTTTTGATGTCTATATCTCCAGTTACAGGTAGAGGTTCATTAGGCCCGTTACCTGAGACTTATGATGGTTTGTATGGAAATATCATCGAACCAATTGCTGGTGGTATGAATTCAGTTGCTTTAAATTATGAAGCAAATTATGAACTTGGTGTCTTAGCACAATCTGATGACAATAAAACAAGGCAAGTTTTAGCTAAGAAATTAGATAGACCTCAACCTCAAATGTTTACATCTCTTGAAAAGAAATTGTATGGGATGTTAATGAGTTTGAATATGCCATATTCTCTTTATGCACAATATTCAGCTGGACCAACATTTGATTATCAATTAGATGCTGCAATTCCAAATTTGAAAATTGGTGTTGAGGCTGATGGAGAGATTTGGCATAACAACCCAGATAAGATTGCTAAAGATAAAAGAAGAGATTCTGAATTAGCTAGTAAAGGTTGGATTATTGTCAGATTTACAGATAAAGAACTGAACGATCATCCCCAAGACTGTATAAATGTATTATTACAAGTAATTAAGAGAAGAACAGGAATGCAAAATTCTGAAGAAGAATATTTGTAGTATATATTGTAGAAATTATTTGCTTGTACAATAAACCCGTCGAAACCGACGGGTTTAAATTTTACAGGTTTTTGTATGTTTGAAATAGAACAAATCCTATTGATAACTTTATTTTTTAAGGATTGAATATATGTACAAGGTTGCAAAAGGAGGAGCTATTACAATAAATAGTTTCCTTAATGAAAATGACCGAAATATAGCAAGAGATTATATCATTAAGACTGCTTCTGTTAATATGAGAGAAGCAGCAAAAATTGGTTTGCAATCTCTATATGCTGATCCGAAAGAAGTTCTTGAAAAATATAAAGATTTTGATATTGTCAAGGAAATGCAAGCACGTAAAGGTGCTAAACTTTTATGGGTAAGAGCAAGAGCAATTGACGCTGATGTTGTTAATGCTAATGGCGACCTATTTTCAAAAGAAGAGCTACTCAAAGAAATAGAACTTAAGGGAGAGAAAATCCCAGTTTATAAAACTTTTGAAGGCGTTCCTATTTACACAAATCACAAGAATGATGACATTGAGCAAGCCAAAGGTATGGTTGTTTATGCTGAATGGAATGAAGAAGAGAATTGTGTTTATTGTACCTTTTTTGTAGATGAAGAAGCTTACCCAGATATTGCTAGAAACATAAGAACTGGTGTTATTCACGATGTATCTATGGGTGCTAGTGTTGAGTGGGGTGTTTGTTCAATTTGTAACAATAAAGCTTACACTGAAAAAGATTATTGTGAACACCTTAGAAAATACAAGGGCAAAATCTATCCTGAAACTGGCAAAAGAGCATATGAAAAGAACTACGGAGTTAAGTTTATTGAACTAAGCTGTGTAGGTGACGGTGCTTTTGAGTCATGTGAAATTCAAGAAATTTATGATGTTGATGATGTATTAAGTCATGCAACAAATATTGAAAAGAAAGCTTCTGAAATTGTTTCTGCAATTGTTTTGGCACATCAGGGGTCACCAGCAGAGCCAAGCCAAAGAAAAGAATATGAAGAGTGCCTTAGAGTTGCAAAATCAACAGCGTCAACAGCTACTAGATTAGCTCAAGTTGCTGGAACTCTTGTTGGCGGTCCTCTTCTTGCTGGACAGGGCGCAAATCAAAATTCTACCGTTGCTGCCGTTCTTCAAGCTTTAGGAATTGACCCTAGATCTGGCTTGAATGTTTTAGATTTGATTAATCTTTCACTCAATTTCTTAGAAGTTGCTGTGATGAATATGTTTGCACGTAAGGATAATGTTGATTTAGGTCACGTTGGCAAAATCACTAAATGTATGGCTGATCTTCAAGGCACTATGCAAGACATGATTGATGATGGAATTGATGTTGGATCTGGACAAGCACCTCAGCCAATAAATCAACCACAACAACAGCAGCCCCAAGCTCTTCAGCCTCAGCAAGCACAAGTTGGATTAGCAGACTATAGCCCTGCAAATAACAATATTGGAAAGATTATGGATCTTACTAATTTTTCTAGTTCTGATAATCCAGTTGGCGGAGGGGTCGCACTTGCCTCTTCAAATATAAACTTAGTTTGGGCTTCTAAAGATGGAAAGAGAGAAGTTTTTGCAAGCACAAACAAAGGTAAAAATCATTTTCTAAATTTAGCGCAAAATTTATTGTCATTCAAGGAAAACTTGAGTGGTACTGCAGACATAAATAACTCAATTCAAAATGTCATGAGAGTGGCTAATGAAAGAAATAAAAATATAAAAACTAACAAGCCTTTAGAGGCGAGGAGCACAAATCAAATGGATCATTTTGCTAAAATTGCATCAGAGCAAAGAAAAAAGCTTGCTGCTGCAGTCACTATCGACTTTAAAGTCGAAGACAATGCAGGAAACAGAGTTGTTCTTTCAACTGATGGAACTATTACAGGATACACAAACGGCAAAAAAACCTCTTGGGAACCAATTCTTAATGAAAATCAATTATCTTCATTAGAGAATGGCCATGGTACAAGAGTTGCTGCAGAACTTCTCAAAGATTATGGCACTTTTGTCAAAACTGCCTTACTTGATGTTAAGGAAAGAGACGGCTCAAGACAAGAACAACTTGATGAAGTAAGAACTGGAGAAGGTTACGGTGAAAAGTCAACTTATGATGCATTAAAGGCTCATCATAAAGGCGTTTCAGACAAGACCAGAGGTGAAGAAGTTGCTACTAAACATTTAGGCACTGATGAAAAAGTTAGAGAAGAACTCTTAGCTGATGCTGGATTATATGGTCGCAAAGCTAAGCATGATGAAGTAACAAAATCTTTAGCTGAACTTGTTGATGAAGTATGCAAGGGCGTTCCAACAGAAGTTTTAGAGACAAGACTCGAGGAATGCAGAGTTAATGGCAAGGCTAGTGCACATGAAGTTATGTCCAGCACTGTTAAGGCTTTAGCTAAGTCTGTAGTTTCAGCAAAAGAAACTCCATCATACATTATGAAAGTTGCTCAAATGCTTTCAGAAGAAGAGAATTTACCAGAAATGATTGGTGCTGCTTCTTCAACCGTTGATATGGATGCCGAAAATGCAGATAAAGCAAATTTCTTCAATGATAAAAAAGAATCTCCTGATGCAGTAGTTTCAGTTCTTAAGGAGCTTGGTGCAGCTGTAACAACAGATATCAAACCTATGGACTTAGCTGAAGCACTTTCTATTGCTGTTGAAGAAGGCATGACCAAAGAAGCAGTTATGGCATTAGCTGAAGTTATGTTGAAGAATCAAGCTACTCCTGAAGGTGGCTTAGATGTTTCTGCCACTCCATCAAGAGCTGAAGAACTCAAGGCTGCATTAGCTGATGCTGTTGAAGAAAATCCAAATATTGTTGACAAGTTAACATTACAAGCTACTATCTCTGCAATGGGACAATCTGCAGATGAAATGAAAGTAACTCCTGATGAGATCGCTGGTAGCATTGATGATGTTCCTCAAAAAGAACTTGTTGCAGCTATCAACAGAGCAAAGACAGTTACTTCAACTGAAGCTAGATTAAGAGCTAGAGCAAGAAGAGAATTCTGGGGTGTCAAGACTGCATCTTCAAAAGATATTACTTCAAATGTAATTGGTTGGCTTGCAGATTATTCTTTACATTTCAATATTAGCTCAACAAGAATTGCAACTGCTGCTAAGAGACTTTGCGATCAAGGCGAAGTTGCTGAGAGACTTATTGAAAAAGCAATTGCAGTGAAGATTAAGAATGAAAAAACTGCAGCAATGAATGTAACTCAAAGCAAAATGGAATGCTTGAGATTTGTTTGCACAAAAGAAGATTTAGGCGGAGTAAATCCTAGTGATGACTCTTTTGAAGAAACTTTCAAGCAAAAAGCTATTGAAGTTTTACAACAACACGATTTCACAGTTGATCCTGCCACTTTCAGATTCACTGATCTTAATGTAGATGCAGATGGCAATATCTCAGCATCTGTTTCAACAAATGTTACAAAAGCTTTCAATGTTGAGAACACAACTGAAACACCAGATATGCAACCAGAAAATGAAGAAATTCCAGTTGTTATGAGTGATTCAGCCAAGTTTGCAAGAAAGAACAGAAGAGATCAAGTTCTTTCCAAATATGCTATGGCTCCTGCAATGGGCGGAGCTGCTATGGGAGCACCTGGAACTGCACCAGCAGCTCCTCCTGCAGGTCCTGTTGGTGATCTTGCTGGTGGCGCTAATATGGCTGGTGGAGACTTGGGTGTTTCAGGTTTCACAGGTAATGAAATGGGTCAAGCTCCAGATTTGGATGCTGTTTCAGAACCAGGTGAGAAGGCTCCATGGGGAAGTATTTGTCCAGTTTGTGGTAGCAAAGATGTTGATGTTGCCGAGTCCAAGGGCTCCTGTAACAGCTGTGGTTCAGTCTTTGAAATTGAAATGATGCTCAAGCTTGTTTCTGACGGAACAGGTGGTATGGGCAAGAAGAAAGATGAACTTGCAGAAGAAGAAGCTCCTCTTGGTGGAGATACAGGTTTAGGCGCTGCTACAGCTCCTCCAGCTCCTGCAACGGCAAGTTCACTCAAGAGCATGATTAGACTCTCAACAACAATTGATGCAGATGTTTATTTAAAGACAGCTTCACCATCATTTGACAAGACAGC
>JACCDJ010690222.1_pt1 | contig 15652 bp, 15 predicted proteins | sample 7444481 | NCBI WGS metagenome assembly JACCDJ01 (sample SAMN15323435, study PRJNA562643) | freshwater metagenome | isolation source: river surface water | place: USA:Blue River Watershed | collected 2017-08-15 | reverse complement strand
GCTTTGAAGTGACCACCGGCCCCAAAGGCCTGCAAGCGTCCAACATCAAAACAGCCGATTAAGCGCCAAACGCTTAAGGCATTCTGATGTCCAAAGAAGAAATGTTGGAAATGTCCGGCATGGTGCGTGAGGTGCTTCCCGACTCACGCTACCGTGTCACCTTGGACAACGGCCACGAACTCGTGGCCTACACAGCAGGCAAGATGCGCATGCACCACATCCGCATCTTGGCCGGTGACAAGGTCACCTTGGAACTCTCCCCTTACGACATGACCAAAGGTCGCATCACCTTCCGTCACATCGAAGGCAAAGGACCCAGCGGGCCACGTAAGCGCCGGTTTTGAACCCCAGCCCGTCCGATGCCGGACTGGGCTACCTCGTCAAACAAGAACGTGTGGCAGTCGCCGGTGGCGCTGCTCTTCACATCCGGTCCTTGCTTGACAAACAACAATTCCACGATCCCCTTGGCCTCGCACTGGCACTCGGCGTGACGTCGGCTACTTGGCCCTTGTTTGGCTTGGTATGGCCTTCTGCACAAAAGATGGCCGACCTGATGCAAACATGGCCGCTTGCGCAACTTCGTATCTTGAAAATTGGCTGCGGTTTGGGCTTGGCCAGTTTGGTCATTCACCGGCGATTGGGCAACATCACCGCATCCGATGTGCATCCCTATACCCAGCGTTTCTTAAAGGCCAATTTGCGACTCAATGGGTTGCCTAACATGGCATATGCTGCAGGGGACTGGGCACGGCACGAATCGACGCTGGGTGAGTTTGATCTGATCATTGGCAGCGATGTGCTGTATGAGCGCAACCATCCCGAGCAACTCGCAGGCTTTATTCAACGGCATGCGGCAGATCATGCGCAAGTGCTGATCATCGACCCCAACCGGGGGCAGCGTTCGGCATTTCACAAAGCCATGCAATGCCGTGGTTTTGACTTGACCCAAACCGACATCCTCACACCCTTGCAAGACACCACGCCGTACCGTGGGCGTTTGCTGAACTACCAACGGGACTGAGTCAACGCGCTTGGGTAACATCTGGCGTTGATGTATTTGCCCGCCCACTTCACCCATCCTGAACATGCTGTCAAGCTCATGCGTGAGCACCCATTGGCGCAGTTGGTTGCCAGTTTGGTGCCCAAGCCATGAACACCACAGATGATGACTTCATGCAGTTGGCATTGGACCAAGCTCGCTTGGCACAAGCGGCAGGTGAAGTGCCCGTGGGCGCGGTGGTCGTGCGCCATGGTGAGGTACTGGCTCAGGCGCACAACGCCCCGATTGGCATGAACGACCCCAGTGCCCATGCCGAGGTCTTGGCCTTGCGTGAGGCAGCGGCCAAGTTGGGCAATTACCGTTTGGACGATTGCACGCTTTACGTGACGCTGGAGCCTTGTGCCATGTGCGCTGGTGCCCTGTTGCAGGCTCGCATGAAGAGGGTGGTGTGGGGCGCTTTGGAGTCTAAAACGGGTGCGGCTGGTTCTGTCATCAACCTCTTTGATCAACCGCGACTGAATCACCAGACGGTGCATCAAGGTGGTGTCAGGGCAGGGGAGGCGAGCAGCTTGCTGCAAGATTTTTTCAAACAACAACGGCAACTGCACAAAGCACAAGCGGCCAACACCCGCTTGCGGGATGACGCCTTGCGAACGCCTGAGTCGTGTTTTGCCAACTTGCCTGACTACCCTTGGGTGCCCCAGTACATCAGCGACTTGCCCAGTTTGCAAGGCTTGCGCATGCACTACTTGGATGAAGGTCCGCAAGATGCCCCGGTCACTTGGCTGTGTTTGCATGGCAACCCTGCCTGGAGCTACCTCTACCGACAAATGGTGCCTGTGTTTTTGCAAGCGGGCCACCGGGTGGTGGCGCCAGACATGCCTGGCTTTGGCAAAAGCGACAAGCCGAAGAAAGACAGCGCACATCGGTTTGAATGGCACCGCCAGGTGCTGCTGGAGTTTGTCGAGGCCTTGGATTTACAAGGCGTGAACTTGGTGGTGCAAGACTGGGGCGGCTTGCTGGGACTGACCTTGCCCATGGCGGCACCGCTTCGTTACCAAGGCTTGCTGGTGATGAACACCAGCTTGGCAACGGGCGAGTATCCTCTGAGCACAGGTTTTTTGGCTTGGCGTCAGATGTGCGCGGAGAAACCCTTGTTCGACGTGGCCAAGCTTTTTGCCAGAGGCAACCCGCACATGAACGAAGCCGAGTGTGCGGCCTACAACGCACCTTTTCCGGATGCGGGACACAGAGCCGCGTTGCGGGCTTTCCCGCCTATGGTGCCCGAGTTCAAGGACAGTGCTGGTGCGGAGGTGTCGCGACAAGCACAAGCCTTTTGGCGCGATGAGTGGCAAGGCAAAAGCTTGATGGTGATTGGCCAGCAAGACCCGGTCTTGGGTGAAGAGGTGATGCGTGAATTGCGCCGCCACATCAAGTCCTGCCCCGAGCCCGTCTTGCTGCCCCATGCTGGACATTTTGTGCAGGAGCACGGAAAAGAGGTGGCGAAGCTCGCCTTGAAAGTACTGGCGTCATGAGATCGCCACTTCGCTTCGCTCATCGCGATGACCACTGGTCATTGCGAACGACAGTGAAGCAATCCCCGACGCAATGACGACAGCCACTTGGCCTGACAATCAGGTGAATTGAAAGACAAGCATGCACATCTACATTTACTCCCCTTCCGGCGCAGTTCGGGATAAAGCGGCCTTGCGATTGGCTGTGAAACGCCTCACCAAGCTGGGTCATGATGTCGAACTGGACCCTGACGCCCTCAGCAGCGATCATCGTTTTGCCGGCGATGACGACACCCGCCTGCTGGCCATCAGCCGAGCTGCCGCCAGTGGTGCCGACATCGTCATGCCCACGCGCGGTGGTTATGGCCTCACACGATTGCTGAAACGGCTGCCTTACAAGACCATCGCAGCCTCCATCAAGTCGGGCAGCCGTTGGGTGGGTCACAGCGACTTCACCGCTTTGCAAATGGGTTTGTTGGCCAAAACATCTGCCATCAGCTGGGCCGGGCCCCATGCAGTCAGCGACTTTGGTGCCGAAGACCTGGACGACATCACCCTGGCTTGTTTTGATGACATGGCGCAGGGCAGGGGGGAAGGGGCCGGTTGGCGACTGCCGGCATCCGATCTGGACTGGTTGCCCAAAAAGCCGCTGCTGGCCGAGCATGCCACCTTGTGGGGTGGCAATTTGTCGGTCTTGTGCAGCCTGGTGGGCACCCCTTACATGCCCAGCGTGCAAGGCGGCGTGCTGTTTTTGGAAGACGTGGCCGAGCATCCTTACCGCATTGAGCGCATGCTCACCCAACTGCTGCATGCAGGCGTGTTGGCGCAGCAAAAAGCCATTGTGTTGGGCAGTTTCACCGACTACAAACTCAGCAGCCATGACAAGGGCTTCAAGTTGCAAACCGTGGTCGATTGGCTGCGCACCCAACTGAAAACGCCAGTTCTCACAGGTTTGCCTTTTGGTCATGTGGCGACCAAGCTCTGCCTGCCCGTTGGCCAAGAAGTGTCCTTGTTGCGCGAGGGGCGCGAAGCCTTTTTGCTCTGGGCGCATCACGGGCACTGAGCGTCCCTACAATCTTTCAAACACTGCTTCGGACCACTCATGACCACTTACGACAGCCACTACATCAACGGCGCTTGGCACAAGGCCCAATCCTCAGCGGTCTTCGAGGTGCATGACGCCAGCACCGAGGAAGTGATGGCGACAGTTCCCCAAGGCACGGCCGAAGAGGCCACCCAAGCGGTGTTGGCAGCCCGTGCAGCGTTTCCCGCTTGGTCTGCATTGAGCGTGGAGGAGCGCTGTGTCTATATTGACAAAATCGTGGCGGGCCTCAAAGCGCGCACCGACGAGATGGGCACTGCCATTGCCCGCGAGGTGGGCATGCCGATCAAACTGGCCAAGATGGTGCAGGTCGGCGGTCCCGTTTTCAACTGGGGCAATGCCGCGAAAGTCGCCAGGGCTTACCAGTATGAAGAAAAAGTGGGCAATTCCTTGGTGGTGCGCGAACCCATCGGCGTGGTCGGTTGCATCACGCCTTGGAATTTCCCGCTGAACCAAATCACTCTGAAAGTGGCGCCTGCATTGGCCGCTGGCTGCACGGTGGTGTTGAAACCCAGTGAAATCGCACCGGTCAACGCCATGGTATTGACCGAGATCATCCATGCCGCAGGCCTGCCTGCTGGTGTGTTCAACCTGGTGAACGGTCTGGGCCCGGTGGTGGGTGAAGTGCTGGCCAGCCACCCCGAGGTGGACATGGTGAGCTTCACGGGCTCAACCCGTGCGGGCAAGCGTGTGGCTGAATTGGCTGCCGACACGGTCAAGCGTGTGGCGCTGGAATTGGGCGGCAAATCGGCCAGCATCATCTTGCCTGACGCCGATATGGAAGCGGCTGTCAAAGGCAGCATCAGTGCTTGTTTGCTCAACAGTGGTCAGACATGCTCGGCCCACACCCGCATGCTGGTGCCAGAAGACCGCTATGAGGAAGTGAAAGCCTTGGTCCAAACAGCCATGGCCAAATACACCTTGGGTCCGAGTTTGGACGAAAGCACCCGTTTGGGTCCCCTGGTCAGCGCCGCTCAGCGCGACCGGGTGATCGGCTTCATTCAGCAAGGTTTGGCCGAAGGTGCCGAACTGGTGGCCGGCGGCCCCGACAAACCACCGTTTGCCAAAGGCTATTTTGTACAGCCCACGGTGTTGCGGGTTCAGCCCCAGGACACCTTGGCGCGGGAAGAAATTTTTGGGCCTGTCTTGGTGATCTTGACCTACAAAGACGAAGCTGAAGCTGTGCGCATTGCCAACGACAGCATTTATGGTTTGGGTGGCGGCGTTTGGAGCAAAGACGAAGCCCGTGCCATGCGTGTGGCACGTCAAATGCGCACCGGCCAGGTCGACATCAACGGCGCGCCGTTCAATGGCCATGCGCCGTTTGGTGGCTACAAACAGTCTGGCAATGGCCGTGAAAATGGCAAATATGGCTTTGAAGAGTTTCTGGAACACAAAGCCATCCAATTGAAACCTGTCGAGAAAGCCTGATTTTCCTCATCCTCCATTTAATACGATGCATATTATGTTAACAAAGAAACGCACCCCATCATCCATCTCTCAAATGGCCACTCACCCTGTAGCAAGCTGGGTGGCCAAAGGTCTGCTGCTGAGCACACTTGGTTGTGGACTGGGACTCGCATTCGCCTACAAAGGCGAAAACCCGATGCAAGAAAGTCGCGAGGCGGCAGCGGCCATGCTGAAAGAATTGGGACAAAAGCTGCAAGCAGCCATGGCCAGCGGCGGCCCTGAGAACGCCATCGCGGTGTGCAATGTGGAAGCGCCAGCCATCGCTGAGCGCATCAGTGCCGAGGAAAGAATCACCATCGCGCGGGTTGGGACCCGCGTGCGAAACCCGGTTTTGGGCACGCCCAATGACTGGCAAGTCGATGCATTGAAGCAATTTGCTCAGGGCTTGACGCGTGGTGAAAAGCCAGCTGATATGGAATTTGTGCAAGCGGTCAAGGCAGGCGCTGGTTCCCGCATGGAATTGCGCTACGCCAAACCCATTGTGATGCAAGCCAACTGCCTCGCTTGTCACGGCAGCCCCGAAGACATCAGCCCTGAGGTTCAAGCCAAACTCAAGGCCTTGTATCCCGATGACCGGGCTGTGGGTTACAAATTGGGCGAACTGCGCGGTGCTGTTGTGGTGAGCCGATTCATTGGCTACAGCAACAATTGAGACGTTCTTGTTCTCATTGTTCAGGGTATTTCTGAGCCCAAGCAGCTAAAAACGCTTGGATGTACTGCACCGTGTCTGGTTTGACCGGTGCTTTGTTGGCAAAGTCCCAGGCACTCAGCCCCAGTTTGTTTTTGATCCGGGGGTCTGCGCCCTCTTCCAGCAACAATTTCGTGGCCATGGGCGTGCCGTAAAACGCCGCCATCATCAGCGGTGTGGTGCCATTGGGTGATTCGGCATCCAAATAGGCGTGTTCGTCGATCAACAAGCGCATCATGTCCACATGCCCTTTGGTCGCGGCGTAGTGCAAAGGCGTCCATCCGGGTTGGTTGACAGCTGCACCCCGAGAAATCAGCAATTTCGCCAAATCCAGCTGATTGTTGATGGCGGCCAGCATCAGGGGCGTTTCGCCTTGCAGGTTTTGAATGCTCAGGTTGCTCCCAGGCCAGTTCACCAGCAAATTCACCGCTTTGGGCGAGCCCTTTTGCATGGCCAAAATCAAGGCAGGTTGCCCCTGAGGATTCGGGCTGTTGGGGTCAAAACCGCGGGTCAACAGGGCTTGCATGGTGTCGGATTGGTCCAGCTCCAGGGCCCTGAAAAAATCTTCATAAGCACCTGCATGAACATTGAAAAACCCTGTTAATACATATAGATACAGGTATTTTCTCAAGAAGTTTCTCATGACAACACACCTTGAAAAAGACGGTCGAAATTGGCCGAAGTCTGTTGGCCGACCTCCTCCTCACTCAAGCCACGCACCTGCGCAATTTGACGCGCCACCCAGGGCACATAGGACGGGTTGTTGGTTTTGCCACGGTGTGGCACGGGGGCCAGGTAGGGGCTGTCGGTTTCAATGAGCATCCGATCCATGGGCATCCACGCAGCGATGTCTCGCAGATCTTGGGCATTTTTGAAGGTCAAAATGCCAGAAAACGAGATGTAAAAGCCCAGTTCAAGGGCGGCTTTGGCCACCGCTTGGGTTTCGGTGAAGCAGTGAAACACCCCCCCAACTGCTTGACCCGAACCATCTTCGCCCTCTTCTTTCAAAATGGCCAGGGTGTCCTCGCTCGCACTTCGGGTGTGGATGACCAAGGGTTTTTTCAGTTGCTGGGCTGCCCGGATGTGAAAGCGAAAACGCTGGCGTTGCCAGGCCATATCCGCCACGGTGCGCTCACCCAAACGGTAATAGTCCAAGCCGGTTTCGCCAATGCCCACCACTTTCGGGCTCTGACCGATGCGCAGCAAATCATCCAATTGGGGCTCTTGCACACCTTCTTCGTCGGGATGCACACCCGCCGTGCACCAAAAATTGGCGTGTTCCATGGCGATGCGGTGGACATCTGGGAAAGTTTCAAGCTTGGTGCTGATCAACAAAGCACGGGTGACCTGCGCGTCAGCCATGTCTTGCCGGATCTGCGCCAGTTGGGCTTGCAACTCGGGGAAATTCAAATGGCAGTGGGAATCGGTGAACATGGTTTTCAGCGAAATCAGTGGCGGGCAGACAGGGCGCGTTGGGCACGGCTGACCCAAGCTTCCATCAGCAAGCCGGCTTGGTAGGGGTGCTCGACGGTGCGGGCGCTGTGCATCAGGTCCCGCGACCATTGGCTCAATGCGGCCAAACTGCCTGTTGGAGGCAAGTCCTGGGCTTCAAAAAAACGCGGGGCCGCCCCTTGGGTTTGACCCAACATGTCGTGGCAGACCTTTTGCAAACAAGCCAGGACCAAACCTGGGTTGTTGTCGCCCAACACGCCTGGATCGCCGCGCAACAACTGCTGCGGCAAGGTTCGCCAAGTTTTGGCTTGGAAGCCCAGTTGAAACAACTGCAAGGCGTCATCAGGTCGACCGCCTGCAGCTTTGAGCAGCACCTGGGCTTCACCCTCTGGCACAGCTTGTTGCACCAACCAGCGTAATCCATCCTCTGTGCTGGGCCATTGCAGCTTGTGGACCTGGCATCGGCTCCTGACCGTGGGCAGCAGTTCATGCGATGCCGAGGTGGCCAAGATGAACCGGGTGTCTCCAGGTGGTTCTTCCAGGGTTTTGAGCAGGGTGTTGGCGGTCACCGTGTTCATGCGTTCGGCAGGGTAAATCAAGACCACCTTGCCCCGCGCACCTGAGCCAGTGGTCTGGGTGAACCCCAGCAGTTCGCGCATGGCGTCCACCCGTATTTCTTTGCTGGGTTTGCGCTTTTTGTCATCGATCTCTTTTTGCGCTTTTTCTGCCAGCGGCCACTGGAAGGCCAGCATGTCGATTTCGGGCATCAGCACGCACAAGTCAGCATGGGCGCGCACCTCGATGCCATGGCAGCTGGGGCATGTGCCGCAAGCACCCACTGACTTGGGTGCATGGCACAGCCATGCCGCGGCCAACGCGAGCCCCAGTTCATACTGCCCCAAACCAGACGGACCTTGCAGCAACAAGGCATGGCCTGGACGCTGGACCAAGCTGCTCAGTTGGGTTTGCAACCAGGGGGCCAGACTGCTCATGCGGGGATGGGCAAATAGCCGCGCAAGTGCATCGCCGCCACAACGGCAGCTCGAACTTGCTCCAGGGATGCGCTGGCATCGATCTGGGCAAAACGTTCGGGGTCGGCAGCAGCGCGTGCACCATAACCGCTGTGGACTTGGCTGAAAAAAGCCAAAGGCTGGGATTCGAACCGATCTGGCAGCCTGGCAGCGCTCAGGCGTTCGGCGGCGATGGCCGGGTCCAAGGCAAACCAAACCGTGAGATCGGGTTGGCGCAAGCCGCCGTTGGGCAAAGCCTGCACCCACTGTTCGAGCTGAGACAAGACCGCCAAGCTGAAACCACGCCCTGCGCCTTGGTACGCGAAGGTGGCGTCGGTGAAGCGGTCGCACAGCACGACCTCACCTCGCGCCAAAGCAGGTTCGATCACCTGGTGGAGGTGGTCGCGGCGGGCGGCAAACACCAGCAAAGCCTCGCACAGCGGGTCCATGGCGTCATGCAACACCATGTCGCGCAACTTTTCCGCCAAGGGGGTTCCGCCAGGTTCGCGCGTTTGCACCACGGTGCGGCCACTTTGCTTGAAAGCCTGTGCCAAAGCGTCGATGTGGCTGGACTTGCCCGCACCATCGATGCCTTCGAAACTGATGAACAACCCGGTTTGCATGCGGCTTATTGTGCCTTGGCGCTTTGCCCACGCTGATAGCGGTTGACCGCCGCGTTGTGGTCGGCCAGGTTGTCGCTGAACTGGCTGCTGCCATCACCCCGGGCCACAAAGTACAGCGCCTGGCTGGTGGCGGGGTGCAGGGCGGCGGTCAAAGCACCTTTGCCTGGCATGGCGATCGGTGTGGGGGGCAAGCCCTTGCGGGTGTACGTGTTCCAGGGGTGGTCGGTTTGCAAATCGACGCGGCGCAAATTGCCATCGAAACGCTCGAACATGCCGTAGATCACGGTCGGGTCGGTTTGCAAGGGCATGTCGATGCGCAAGCGGTTGATGAACACGCTGGCAATCATGGGTCGGTCGTTCACCCGTCCGGTTTCTTTCTCGACAATGCTGGCCAAAATCAACGCTTCTTCTGGGTTTTTCAGGGGCAAGCCGAGGTCCCGTTGCGACCAGGCCGTGGTCAATTGACGATCCATGGCTTGTGCTGCCCGTTGCAGCAGGTGTAAATCGGAGGTGCCCTTGCCCACCATGTAGGTGTCTGGGAAAAAACGCCCCTCTGGGGCCACACCCGCTTTACCCAAATGACTCATGATTTCATCGTCCGTCAAGCCGGCTGAGTCGTGTTTCAACAAATCGGATTTGTCCAAGGCTTGTCTGAACTGCCGCCAGGTCCAGCCTTCCACCAAGGTGATCCCGCGCAAGGTTTCCTCGCCACGCACCAGTTTTTGCAGCAGTTCCCAAGGGGTGGTGTCGCCCGTGATTTCGTAATTGCCTGCGCGGATTTGCTTGGATTGGCCGCTGAGTTTGAACAGGTAGTAAAGCGCCGTGGACGAGGTGTCGATGCCCGCTTGCACCGCAGTCTGGGTGATGGATTTGACCGATTGACCGGGTTCGATCGACAAATCAACCGTGCTGTGCCGCAAGGACAAAGGCTGCAACACCCACCATGCGGCCATCGCCGCAAGCACCAAGCAGGTCAGCACACCGGTCATGACAACCCGCTTCACATTGCGCCAAAACCTGGGTTTCACCGGATCGTCCCGCTTGAATTTGAAAGCGCACATGATAATGGACGCATGACTGACTACACCGCATTTCCTCCTCTGCCAAGCGCTGGCGCTTGCGCCCTGCCCCACCTGGGTGTCATCCGTGCTGTTGGCCCCGATGCCGCTTCTTTTTTGCACAACCAACTCACGCAAGATTTCCTGCTGATCCAGCCTGGGCAAGCCCGACTGGCCGCGTTTTGCAATGCCAAGGGGCGCATGCAGGCCAGCATGGTGGGCTTCAAAACTGGCCAGGAGGAGGTGCTGTTGGTGATGCGCCAAGACCTGCTGCCCCAAACCTTGAAACGCCTGTCCATGTTCGTGCTCAGGGCCAAGGTCAAATTGAGTGATGCATCAGCCGACTGGCCGGTATGGGGGGTGTTACAAGCTGATTGCGGTGCGCCTTGGTCTTGCCAACCGTGGCATCCAGCAGCAGCCAACACGGAGGCGCCAAGCGCTTGGCAACTGAGCTTGTACCCGGCGGTCGGTGTGTTCCGCAGCTTGGTGGTCGGGCCCATGTCGGCAGATCTGCCCCTTTTGAATTTGGCAGACTGGCAGTTGGGCGAGGTGCTCAGTGGCATCGCCGATGTGCAAGCCGCCACCTTCGAGGCTTTTGTCCCGCAAATGCTGAACTACGAGTCGGTAGACGGCGTGAACTTCAAAAAAGGCTGCTACCCCGGCCAAGAGGTGGTGGCGCGCAGCCAGTTTCGCGGTACTTTGAAGCGGCGCACCTACCTGGTGTCATCAAATAAGGCTTTGCTGGTTGGGCAAGAGGTGTTCGCGGGTTCTGTTGCCGCCGGCTCCGATCAATCCCAGACCTCCGCCGAACCTGTTGGCATCGTGGCCCACACCGCCAGTCACCCCGCACATGGCGATTGGGCCTTGGTGTGTTTGCAAAACAGTGCCTTGGAAGCGGCTTTTGCAACACCCACTGGTTCAACATCGGGTGCAGTGACTTTGCAAACGTCCACAGGCGCGACCCTGACCTTGCACCCCCTGCCCTACGTGCTGCGCGACGACATCTGAGTCGTCATGGGAAGTGACAAGGTCCTGCAGCCCTCCAGCTCACATTGAGGCTTGCAGCATGACCCGGTAATCCGCTGCGGAGGCCTCCCGGGGGTTGGTTTTGTGGGAATGATCTGCCAGCGCGCCCTGGATGATGGCGTCAAACTGCGCCTCAACCACCCCCATGGCCGCCAAGCCACTGGGCAATCCCAAGCGCTGGTTCATGGCCTTGATGGCGTCGCCCAAGCTGGCCGCGGGGTCACTGCCCACGGCCACACCCATGGCTTGGGCCATGCGCACCAAGCGATGCGAGGCTTGCAGGACGGGTGCATTGAAAGCAATCACGGCCGGCAAGAACATGGCGTTCAAGGTGCCGTGGTGCAAGCCTGGGTTGATACCGCCCAGACTGTGGCTGAGGGAATGCACACAACCCAGCCCTTTTTGAAACGCCAACGCACCTTGCATGGAGGCGCTCATCATCTGCAACCGGGCATCAGCGTCTTGCCCTTGTTGCGTGGCGTGTTCAATGTGTGCCCAACCCCGTGCCAGACCATCCAAAGCGATGCCGTCTGCTGGCGGATTGAACACCGTGGACATGTAAGTCTCCATGCAATGGGCGATGGCGTCCATGCCTGTGGCAGCGGTCATCAGCGGCGGCAGGCCGAGGGTCAGGTCGGGGTCGAGGATGGCGGCTTTGGGCATCAGGTGCCAGGCGTGGAAACCCAGTTTGCGGCCATCGTCGACGATGATGATGGCGCCGCGCGCCACCTCGCTGCCGGTGCCAGCCGTGGTGGGCACGGCAATCAGGGGCAGCACCTTCGCCGTGATGCGACCCGACCCACCCTCGATGGTGGCGTAGGTGGTCAGGGGGCCAGGGTGGGTGGCGGCAATCGCCACCCCTTTGGCGCAGTCGATGGAGGACCCTCCCCCCAAAGCAATGATGCCGTCACAAGCTTGCGCTTGGCACAGGGCGGTGGCCGCCCTGACCGCCGCCTCGGTGGGGTTGGAGGGGGTGGCGTCAAACACCGCGCAGGGAAAACCGTCCAAGGCGTGCAGTGCTTTGTCCAGCAAACCAGCGGCTTTGATGCCCGCGTCGGTCACGATCAGGGGTCGATGGATGCCATTTTTCTGGCATTCGTCGCGGAGGTATTTCAAAGCGCCCGATTCAATGTGGATTTGCGTGAGGTAGATGAAACTGGACATGGGCAAAGGGCTTGTGAGCGTTGTAGGATGCGTCGACTTTAACGCCTCCGACATCACCATGAAACGCTCCGATTTCCGTTTTCTCCACCCCTTGCGCGTGCGATGGGTGGAGGTGGACTTGCAACAAATTGTGTTCAACGGCCACTACCTGATGTACCTGGACACCGCCATGGGCGACTACTGGCGGGCCATTGCCCTGCCCTACCAAGACACCATGAAGGCCTTGGACGGCGACTTGTACGTGGTGAAGTCGAGTTTGGAATACAAGGCTTCTGCTGAATATGACGATTTGCTGCATGTGGGACTGCGCTGCGCCCGCATTGGCACTTCATCGATTGCATTTGAAGCTGGCGTTTTTCGGGGTCAAGACCTGCTGGTCAAAGGCGAGCTGGTCTATGTGTTTGCAAATCCAAAGACCAAAACATCTTTGCCCGTGCCCCAGGTGTTGCGCGACACCATGCTGGGCTTTGAGCAAGGCGAGGCCATGACCACCTTGACCTTGGGTTCATGGGCCGATCTCCAAGCCTTATCTGCGCCCTTGCGTACCGAGGTGTTTGTGCATGAGCAAGGCGTGCCGCAAGAGATGGAATGGGACGAGCGTGACGCCCATTGTGTGCACGCTGTGTTGTGCAACCGCATGGGCCTGCCTGTGGCGACAGGGCGCTTGCTGCCCGCCACCGATGGCGTTGCCAAAATTGGCCGCATGGCGGTGCTACGACAGCTGCGAGGGCAAGCTCTGGGTGCCCAAGTGTTGAGCGGTTTGATGAATGCCGCCCGTGAACGAGGCGACCGCAGCGTGTTATTGCACGCCCAGTGCAGTGCCGAAAAGTTCTACCAACGGCATGGTTTCGTCCGACAAGGAGAGGTATACCAAGAAGCGGGCATGGACCATGTGCACATGGCCCGCAACCTCTAGCCATGGCGCATGGCATGGCGTCAGTGTGTCACAGCGCTTGAACCATGCTGATGTCAGGGCGCAGCAACCACTGCGCCAGTTCATCAGACAAGCGGTCGGCCTCACCCACGGCTTTTTTCCACACCGCCACCCGTGCCGACAGGTCTTGCCCATAGGTCATGAAGTCGCTGCGGTCGGGCAGTTTGCCGTTGGGCAAGCTGGCCACCCAGGCCGGTTTGGGGGACAGCACGATGGTCGTGTCCAGAAAAGCTGTGCTGTGGTGTCGCCACTTGAGCGCTTTGTCCAACCACCCTGGCACCACCGCCTGTTGAAAATGCGGGTACAGGGTGAGACCGCGTGCGCTGCGGTAATCCAGGTGCAGGTGGTAATCGGTGATGCCGCCATCCCAATAGGCGCCGCGCGGTGCATCTGGAATGTCATGCACGGCTTGCAGCACAAAAGGAATGGCGCAACTGGCTTGCACCGCATCCAAAAAATTGGCCTCGCTCAAGGCAAATTGCTGGGTGCGGTAGTCCTGCGTGGCAAACGGCAAGGGGTTGGGCACGCCCATGAACGGGCTGGAGAACACCACCCGTTCCAGCCATGCGCCCATGGCACGGCGGTTCACCAGGTTGCTCAGGTAGGCCCCCGCATAGCCCACGGATGAGCGAATGGGCCCGTCTTTGGCCAAGATGCCACGCCCGTGCGAGGTCATCACATGCAATCGGTAACGAGGATGTTGCAACACCTGGTGAATCCGACCACTGTAAAAGCCATGCAAATTGGCTCTGAAATCCTCACTGATCTGCTGGGGTGTGGGCCTGCGTTGTCCCGGGGCGAGTTCGTAATGTTGGTGGATATAGGCGTCTTCCAGCGCCTGCAGTTCAGCCACAGGGTTGGGCAAACAAGCCGTGGCCATGCGCCACGCACCAATCGAGGCGCCCACCAAGTCCAGGGGTTGGGTGCTGCGCGGCAGCCACTGACCAAACAAATACCGGTCCATGGGACCCAAGATCAAGCCTTTGGGTCCGCCTGCTGCGGCGGGCACCACACTGATGTGCTGCGGCAGCAAACCCTGCTGAGACAGGTGGGCCAAGGCTTTGGGCCCAGCATGAATTTGCAAGGCTTTCAAACGGTTGCCCTGTTCACTTGGTGCAATTTTTGATGTGGGGAGGTAACTGTGCTGACCACGCGGTATAGGAAGGTTCTTTGAATTGAGCCAAGTGTATGAGAACAGCCGACATGGTCTGGGGCGGAAAGTTCAAGCAAACCCGTCGGACCAGTTGATTGGCCACTTCATATTCGCCGTCTTGGATCATGATCTCAATCAAGGGCATGTTCACAAAGATGGATTGCGAATAGATGTTCGCATTGGCTTTGGCGATTTGTCGCAGCAAGGGTCGGGTGTTGTCATTCACGCGAGTGTTGAGCATGAAAACGCTTTCAAACAGCAGTTTGTTCCACCAGATGGACTTGTTGGATTCGATCAACTCAGCAGGCGTTTGGTTTTGCAAAAAACGTTGGTAAGCAGACACGGCTTTTTGGTGATCCCAGAAAAACCAACACGTCAACATCAGCCAAGCCGCACATGACAGTTGCAACAAACGCATGGGGATGCGCATGCGGTAGCCGCCACCGATCAACAAGCTGACGGCCAATCCAAACAGGAACAAAAACAACGCATGCCACAACGGGTATTCGAGCATGCTGTGAATCAGCAAAGCGATCGCCACGCACATCATGGCGGTTCGCTCCGTGGTCAGGTGCTGCCAGGGTTTGTTTTTCAGCAGGATGTAGGCGCCAAAAGCCAGCAGGCTCAAGGTACCGGGCAAGCCCAGTTCAACTTGTATCTGGGCTAGCAGGTTGTGGGCATGGTCCACCGGTTCATCAATGCCTGGGGTCAACACGGCCGTGACTTGCAATTGCCGCCAACCCACACCTGCGATGGGGTGGGCTTGAATGACTTGCCAAACTTCTGCCAGGATGCGCAGGCGGTGTGCGCTTGTACCCGAGACGGCGTCAGCCGATGCTTGCAACAGTTGGCTCGAGATCCAACCCATTTGCCCCAGCCATTCTCCCAAGGCGATGGTCAATGCCAACCAAACCACCAAACCCACCCAGATCCAGGAAATTTGTAGGCGTTTGCGCACCAAGGCCAGCACACCGCTGATGACCAGGATCTCCAGATAACCGGTGCGAGAACTGGTGGCGTAAAGCGCCACCATCATGACGGCCAAGGCGCTCAAGCGCCACAGGCTGGGCTTGGCTGCTGTGTTGTTCTCCTCAGGTTGGACAAAGATCAAACTGACCATGGCACACACCATCAGGGTGGCGCACAAATTGGGTTGGCTCAAAAAACCACTTTGCCTGGGAAACACGGCAGAGGCATTCAACCAGGGGCTCAGCCAGTGAGGAATCTGCAGCATTTGCATCCAAATGCCCACCGCTTCGAACAAACCGGCCACCAGGACAGCCACCATGACTGCTTGGCTCAGGCGATGGATTTGGTCTGTTTGCCGCCACATGTCCACCCAGATGCACAGCAACACCAAACCCAAGAAATAAGAAATGGACACTAAAAAGTAGCTGAAATAAGCTTGGTTGATGCCCAAACTGAATTGGACGCAAGCCCATAACAGCCAAAAGCCGC
>JACCDJ010836599.1_pt1 | contig 15659 bp, 25 predicted proteins | sample 7444481 | NCBI WGS metagenome assembly JACCDJ01 (sample SAMN15323435, study PRJNA562643) | freshwater metagenome | isolation source: river surface water | place: USA:Blue River Watershed | collected 2017-08-15 | reverse complement strand
GTCGCGGGCGAGAACCGACTCGCGGAAACGGTCGCGAGTGAGAAGCGGGTGTTTCTTGTGCATGGCGGTAGCCTCCGGCGAGGTACGCACGGGGGTGTCGAGCGATTCAGTCGAGGGTGTCGATTGCGCGCCGCCGTCGGCGCTAGGCCGCGACGACCTTCGCGTGCGTGAGCCCGTGATCCATCGCCTCCGCGGCGGTCATGCGGGCACCCTTGAACATCGAGGCGAGCAGCGTGCTCGGGGCGACGGGTTCGCCGGGGTGGAACGTGAACACGATCTCGCACCCCTCGTCTTCGCCGAGGATGATAACCGCGAAGTCGACCGGCGTGGTGGCGGCGCCGGGAACGGTCGCCTCGACGTAGCCCGTGCGCTTCGCGTCGGCGAGCACCACGATGGTGTCGGCGGGGAGCGACGCGAGCGCCACGATGCCCACGCGGCCCGCCATCGGGGCGCGGAACGCGGTGCAGCCCGCCATGATCGCGGGGTGCGTGTAGGGCTCCCACGCGGCCGACTGGAGGGCGTGCAGGAGCGTCAACGGGTCCGTGTGACGGTCGAACACCGACCCGCAGGCGTCGGCGCCGCGGCACCGCTGCGCGAGGCAGCGGGCGAGGTAGTCGGCGGGCGTGGCGGAGAGAGCGGCGGCGATGCGCGAGGCGTTCGAGGGGTGCATGGCGCTATATACGCAACGGGGCCGCGGGTTCTTACACCGGACGGCGTTTTTGTTTCGCCCGATATTTGCCACCACGTCGCCCCGCGCGTGGTGGAACGTGAGGGCGCAATGACGATCTTTCTCGACCACCACTCGACCACCCCTCCCTCCGAAGCCGTGATCGACGCCGTGACGCGGGCCATGCGCATCGCGGGCAACGCCTCGTCGTCGCACGAGGGGGGCAAGGCGGCGGCGAAGATCGTCGAGGATGCCCGCCACTGCGTCGCCGAGACGATGGGCGGGGTCGATCCGGCGGACGTTTACTTCACCTCCGGCGCCACGGAATCGAACGGCATCGTGCTCAGGTCAATCGTCGATGGCGAGAACGAGCGCGGACGGCGCCCTCATATCGTCACTTCTGCGATCGAGCACAGCGCCATTCTCGTGCCGCTGCGTCAACTCGCGAAGCGCGGGCAGTGCACGTTCACCGCCGTTCCCGTCGGCGCGTCGGGCATCGTGAACCCCGCCGACGTGGCCCGCGCGATGCGCCCCGACACGGTGCTCGTGTCCGTGATGGGCGGTCAAAATGAGGTGGGGACGATTCAGCCGGTCGAAGAAATCGCAGCGGTCGCGCACGCTCGCGGAGTGCCGATGCACTCCGACCTCTGCCAGAGTTTCGGCAAGATTCCGCTGCGTGGTTTCGACTTCGCGAGCGCGAGTTCCCACAAGATTTACGGGGTCACCGGCACGGGATGCGTTCTGATTCCGCAACGTTTCCTCGCGCGTATGTCGGTGCCCGCGCTCGGCGGTTCGCAGCAAAACGGTGTCCGCGGCGGCACGCTCAACCTGCACGGCATCGCCGGTTTCGGCGCTGCGTGCCGCGAAATGCGAACGTGGAACGCGGGGCCGCAATCGGTCGGCGGACTCGCGGGCGAGGCGCTCCGGTTGTGCGTGCTGCGCGACCTTCTGCTCAAGTGCCTGCGCGACGCGCTCGGCGACGAAATCGTGCGCGTGAACGGCGCGATCGACGCTCCGATCGGGGCGCCGCAAGCGACGAACGATCCCGCGCGGCGACTGCGCCTGCCTCACTCGCTCTCGGTTCGACTGGTGGGGGTGTGCCCGATTTCGCTCGACGCGGCGGTGCGCAACTCGATCGACGTGTCGGCGGCGGCAGCGTGCAAGTCGCTCGGCGGCGAACGTTCGCACGTTCTCGAAGCGATGGGCATTCCCGAGGATGGCGCGGTGGTTCGCATCGGGCTCGGCAAGTGCAACAACGAGGCGAACGTGCGGTGGGCGGCGAAGGTGATCGCCGACGCCGCGCTCCCGCTCGTGGGCGTCGGGTGCGATGCCCCCGAAGGCTGCGAAGGCGGCGTGTGCCCGGTGCGGCGGTAGCAGTCACTCCACGTCGGCGTAGCGAACGCGCTCGATGATATCGAGCGTATGCCGTTCGCTCAGTCCGTAGATGTGCCTGATCGAGTCGAAACTCTCCCCGAGTTCCGACCGCCGACGAACGTCACGGATGATGTCGTTGCTGATGCGATTCCACGCACCGACGGGTTCCGCGATGGCTTGCTCCAGCGTGTACCCACGATTGAGGCGACTGAAGAGAACTTGCGGGTCGATGCTGAGACGGCGAGCCCACTCGGACACGCAATGCGTCTCGCCGAAGGCTTCGATGTTGCGGTTGTTCCGCTTGTTCTGACCCTGCTGACGCCCGGTCGCCCATCGGCAGTTCGCGGGAGCATTCTTCTCGCGGCAATCGTCGCACAGATCGTGCTTGCCGCACGTATACGAACCTTCATTGTTGATGCGGTCGATCGAGAGCACCGACGAAGGGCGGTGGCCCATATCGCCGAGGAATGCCTCCGGTGACGTGTCCCATCGTCGACAAACGTAGATGCCGCGACCGCCGTAGTCGTCGTACTTTTTGTTCGCGGTATTCTGGCATCGGCCGCGCATTGCCTTCCACAGACGATAGGTGATCGTCTTCGACTCGCCGTGGCTTTTGTTGAGCGACTCGCAGCCCTTCTTGAACCTTCCGAGGCACCCGCACGACTTCGCCTTGCCACTCGTGAAGTAGCTGCCTCGCATGGTTTTTTCGGTGCCGCACTCGCACCGAACCAGCCAGCCACGATTGCTGGCATCGCGGCCGATGACAGTGAGTTTGCCGAACGTCTTGCCGGTGAAGTCGACGCGAGTCTTTTTGCTGTTTGCCATACGCCGCATCATACGGACGTATTACGTAGTGTCAAGTCGCCGGTTTGCTGGCCTTCGCGACCGCGGCTCGCGCGGCGGCGACGGTCGCCCTGCGCGCGAACGCCGACGATGTTTCGCCGCCGAGTTCCGCGGCACGTTCGAGCACCTCGCGCTCCTCGGCACTGAGTCGCATCTCGAAACGTTCCTCGCGCACCGTCGCCTTGCGGCGTTTCTTCTCTTCGCTCATAGCCTCACCATACGCTCCCTGCGGCGGGATTGTTCAACCGAACAGCGACGCGAGCGACCCGTGCCGCTCGTCGATGCGCTTCTCGATCGCGCACACGGTCGCGCCCCGCGTGGCGACGGTGAGCTCCGTCACGTCGCACGGGTTCGTCACGTACTCCTCGATGGCGCTGCGGAGCGCCGCGCGGGCTGCGGCGAGTTGCGTGCGGAGGGCTTCGACGGTGGGCGGCGAGGTTCGCATGGCCCCCCTCCTACGCCTCCCGCCCGCCAGTTCTTACGCCACGCCGCCGATTCCTCCCGCACGCTGCGAAACAATCGGTGCGGCGGAAACCGACGGGGCGGCGTAAGAACCTCGCACCGACGGACGTAAGAGGGAGCACCATGAACACGAACCCGATGGTCTCCGACGTGTCCCGCTACGAAGATGCCGCCCGCGCAACCGAAGCGTCGCTCAACGCGATGTTCGCAGCGTTCGGCATCGTCGGGCGCAAGGCCGTGTCCGTCGGCGGCGCGTACATCCCCGGCACCGAAGTCGGCGTGCGTGAGGCGAACGTTCTTCGCGGTCAACAGTGGAGCGTACGCAAGGCCGACGGGTGCCTCGCCCGCCTGTACGTCGGAGCGGGCGAAGCGGAGGTGTGCGTCGGCACCGTCGAGTCGGCGCGACTGCGCGACGAGTTCGGGCACGTCGGCATCGTTGTCGACGTGACGCAGTGCATGGAGCACTGGAACGAGTTCGTGCTCGTGGTGCTCACGGGGATGCTCGAACAGAAGTAGTCGGCGCCCGCAGCCGCGCGGTTCGCTATTGCAATCGCCCGCATAATCGGGCACCGTCGGCAGGCAACCAGAAGGAAAACGCACAATGGCCCGACTCACACGCATGGAGCAACTCCGCAGCGACGCGAAGGCGGCGGGGCTGATCGTCGACACCTACTCCCCCGGTGACGGGGTGACGCGCTACCGATTCTTCAAGGCCGGTGGATACGCTCTGCCGCGCGCGGTGACGTACTTCAACGGCCACGATCCCGTCGACACGGTGCTCGGCATCGCGAAGGCCGAGCAGTTCGTGAGCGATTACACCGCTCGGCAGGAGTACGCCGCTCGCGCGAAGCGTGACGAAGTGCTCATTTCGGCGTCGCCGAAGCCGACGATGGCCGACGTGAAGCGCGCGAACGTCGAATATCACCACCGTCGCGGCGAAGCATTCTCGTTCTTCGACAAGAAGACGTCGCGGTTCTTCGGGCCGGAGAAATTCTACGGCCCCTACGCGGGACCGGGCGGCATCTTCTTCGTGAACGTCAACCGCATCCCCGAGACGCGCAACCTCAACATCACCATCCGTGAGGTTCGCTCGACGGGCGATATCGGTCTGCCGCGCGGGAACTTCTCGCACGTCGAAGACGCGCGCGACGCCGCGAAGGCGATGGCGAAGGGCAGCCGCGCCGCCGCCAGCAACCCCTCGCGCCGTCGGCGCTGAACCACCAGCCGCAGGCGACTCACCGCTGCCCGAAAGAAACGTCAATGCCCGCCCGCAAACGTCGCTCTCTCCGCAACCCGCCGCCCGCGAGCGAGACGCTCCCGCGGATCGCGGGCGCGCTTCGCGTGTCCGTCGAGTCACTGCGCGATCAATACGAATCGCTCGCGGGTGAGCGTGTCGGCGCTACCTCCGAACGCGGCCCGGTCACGATGGAAGTGACGCTGCGTGGCATCACGGTGTCGTTCCGTCCGTCGCAAGGCGGTTCGCGGGTGCGCGTGCAGATGCCGCTCCCGCGCGCGTCGTTCGGCGCTGGGTCGAGTGACCCCGTGCGTCCGCGGCCCGTCGCCGTCGCCGCGCCGAACTTCGCCGACAAGGTGGAGACCCTCGCGCGCCACATCGAGTCGGTGGTGCGCGCCTCGACGGAAGCGAACTTCGCTCGGTCGGGGAAGTCGCCTCCCGCGGAGGCGTACCAATACAGCGCCATCACGATCGAGCCGTCGCGCAAATACTGGTATCTGCGCAATCACTACGGCGGTCGCCGCTGGGCGGTCGAAGTGGAGACGGGGGAGGTGTTCCCGATGGACTCGCGCGGCCCCATGACGGTCGGCGTGTCGATCGACAACATGGGCGCCTACGATTGGGCGTCGAACCGCTACCTTCCGCCGAAACTCCCGTCGCCGCTCCCGGTGCGGTGGGTCCGATCGTCACTCCCGTCGCCGAAGAAGTCGCCGCCTCGCGCGAAAACGATTCCTCTTCGCACCGCGGACAACGAAGACCCTCGCGACTGGTCGGGGCGATCCGATCGTGGGTCAAGCGGAGAACGCACGGGGCGCGGTCAAAGCGGGTACGGCGAGTTCCACGGGTCGAAGTACGGCACTTGCGGCAAGGGCGGCGTCGAGATCGCTAAGTGCGTGCGCAAGGATATCGCGAACGCTGAACGCAAGGGGTGGTTGCCGCGAGGGATCGAAACGTCCGTTCGCGCGGAATACTCCAAGATCGACGTGACCATCGTGCGCGTTCCGGGCGTGCTCGTGGTCAACCCTGAGTTCGCGGAGGAACAGCAGCGCGACCCGTACTTCTCGGGCGGTGGTTTCGGCAAGCCGCGGATCGAACGTTACACGCCTGCGGGAAACGCGATCATCGCCGAGATCGAGCATATCCTCTCGACGTACAACCGCGACAACTCGGACCTCCAGAGCGACTATCACGACGTCGCCTTCTACACGCACGTCAACTTCGACAGCCGACTCGTCGCGCAGCAGACCGGAGACATCATCGCGAAGCGCGATGGTTCCGAACGTCGCGACGAGTACCTCACCACCGATCTTCGTGACGCGATCAAGGCGTCCGGGCGCAGTGGCGGTCCCGAGGCGTATTCGAGCAAGTCGGGCTGGCGAGTGGTGTGGCTCGACTCGACCGGGAAGGTTCTCTCGGAAGCCGAAGTCTCGTCCCCGCAAGACGCGTACGAATACGTGCTCTCGTGGAACGAAGAATACAGCAAGCGCAAGGCCGAGAAGAACGGACGTCGATCGGTCGCCTCGCGCGCCGCCAAACGTCGCCGCACGCGGCGCTGAATACGCCGCCGCTTCGCTACGTCTCTCGTTTCATGCGAAGCCCCACCCGAACGATCCCCGCCGACGTGGCCGACGTGCTGCGTCGGTCGCGCGCCTCCGAGAACCTGCTCTACCTCCCCGACGGGCAACTCGACCGCAAGCTCTACGCTGCGACGAACGACGTGATCGCGTCGCTCGGCGGCGTGTGGAAGTCCGGCAAGGTCAAGGCCCACGTTTTCCCCGCGGGCACCGACGTAGAGGTGCTCCTCGACGACGTGCTCACCACGGGCACCTACACGAAGCCGTCGGACCTCGGGTTCTTCCCCACGCCTTCGGCGATCGTCGAGCGCATGGTGCGACTCGCGGGCGTGTCCGCGGGGCACCGCGTTCTCGAACCGTCGGCGGGCACCGCCGCCATCGCTCGGCAACTGCGCGGCGCGGGCGCTACCGTGCAGTGCGTCGAGTTCGACGCGAAGCGCGCGGCGACGCTGCGCGACGACAAGTTCGACACGATCGGCGCCGATTTCCTCGCGGTCGACCCGTCGCTGTTCCCTTCGTTCGACGCGGTGGTGATGAACCCGCCGTTCGCGCTCGAAGGCCACGCGCAGGCCGACGTCGAGCACGTCACGCACGCGGCGCGGTTCGTCAAGCGCGGCGGTATCGTGGTCGCGATCATGGCGGGCGGCGTGCTGTACCGCAGCAACGCCCGCACGGTGGCGTTCCGCAGCCTCGTGGAATCGTGCGGCGGCACCATCGAGGCGCTCCCCGACGACACGTTCAAGGAGGCGGGTACGATGGTGCGCACGGCGCTGGTGACGTTCCGCCCGAACGTGTGATAGCGTCGGTGGCATGAAACGCCTCCGACGTTCTCGCGTCTCCCGAACCTCCCGCCGCTCCTACCCCAACGATGCTCGCGCGAAGTCCGCCGCGATCACCGAACAGGAGAAGGAAATCGCCGAGAAACTGCTCGCGTTCGGGCGCGAGTTCTTCGGCACGCGCGCGATCAAGGACGTGTTCGTGTGGAACGTGCGCGGCAAGACGCGTTTCGCGTTCAACGGCGCTCCCGAGTCGATGATGGCCCGCATGGGCTTCGACTTCGACAAGGCTCCGATCGACAACAAGAGCGGGCGCCTCGACTACTGGCTCGGCAAGGCGTTCGGCATCAGCGTGAGAATGTACAACGGCTACCCCGAGCCGGAGCTCACGCATCAAGAAGGCAACATCGCGGTCGGCGGCGTGCTCGAAGGCATCACGTATTTCGTCGGTTCGTTGCTCGACAATCGCGGCGACGCACGCTGCGACGTCACGATCATCCCCGAACCGGGCTACCCGTGGGCGGGTGCTGGCACGAAATACTACAGCGCGCGGACGAAGAAGACGATCGCCGCGAAGCGCCCCGCGTGGGAGGTGCCGATCGTGGTGCGTGACCCCGGCTCGGGCGAAGACGTCAAGCGTCTCGGCGCGAACTGGTGCAAGATCGCGCCGCGCTCCGAGGTGGCCGACAAGTACGCGAGCGGCTACTTCACGATGAACTCCGGTTCGACCGAAGAGTCGGTGTTCGTGACGCACACGCTCGAACTCCGCGACGACCTCCCCGCGGAGGTGTACGCCAACGCCGCGAAGCAGGTACGTGCGTGCAAGGGGCTCCTGTTCCCGTCGCTCGCCGTCGCTCCGATCCCCGCATCGAACTTCGGTCCCGCGACGCTGGTCGCCGACCCGATGCTCGTACTGCGCGACCTCAAGCCCTACAAGGAATCGCGCTCGGGACTCCCGAAGGTCGTGACCTACTCGACGGACGCGTTCACCGACACCACGCGAACGTTCGTGTCGGACCTCTCCGCGAAGCTCTACGATCAACTCACGGGGAACATGGATTCTCAGGACTTCCATGCGTACGTGAACATGCACCTGTACATCCTCGGGCCGATGATCGAGCAGGAGGAGATCGGGCACCATGCGGCGGGCACGCGCGTGATCGCCTCGACGTCGCAACTCGCGCGCGAGATCACGCGCCGTTTCCGCGTGTGGCGCGGGCCGATGAACGATCGGCAGTTCGCCTCCGCGATGGCCCGCGTGTCGGGCGGCGCAACGCACTCCGCGGAGAACTTCGCCTACCTCGAAGCGAAGGCGCACACGGTGGTGCCGCTCAAGTCGTTCATCGCGGCGTTCGTGCCGGACTTCGCGAAGGAGAAGTACACGAAGTTCCTCCGTTCCGTGGGCTACACCGGCAAGGTGTACACGGTGCCGACGACCGCCGAGGAGCAGCGCGCGTTCATTCGCGGTGGCGTGTCGGAGCAGTCGGACTTCGTGAAGTACAACTACGCGTGGCGCATGGCCGACGCGATGAAGCGCGTGCTCAAACCGCGCTCGCTGCACTACTGAGGTTCACGATCATGATTCTCACCGTGTATCACGGCACCCGTAGGGCCGACGAAATCCTCGCCCACGGGTTCCAGCCGTCAACCGGAGGCGAGTTCGGCCCCGGCGTGTACCTCACCGAGAACGTCGGCACTGCGAGGTTTTACGCCGAACACGTCGCGGGAGGCACCGGAACGCCGACGATCGTGGAGGCTGAAGTAGTGCTCAGAAATCCATTCCGGGTCGCCAAGACCGACTGGATCAAGATGACCACGAAGCGCACCCCGCGGACGGTGCAGAAGGCTCTCGCGGGCAACGGGTACGATGGCATCCTCGGAGTAGGCATCAACGGACACGACGTGCAGGTCGTTGCGTGGTATCCCGACGCCATCGCCGGAGCGAGGGTTGTCGAGCGATTCACGAAGGGCAAGTGGACCGCTCGCAGGGGCACTCGCCGCACCTCCCTCTGAATCCCGCCGCCCTCCGCTCCGTCTCACGGGGCATGAACCGCACCCGCCGTCGCCTCCAGAAGCACCGCCGCGCCGCCCTCCGTACGCCTCCGTGGCGCAGCGACGGGACCGCCCTCTACCGCTGGAACCGCGCGCTCGCCCTCGTCGAAACCACCACGCTCACGGGCGGCACCGCCGACCGTTACCCGACGGCACTCGGCGCGTCGGAACTCGCCTCGTTCGTCGGTCGCAGCGCCGTGACAGTCGCGCGCCTCGCGGGTGCTCCGCCGTGGTTCGTCAGCGCGGTCGCCCGACGCGCGGAGCAACGGCACCTCGCGGCGGAACTGAACGCGCTGCTGGCGTGGCGATGAAGCGTTGCGACCGTGGGCGATAGCGTAGTACGCTGCCGCGCATGGCAACCACGAAGGCAGAAGCCACGCGCTACGTCGCGCGAGCGATCGGCGACGGCATCGTTCCCCTCACCGACGACGTGACCGTCGGCGCGGGCGACCTCACTGGCGCGCGACTGTTCGCCGTGTACGTCGACCGCGGGCGCGACAAGGGCCGCTACGACCACCCGACGGCCCACGCCGCTGCGAGCGCGTTCGTCGAGTTCGTCGGGGCCGACGATGCAGTTGCCGCGGTCGATCGCGCCTACCACCGCCGCGACGGCGAGGTGCCCGCCCGCGTGTCCGCTACGGCCCGCTACGACGGCGTTCTCGCGCAGGCGGGCGTTCGCCCCGGCGCTCGCGTGGTGGTGACGAAGGGGTCGCGCGCTATCGGGATCGACAAGGGCGTCACGCTCGCGATCGAGAACACGACGGTGCTGCCAGAGTCGAGCATGGCGGTCGCGGTGAGGTTTCTGGTGATGAACGGCAGCGCGTCGGGCCAGAAGAAGGTGCTGTACGCGCGACACGCGAACCGGCTCGCCGACGCCGACGTGAGCCTCGCGACCGGCAACGGTAGCGACAAGATCGTGGTGCGTGTGTCGCGCCCGTCGACTCGCAACGGGCGACGCAGGTAGCCCCGCAGAAAATCGACGCCGCGGTGATAGGTTCGGCCCCGACGCGACGTACAAGTGGCATGGGTCACAACGCGAAGTCGGGCGGCGAGTACGGGGCAAACGGGGAGTTCTACCGCGGGGGCCAGTTCGTCAACACGGTCGCGGAGAACGCGAAGCGTGACGCCGCCGCCCGCAAGTACCGCTCGCGACGGCAACTAATCGCTCCCGGCGAGTTCGCGCTCCCGCCGAGCGACACGGCGCGCAGCATCTTCGCCCGGTTGCAGGGCGTCTACCGATTCGATCACGCCACCGGCAACTTCGGCGACGCGCCCGCGGCGTGGCGGGAGTACGTCGGGGCCGACTACGCAACAGAAACCGACGGCCTCCGCGACCGCTACAACGCGGGCGAGCGGTGGGTCTGGTGAGCAAGGCAAGGGGAGAACAAACGTGAACGAGCACAAACCGTTTCTGTTCCACACGAGCGTAGACGGCAGCAATCACCGCGCGCAGAGCGTGTGGTTGATCGCGCGTCAGAAGGTCCGCATCAACACTTCGCGGTGGCATCACTTCGGCCACAAGCCCGACGACGTGTCGGCGAAAACCGAGCACTTCTACGACGGCCGGTGGCGCGAGGTGCTCCCGTATCACCGCATCGAAGCCACGGGCGAGAACGAAACCCCTGCCGCGCACCTCGCCCTCGCAGCGCGCACGATCGAGTTCCTCGATGCGTAATGCAACCGACACCGCCCCTCGCTACCACGTCACCATCGCCGCGGTCGGCAAGCACTTCATGGCGGCGGATAACGCGCTCAGGCAGACGTACCAGTGCGGACTCCCGCTCGCGATCGTGATGCGTCGCGCGGGCCGCGTCGGCGACTCCCGCACGGCGTGGAGCTACCCGCTCGACGTGGCACAGGAGACGGCGGCTGGCCTGAACGAACGTTTCGTCTCGAACGGTGGCATCGGCCAGCCGTTCCGCGTCGAGGAGGCACCGTGAGCGCGATGAATACTCACGCTCCCCACAACGTCGAAACACCATGATCCCCACGGCAGCACAACTCATCGCGCTCGCCTCCGACGGCCCCGTCAAACTCCGCATCACGAAGCGCCCCTCCGTCGGCCCATCGCCGCACGTCGAGGTGACCGCCGAAGTGGTGAGCCTCAAACGCGGCATCGTGGTGTGGCGCGACGAAGACGGACGAACGATCGAGCCGCGCGACTCGTGGCTCTACGAGACGCTCCGCGGCGTGCCCGTCGGCGCCGCAATCGCCACCACGCCCGCGGAGAAGGCCCGCGAGGCACGCGAGCACGCCACGGTCGGCCCGTTCGTGATCGAGACGAGTCTCACGTCGCGCAAGGCCACCGTGCGTCACGCGCAGGGCGGGCTGGTGCCGACGGGCGACGGGCGCGTCGAAACGGAGGTGGCGTTCGCCGACTTCACCGCGGCGCGAGAGCACGCCACCGCCTGCTTCAACGCGCTTCTCGCGGGGCGGAGCGCGCCGTGAGGGAACTCGTCGTCTCGCTCGAACGTGCGGCAACGAAGTGCATCTACGCGCTCGACGGGGCGTTCTTCGCGCTGGCGGCATCGCGACTCGACCCGATGGCCTTGTGCTGTTTTCTGGTCACGGCCATCGTGATCTTCTCGCTGGAGAGTTCGGAGTAACCATGCGAACGATTCTCACTGCACTCGCCACCGCCGACGCGCTCGGCAAGCCCTTCGAGCAGTCGCGCGACGACCGCGCCCGCTACGACTGGTGCCACAACCCCGACAACACGTTTCTCGCGTGCGACGACGGCGAGCGCCAGTTCGGACTCGGCCCCGACGGCGAGAAGCCCGGTGCGTTCACCGACGACACCCAGATGGCGGTCGCCCTCGCGCAGTCGCTCGTGGCGTGCGGCGGCTTCGACGCCGACGACGTGCGCAGGCGCTACGCCGCGTGGTATCGCGGCGAGGGCTTCGGCGGGCGCGCTCGTGGCACGGGCGGCACGATCCGCACGGCGCTCGAAACGGGCGCCCCCGTCGACCTTCGCGCGGGAGGCCAGTACGTGGGCAACGGCGCGGCGATGCGCGTCGCGCCGATCGGCGTGTGGTATCGCGACAACCTCAACGGGCTGATCGCGGCGGCGCGGGCCGATGCGCGCCTCACCCACGACTCGCTCGAAGCGGAGGCGGGGAGCGTCGCGGTGGCAGTCGCCGTGTCGGCGTCGATGCGCGTCGAGGAGTACGAGGTGCTCCGTGAGGTTCTCGGCGCCCTCGAACGTCACGACGGCGACAAGTACCACTCGCTCCGCTACACCGCCGTGTACGCCTCGCTCCGGGCTGCGCAAGCGTCGAGGGACCGCAATGCTCCTGCGACCATCGCGATGAACCGACTCGGCTTCGCCTCGACGGGCAACGTCGCCGACACCGTAGCGACGGCGATCGTCGCAAGCGTCGGCGTCTACGAACAGACATTCGATGAGACGGTCTGCGACGCGATCGAGTTCGGCGGCGACACCGACACGCGGGCGGCAATCGCCGCTGCGATCCACGCCGCTCGCGAGGGGAGCACCATCCCCGCGCGCTGGCACGGCGTCGAGGCGCGGGAGGAACTGCTGGCGCTCGATGCGCGGTTGTGGGCGCGCAAGTGAGCAGCGAACTCACCGCTCAGGAGGCTTCGTCGCTGGCGACCGCGCGTCGCAAGCTCGACGAGGCGGAGGTCGAAATGCGCTACGGCGGAGGGTGCCGCGCGGCGGCGCTCCCGATGCTCTACGATGCGCTCGCCGCCGTCGGCGCGCTCGTGCACGCAACGGCTACGGAACTCGAACGATCGCGGGCGCGCGGCGAGTGACTGCTTCGGCCCTCCCCTCCGCTCACGTCGTCGCGCTGGCGCTCTCGGCGCTGTTCCCCTCTGTCGGCCGCACGCTGCACTCCCCCGAGCATCGCGACACGTTCACCGTCCGCGCGAAGATGGTCGAGTACGCTTGCGCCGACGCGGGCCTCGCCCGCTGCGCCACGCTTCACGCGATCGTGTTCGTCGAGTCGGGCTACCGGCTACGCAACGCGCGAGCGTCGCTCGCCGCGTGCAACCCCTACGGCACCGACGACTGGCAACAGGCTACGTGCGCGGCCCGCTCGCTCGCGTCGGCCCTACGCCGTTGCCACGTAACGCCGCGGGCGTTGAATCGTTACCAGTACGGTGAATGCGCGGTGCCCCGCGGGCGTAGATACCGTAGAGCGCGAGTGCGTGCTGCGGCCTACGTTCGCGCCGTCACGCGCATCGCAACAGCAATCGAGAGGTTCACGAGTGGACAAGTACGACCTTAGTCTTCTGGCGGTGTTGATCGTGGGTTCGATCGCCGCGTTCGTTCGCTGGCGCGTGTCGCAGCGCCGCGCGAAGGCCACTGCGCGCCCCACGGCGGCGCCTCCGAGCCTCGACGCGGGTACGCTGGCGGAACCCTCGGTGCCGCCCCCGCAGCGGACGCTCACGGTCCGTGAGTTGCGTCGCGAACAAATCGTCGCGCTCGCGAACACCGACCGATGCCTGTACTGCACCGCGGAGGCGACCGCGCCGCTCCCCTACGCACGGTTCACCAGCCCGTCGGGCGACGTGACGGCGCTCCTCACGGGCGACCTCCCGCGGCACTGGCGGGTGCAGAACCCGTCGGAGCTCGACGCCGTGCCCGTGCTGTGCGACGCCCACGCCACGATCGCACGTTCGGCTCTGGAACTACTCGTCGCGAAGTCGCACGTCGCCTACGTCGAGTTCGTGGGCAAGCAGAAGAAGGATTTTCACCAGTTCTCGACGTACGAGCTCGACGAAATCATGGCGGCGGAAGCGGAGGCTGTTCGCAACGGCGCAGCCCGCGGAGACGCGACGTGAGCGTGCCGTACCGCGAGCCCGATCACCCTCCCGCGTGCGAACGATGCGCCGCGAGGGACAAGCGCATCGCGGACGTTCGGCGTGTCGCGGCGCGAGTCGCGTATGGCGTCTCGCTCGCGTGCGTTCTACTGCTCATGGTGGCTCACACGACGTTCGTGGTCGTCGCCTGCGCCTACGTCACCCACGACACCGGAGCGTTTCATGCCGCGCTGTTGTTGCTTACCTCTGGCGCGATGACGCTGATGGTCAACAAGTCGCTCCCCGGCAACGCCCGTCGCCTTGCCCTCGCGGCGTGGGCAATCGTAATTTCGCTCGCGTGGGCCGTGTTCGTCGCGAGGGCGCCGTGAGACACTCGTGGAAACGTTCCGGTGGGGCGTGGCAATGCGCGAACTGCGCGCTGGCGCGGTGGACGGAGCGCCCCGACAACGGGCGCAAGTACCGCACGTTCAACGTCTACTCGCGCGACGCCGTGACGCGGCTCAACGAAGGCGACCGCGTGCCGCCGTGCGAGCCCGCGTCGCTCTCGTCGTGCGTGCTGATCGAGCGCAACGGACGTTTAGCCACCATCAAGTCGCGCAAGCACAACGGCCAGCCGGAGCTCCTCGGCGGCAAGGCCGAACCGGGCGAGTCGCCCGAAGAGACGGCGGTGCGTGAGGCGGGCGAGGAGGGCGGCGTCGAGGCCATCAACCTGCGCCTCGTGCTCGTGGCGAGCATCGGCGGGCACCGCTGTTCGGCGTTCGCTGCGGAGGTCGCCAGCGGCGCTCGGTTACGGGGTGGCGTCGAGGGCGAGGCGGTGTGGAGCACGCGCGAGGCACTGCTCACCGAGGGCACCTACCGCGCGGACTTCCCGGCGATCGTCGCGGCGTACGATGCGTCGAAGAAGGCGAAATAGCGCGACACGTTGAATCGTGTTACGTTGCTCCGCGTATGCAACGGATGCCCATCGCTCCGCCGCCGATCATCAAGCGTTCCGACTCCGCCGTCGCGTTGACCGGCGTCGGTCGCGTTCGCGAGCACAACGAAGATTGCGTGGGACTGCGCGACGATCTGCTCGTGCTCGCCGACGGCATGGGCGGTCATGCGCACGGTGAGATCGCATCGTCGCGCGCCGTCGCTGCGTTCATCGACTATGCGAAACGCGCGGCGGGCAAGTTTCCGACCGAAGCGGTGCTCCGCGAAGCGTTCCGCGTGGCGAACACGTCGGTGTCGCTCGTGCCCGACGGCGCTGGCACAACGCTGGTGGGAGCACGCATCGAAGAAGAAGCCGCGTACATCGCGCACACGGGCGACTCGCGGGCGTACCTCCTGCGCGGTGACGAGGCGATCCGACTCACGCGCGACCACTCGATCGGCCATATGGTCACGAAGTGCCTCGGGGCACGCATGGATCGGTGGGAGCCCGACGTTCGCCGCGTCGAGACTCGTCGCACCGACTCGATCATGCTCTGCTCCGACGGGCTGCACGGGATGATCGACGACGAGACGATCGGGTCGCTGTGGATGGCGTCGCGCGGCGACCTTGAACGGTTCGCCGTCGATGCTTACAACGAAGCGATGAGCGAAGGCGGCGACGACAACTGCTCGATCGTGGTCGCGAGGTCGCGGTGAACCACGCGCTTCGCATCGCGGTAGAGGTCTACGCGGAGGGCTGGCGCCCGCTCGACGCCCACGGCGCGCAGTGGCGGAACAAGCGCACGGGCGCGCGTGGCACGCGGGCCGACGTGCTCGCTCGCGGCGCCGCGCTGCTCACGGCGCGATGCGGGTTGCGCGCGACGGCGTGAATAACGGCGCGGCGTGGGCCGTCTAGTGCAGCATGGCAGACAAGCCCTCCGATCGACCGCTGCGCACCATCAACGTGCCCTACCGTCCGT
>JACCDJ010359272.1_pt1 | contig 15666 bp, 9 predicted proteins | sample 7444481 | NCBI WGS metagenome assembly JACCDJ01 (sample SAMN15323435, study PRJNA562643) | freshwater metagenome | isolation source: river surface water | place: USA:Blue River Watershed | collected 2017-08-15 | reverse complement strand
GGAACTACATCAATTCATAAAGTTTATGCGGATGGTGTTTTACGTTCTACCCTATCAAATGTTCAATATCCAACAACTACATATACAAACAATATTCTTGGGCAATGTACAGGTTACTTAGATGACTTCCGTATTTATAAATCCGTCTTGACCGATGCCGATATAACCGCTGTGTATAATTCTGATGTGACAAATACAAACTTTGCTAATAATAGCATTTCTTATAAACGTCAACTCACTGAAAATATTATAAACGGCTATCCAGCAATTCAATTAATCAATTCAGGTTTCACCAGCCCGCTCGCAACCACCTATGTCGGCGCGACTTTCTCCTTTTTCATGGTCGCTGAGTTCAATACTCTCACGAGTTCGCCTCGTATCCTCTCTTTTGGTCCGGGAACAGCAACCAACGATGCCTCTCTGAACACCGCGTTCATATTAACCGGCGATTCCACATCTCTCTCTATTATTCGAAACAGCGTTGTGTTCCCAGTCGGCACGATAACACTCGGCACACCCTATTTGGTTTCCGGTTATTTCGACGGAACCAATGTTTATGCGGGTCTCAATGGTGTATATACTTCTTATAGTTCCACCGGCAACTTCACCATTTCCAAAACGGGCTTAGGAATCAACACATATGACAACACCGGTTCGACGCATTCCACCGACTTTGGTGAAATAATCGCATATACATCGGCGCCGACGAGTGATCAACGAACCAAGATAGAGGGCCAGCTCGCATGGAAATGGGGTATCTCATCATCTTTGCCCGCCGGTCATCCTTACGCAGCAATGTCACCATATAAATTGGCTCTCGGCGGATTTACACCATCCTATGTTCCAAGCATTAACAGTGGAGGCGCAGGTCGCATCATCAATACCAGAGCGATAGGTTATTACCCCATGGAACTAACATCCGGCCAAAGAATCGGCAATGTGGCATCCATCGATGCTCTTCCCGACAACACCTACAATGGCCAGCCTTTCTATGATGCCGTAATCTTGGATGATATGCCCCTCTATTACACCTTTGACAGCGATTCCGTTTCCGGTCAGAATATTGGAAACAAGGCATCTGGCGCCTACGTATATGATGCGTCGCTTTCTGCGTCGGCAGTAATATCAGGAACAAGCCAATTTGGCACCGGGTCGCTCACTCTGTCGGCCACATCATCGATGACCAGGCCAATAACGACGATTGGGCCTCTCGGCACATCGTTCGCATTCTGGCTGAAAACCGCTTCCACCGCCAACAACGCATTCGCGTTCCTTTTCCGCAACAATGCCGACTCCACACAACAAGCCGTCTACCTGAGTCTCGTGACCGGCGGGTCGTTTGTACTCGGCGTCATCAATAGTGCTACCAGCAGCAGCACAGTGGCGCCCGGAGCCGTCATCAACAATAATGTGTGGAACCATTTTGTCTGGACATTGAGTCCCGATGGAACCTGGAGAATCTATTTGAACGGCACACTTAATAATACATACACGGGCAGACTGTATCCCACAATCGGTGACAGAAACACAAATAGCTGGGGAACAGGATTCGACAGCGCGCTCATCGATGAATTCCAGCAATACAATCGCGTTCTTGTCTTGGCAGAGGTTCAATCAATATATGCGGGAACAGTGACATATAATAGCGGGTCCAATCCGGCAATTGTCGCAACCGATTCCAAGTTTGGCACAAAGTCCCTCTATTTCCCGGGAACCACATATAATGGCGCAGTAGCTCTTAATCCGATAACGCTGACAGACGCATCGGCGGTAAGTATTTCGGCTTGGGTCAAGTTCAATTCATTGGATTCTAATCCCCGGACAATTTTCTCGATGGCCAATGCGACAGATTCAATTCGGTTTGCGGCAACGTCAAACAATTATGTGATATATAGAGGCGACTTATCATACAATGTACCAGTTACACCAACAACGGGAGCATGGACGCATTTGGTGGCGAGTGTTGAGAAAAATAATGTAGCTAATATAGTAGATGTTTTACCACTATGGTATCAATTTGAAAATAATTTAATTAATTCAGGTTCATTGGGAACCGCATATAATGCTACAGGAACAGCTAACTATATTTTACGTGGAGGAACATATGGATTAAATTTTAGCTCAAATATTTATATTCCATCAGTAAACTTAAGTTTTCTTAATGGATTAACAATATCATATTGGTTTAAAACGAGTAGTACCAATGCTTATGATAACACTGTAATATTTAATTTTAAAAACACAGATTGGAGTATATATATAGATTCATGGTTAACTACTGGTAGTTATAACGTTAGTTTTAGAGTATTAATAGGTAGTAATCAATATTTAATTAGTATAACCAATGGTAGTGTTAATTTTCGTAATGGTACCGCTAATCCTAGAGGATGGAATGTTGTTATGACATTCACATATTCAACTACAAATACATCAACTTGGACTACATATATAGATGGAGTTCTTCAAAATCAAATTAATAATTATCCATATATTCCATCTGGAATTGTTAATAATAATTATATACAAACTGGTAATTATGATAATTCTCCTGTCATATGGATTGATGATTTTCGTATTTATAGCGTAGCATTGACAAGTGCTGATGTTTTAAAATTATACAATAATACACTTTCATCATTATATCCAGTCATTACACCAAACCTGGATTTATACAAACTCCGAATTAATAAACAAGAATCATATTCAAATCAAACGTCTATTGTAAGTACCAATACAAACAACACATACTCGAAAGCCACAATCGGAACAAACACATATTATAACAATACCACATCGAGCAGCCTTTTATATGTTGCCTGCGGCGGCGATTCGGGGGCAAACACTATTGCCACAAGTGCGGATGGAATTGTATGGACCGGTCGCGGTACAACTGCTTTTTCTCAACAAGGATTTGGTGTAACATATGGAAACAATATGTGGGTTGCGGTCGGTTCAGGTGTAAATAGCATTGCGTCGAGTACCGATGCTACTACCTGGACCGGATATGGCACATCTATATTTGATAGATATGGGTTTGGTGTAGCATACGCAAACAATTTGTGGGTTGCGGTCGGTGTATGTACCAATTCCAGCGGAAATACAATCGCAACAAGTACAAATGGAACCACTTGGACTGGAAGAGGAACAACCGTTTTTGCCACACAAGCATTTGACGCATATTATTTTAATAATATATGGATTGCCGTTGGATTGGCTCCATCAAATACAATCGCAACTAGTTCAAATGGAACATCATGGACAGGTCTCGGTACAAGTATTTTTTCAAATTCCGGATGGGCTTTGGCGTCCAATGGAAGCAATTTAATAGTTGCGATGGGTCAGGGCGGAAATACCATTGCTACCAGTGTGGATGGAACAACATGGATTGGTCGCGGCGCATCTATTTTTACCACATTGGGATACGGCGTAGCATATGCGAATAGTTTATGGGTCGCAGTTGGTCAGGGCGGAAATACCATTGCGACAAGTACGGATGGAATTACATGGACAGGACGAGGTTCATCTATTTTTACAACAATTGGTACTGATGTAACCTATGCGAATAGTCTATGGGTTGCTACTGGCCAAGGCGGAAATACCATTGCTACAAGTGCGGATGGAATTACATGGACCGGTCGTAATACTACATCGGGTGTTTTCAATACTCGCGGTCTTGCAATAGCATCGAATTACACGCCTCCTGTGAATGAACCATCTTATTTATCAAACACCATGAAGATGGATGGCTATATCGACGACCTCCGCATATACAACTCGGCATTATCATCGACCCAAGTTGCGCAAATCTACGACGGTCGCGCAGACCCCAACACCTTGGTCAGCTATTACACTTTCGACTCCGAATCGCGAAACATCGCCGGAAACCTCTTTGCCAATTATGCCACGGGTGCGCCGGTTTATGATGCCGTCCTAGGAAATACATCGCTTTTCACCATTTCCGGCGAACGCATGGGTTCCGGCTGCCTCTCTTTCCCCAGCACCAGTTACAGTGGAAATGTACAGTTGGGAAATGTATCACTTTTCGATACCAGCGCGGTCAGTATCGCCACATGGGTTAACTTTGCGTCGCTGGACGCAACACCCCGCACCGTGATATGTCTTGGCAATACGACCACATCCAAGAACATTTGTATAAGAGCGACAAGCACTTATTACAATCTTGTATATAGGGTATCCAATGTCGAGAGGTATGTCCGAATAGGAACACCGACTACCAATTCTTGGACCCATATTGTCGGCACTATATCAAATGGCGCCACCAATACCTGGAATCTGTACATCAACGGCGTATCAAACGCATTCACTACCGATATGTCATCGGTCACTTTGCCCACGGTGGATTTGGCGCCTCTATACAATAATAATGGCGCTGGATATGACACAGTTTTAAACAACAACAAGATGCACGGCTTCATCGACGAAACACGCATATACAATCGCGCACTCAGTACGACCGAAGTGTCCGCCCTCTACAATACGGCGACAACCTATTATGTGGAAACCAGTCAGAACGTCGGCACGGCAACCGACATCTCCGTGACCTATTACACATTGAAGTCCTTCACCGGCCAAACTGGACCGAATAATGGCCAAACGGGTCCCACCGGTCAAACGGGTCCCCGGGGTATAAAAACATGGTCCGGTGAGACGGGTCAAATGGGTCCCAGTGGCACAACCGGCGGCACTGGTCGCACGGGCGCGACGGGTCCTCGCGGTCCTATGGGCGACCAAGGTCCAACGGGCCCCACCATTGGAACCGGCCGCACTGGCCAAACGGGTCCTACCGGTCCCAGCACCGATGGCCCAATGGGTTTCCAAGGTCCAACAGGTCAAACGGGTCCCACCGGTTACACCGGCGACACTGGTCCGGAAGGGTCTTCTTCCATGGGCTCGACCGGTCGTACTGGCCAAACCGGTTTAACAGGAGACACTGGTCAAACCGGCACAACTGGCGCCACAGGCCCGCAAGGTATTTCCGGCACAGCCGTGGGCACCACGGGCACCACTGGTCCCACTGGTTCCGACGGACCCACCGGTTCGACCGGCATCACTGGACCAACCGGTCCAACGGGTCCAACTGGCGCATTCGGTCCCAGTCCAATGGGCCAAGATGGATTCCAAGGCACCACGGGACCCACTGGACCCACAGGTCCCAATGGTTACACCGGACCAACCGGACTAACCGGTCCTACAGGTCCTCGAGGTTACACCGGCCCTACAGGCCCTACAGGCGTCACTGGTCAAACCGGCCCCACTGGTCCTACAGGAATGTGGGGACCCACTGGCCCCAACGGCACCCTAGGAACAACGGGCCAAACGGGCACCACCGGATACCGTGGCACAACGGGTCCTCTCGGTTCGACCGGCCGCCTCGGCTACATCATCATGTCCCCCGTCCCGCCCAAGCAATACGTCTTCCAAGACACGATGAAACACAGTCGCCAGCTGTATTCGAAAGCCATCACGCTCAATTCGTATTCAGTCCCCGACACGGCCATTACGGCCTCGATACAGAGCGACGGACTCCGCCTGAACACCGACCTCATCTACACATTCGGCAAGAACCGACAGCCCGTGTATTTGGCGCTCATCGGCAATACCACCTCCTACGGCAAATCCGTCAGTCGAAACCTCTCTACATGGTCCCCGATGATAGACGCCTCTTCCGCCGCCTTGTCGCGCGTGGTCTGGGACGGCATCAAGTGGATAATCTCCTCTACAGCATCGCATTCGATTTCCACGACTTATGACCAAGTGACGTATCGCCGATACACGGTCCCCAATGAATACGCCTCCATCGGATTCAATCCCCGCACGAACCAATATGTTGCCATCGGCAACTCGGGCCTCTACAACAGTTTCGATTCGCTCAACTGGACATCCAATCCATCGGGCACGGCGCTCATTAACAATGCGTCCAGTTACCACAATGGCAAAGTGGTTTGGAACGGCGCCATCTGGGTGGTCGCCGGCAACGGCGGCGTCAATTCGCTCTTATACAGTGAAGACGGCGTCAATTGGTACAGCGGCGGCTCCGGTATATTTGACTCAGCATATGGTTCATTCGACGTGGCCTGGTCGGGCTCAGTTTGGGTGGCGGTCGGCGCACCCGCCGGCAATCGCGAAGCCATCGCATGGAGCGTGGACGGCCGGTCTTGGACGACGGTGGCACTTGACCAAGCCATTCTCAAGAGCAAAAACAATGCCGTCTATAACTCAAACAAACCGGTGAGTATTGAATGGGACGGCGTGGTGTTCGTAGTAACGCTGGACTACCGCGTCAGTGCGGGCAACCACAATTACATAATCAGCTACGACGGCATCAACTGGTCGCACACCCAGGGCACCATCATTTACAGCGCGAATATTGCCAAATGGACCGGCTCCAACTTTGTGATTGCCGGCGAAGACCCCGTGAATAGTATTTTGGTAAAACAAAATGGCGGGTATGCGGATTGGCACATTTCTCACGCGCCGTACAATTCCACTGTTTACGATTTAGAGGCGAACACCGAGTTCCAAAATATCATTGTGTTTCCCAGGACGCACATTATCGCGGGCAAAAGCCACAGCCACGATGGTGTGACCTGGACCGATACCAGTATGAACCTGGGCTCAATCCTATCGACGACAGTTAATAGTGCGGCGACCAATGGCCGGCGCTGGGTAGCTGGCGGAGCCGGCTCTAAAAATACACTGGCCTATAGCCGCGACGGACACACCTGGTTCGGCGGCGGTGCCGACATCTTCACCACGAGTTGTGCGCGAATCGTCGCGGGTTCTTATGGGTTGTTGGCGCCTTTCAAACCGATTCTCCAGTTCCGGCCGACAACCCAGGAAAGGCCCGAAGCACCGTTGTGGGTCGCCGTCGGCTCCGGGCTCAATTCCCTTGCCTACAGTTACGACGGCATTTATTGGGTCGGGCTCGGCACAACATTCTTTGTGGCAGGCACGGCACTTGCCTACAATGGGCATATGTGGCTGGCCGGCGGTTCCACCGGGTCCGCATACAGTGCCGACGGATTCAACTGGACCGCAACCACGCTGACAAGCGTTGTCGATATCTTATGGACCGGTTCATTCTGGTTGGCCGCCTGCTCGGCCGGGCTCTACACGAGTGGCGATGGAAAAGCCTGGACCGCCAATACAGCATTGTCTGGTTATACCATCACCGGACTTGCCTCTCATAACACTGAAATATTTGCCCTATCAACCGGCGCAATTTACATTAGTCGCCAAGACATTGGCAACTGGACGACACATTCATTCGGCGGCTCGACGCCAGTCACCGGGTTCGCCCATACCGGCACCGAATACTTGTTCTCATCGGGCACCAGCATCTATCGCACATTCGATCTGACCACTTGGACGACCACCACTTTGTCGGCTGCGGCGCCAGCGATTTCCATCAACAATTCATCGTCTGGCTCGGCCATGGTGAAACCGATGATAGTCGCCTGCTCCGACAGCACCTACAATACGCTGGGTTACAGTTACGACGGCGTCCAGTGGTACGGATGCGGCAACTCGGTCCTCCAAACGCGCGCCAATCACGCGGCCTGGAACGGCTCCATCTGGGTCGCCGTCGGTCTATCGGCAACGACGTGGTTCGCCATCAGTCGCGACGGAATCCATTGGCAGCAACAAACCGACTCTACATTTGTAGAGGGATACCAAGTCGCGTGGAATGGCACGCTCTGGGTCGCGGTGGGCGAAGGCGCCGCGCATTCGATTGCGACGAGTCCGGATGGAATCTTATGGACGGGTGTCGCCGGGTCAAAGGCGCTGTTTTCGACAAAGGGCACATCGGTTGCCTGGACGGGCACAGAATGGGTTGCTTACGGGTCGCCGGCGGCCACGGCGACGAGTGTAGATGGGCTCATCTGGACAAGCAGTCCCTACATAGTAGGAGACATAAGCAGCGTGCTAATTGCCGGGTCTTCGTCCGCCTCTACAGGGACGGCAGCCAATGCGTTCGACAAATCGGCGGCGACGACATGGACATCGGACGCGGGTCTCTACAATGGAGGCGGGCTATATACCGGTTCGGCAACCCTGGGTTCAATCGCGGGCGAGTGGCTCCAATACACACTTGGGTCGGCCGTGGTCGCGCGGCATTACACCGTGTGCGGCCCGGCAAACAATCAGTTCCCCAAGGCATGGACGGTGCTTGGTTCGAACGATGGCAGCAGTTGGACGACCATCGATGTCCAAGACCTGAGTATGGCAACCCCGACGCTCGCCACGAATCTCATCTTCACCACGACAAATACTACGGCATACTCGAATTACGCGATTGTGTTCCAGAAGACCACGGGCGGGTCCTCGGTCTCTATTGTAACACATGACTGGTTCTCTGGCCAGGAGCTGTCCAACTATCATCGCGTCATTAATACGAAGAAATATGTGGCCTCTACGGTTTCGACTGGGTATTCCACCGTGATGTATTATAGAGGCACAAGTTCAAGTCAATTGAACGGCGAGACGCAAAACACGGGATTCGCCAACCCGGGCGTCCAGCTGTCCTCGTACTCCTACAATGGGCAATACAGTTTGATAACGGACTTCTCCAATTCTGCGGTATATTATAACACGGACTTCTCGCAAAATCAGCTGTCGTCCGTGACGCTCCCTACAACGATTGGAAACAAGCACACGTCGTGCTACAATGGCGCCTTCTTCTTTGTAGGAGGCAGCGGCACGACGCGAATCCTGTATGCCCACGAGAGCGACTTGACTGCGTGGTATAGCACGGCCAATGCGGACACGGTGTTTGGCGGGGGCGCCATCTTGTCGCTCGTATCGAATCCGCAAATTGGATTCGTGGTTTCACCGAATACGGTGTTTGTGACGCCGGGAGATAAGTTGTCCATCTCGGCGCCGAGGTTTTATGACGAGAATGTAGATAAACGCGGAGCGACATTCACAGTGTCGCTTATATAAACCGTAGGTGACCCTTATAAACCTCGTCAATATCCCTCTCTCTACTATATACCAATGTCATTTAGTGATTACATCAAGATGAAAGCGCTCAAACAAACCAAGAATCTACACCGTGATGGCGCAAACATAACATATTTGACGAGCGCCGACATGATACAGCACAAACGGATTTGTACAATATTGGACACAGAGGAGCGCGACGAATACGGCGACGTCATTGAAAAAAACATGTTTAAAATCCCGATTTTAGTCGATATGAACAATTGTTTGCCGAATACATACAAAGGCACATCGATGACACCCGTGGTATATTCGACGCCGCGAATAACGACGCAGAATGTGAAACTATCAAAGAACAAACCAATATTCTAGACAAAATGAATAAATATAAATAGTCCAATCTATATTTATTAATTATGGAACTTGCCGTGCCCCAACATATTTCAAGAGTAGGGGTTTATACAGGACATTTTTTTTTGCTCTGTTTTATCGCAAGTGTGTATTACAATTTCCCAATAATAACTTCGGTAGCATTATTTACAACATATAGTACAACGATTATGCATTGGTATAAATTGCGACATTCCGGTATTATAAAAACCCTTGATATCATTTCGATTATCAATTTGATTTTGACATTTTATTTTAATGGAATATTCAAATATTGTCCCAATTGTCAGCGTGCGTGGATATCAACCATGGCAACAAACGCGGTTATTTATTATATAAACTCGTCAATATTTTACTACCAGACAGTCGATAATCGCGGCCAAATTATGAAACCCGGCTGTTATTCTTATTTTTCCCTGGCCTATACGCTGCCAAACTCAAGAGAACGCGAGCTGTGTTATTATTATAATTCATATGTCCATTGTGTATTTTTACATGTAATTGCTGGTACAGTTAGTGTATATTGCGCAATCATAATGCCGCCGGAAAACAATAGTTCTCCAATATATAATGCCATATACGATTCGGAAAGTGAGAGGCCGACCATGTTATCGCGTTAAAAATCGCAAAACCAAGCGCGTTCTCTCGAGATGTGCCAGCAAAAAAAAAGCCAAGGCGCAAGTTCGGCTTCTCCATGCCATCGAGCATAATCCGGATTTCCAGGTCAGGGGACCTACAAGCCTTTAGAGACTCCGTCTCCACCTTTAGGGTCAAACTCTACAAGCCTTTAAAGACACGCCGCGACAATTTGTCCAAAAGTGGATTCACCCATGTCTCTATCATAATAGAGTTTCAGAAAACACCGCATACAAACAAGGACATCCACAATGGCATTATGGAGATTGTCTGGTGTAGAGGCAAACAGGTGTCGGTATAATTCCAGCAGCGTCGGCCATTTCTTATAGGGTTTTTGCCCCGGTTTCTCCACCATGATATTACAAATGTTCACGCTTGAACGCATCGTACAGAACTGGATTTTTCTCGGGCCATCTGGCTGAAACATATTGATGAAGTTCGCCCGCGGATGCTCGCGGTTTCGCTCAACCTCGATTTTCACCATCGCGCTGTCGAAGCTGTGGTTGTGCGCGATGACCATGGTCGCCTGGTCGTATGCCCTACTGAAATGTAGGAGCGCATCCACCATATGAATGCCTTGACTGTCGCACATTTCGCGCGTGATTCCGGTGAGCTCTGTGATTTTGGGGGAAATCACGACATCGGGGCCGACCTGAATATAGTAGTTGTGGATTTCCTCTATGATATTGTCATCGAGATTGTACAAGATGAAGCTGAATTGGATGATGTGGGGATTTGGCTCGCCGGCTTTTGGCAAGAGACCCGTTGTTTCGACGTCGAAGATGAGTAGTTTTGTGATGGGCACCATATTATTGAATCAATGTTTTAGTTGTTATGTGGTTTTAAATTGTTTATAGAAAACAATTCAGAAAACATTTCAATTTTTCGAAGATAACCAACGGTTATCTTCGAAAACCACTTTATAAATAAAACGTGCCGTTTTATTTATAAACAATTTTTTGTGTAACAAACAACACCTTGGTAGCCAGTAAAACCCGAGCATTTTAATTTTTCAAAAATAAAACCTATTGTTTTAATATAACCATTATGAGCTCTGAAAAAAGATACAAGTCGGATACGACTAATCTACAAAAAACACCTTCGCCCCTACATTCACCTATGCAAGATGAACAAAAATATATATGTATTGGATTTTTTGTACATGGCGGGTACGGCAAGAGTGCCCGACCATATAAAGTAAATCCACATGCATCGAAAAGTATTTGGCCATTTCGTTCTACTCCAAAACTAATGACATTTACAAACTCCTCTCCCGGAAATGTAGTGCTTAGCGAAGCAGATGGTAGTGAAAATACCAAATTGACAAATTATTTTAAAACAAATAGTAATATTAATTTGATGGTCGATGCGAATCAAAACGCAAAAGACCAAGACCAAATAATAGCAGAAAACTTCTTAAACTACGCAAGAAATGGATTGGCCACACTACAAACAAACCCACGCGACGACCTAGAACGTTATAGAAAAACAAACAAAATAGAGAAAAAATATGTGTGTCGTAATAGCTTTATTTGCAACAACAAAGTTGGTATTGGTCATACTTTTCCAAATAAAACTTTTGCCACAAATGATCCACCAACTGATCCGGCAAACATGGATTCTTGGGGGATATTTATTTTTAACAATAATTGTGGTATTGAACCAGGTACTCGTATAGAAGAATTATTACCTGAAATGACACCAGAAGATATAACAAATGAAGATGGTGAAGTTATTGGAGTTCGATTTCATTTAAGTGATATTCTTTTTCATTTAGAAATTAAATATAGACTAACCAGCAAAGATTATATATTTTTGTTTGATTATACTTGTAGTATTTTTAATCAAGAAATTAATCCAAAGGGGGATGAACGTAAAACCCGAAGTTTGGGGCGAGAAGTAGCAGAATATCTTGGCTTTCACAATAAAACTGGTAAGAAGCGCAAAGGTAATAGAGGTGGTAAGAAAAAAACCCAAAAAAGAAGTCCGCGTTAAATTGTGAACACATCAGTTTTACCAACTACCAAGCAATTTTTCAAAGATAACCAACGGTTATCTTCGAAAACCACTTTATAAACAATTTTTTTGTGACACACGCAGTGTCACAAACAACACCTTGGTAGCCAGTAAAACCCGTAGGGTTTTACCAACTACCAAGCAATTTTTCGAAAGTATGTCATCGAATATGACGTACTTTCACATGAGTTAATCCATAACTTTTGTAAGCATGATTTCAGCATGAACAAATTAGCGACGACGATTGGATTTTCTACGATTGGATTTTCTACGATTGGATTTTCTACGATTGGATTTTCTACGATTGGATTTATTTTTACCCCCTGCGGTTTTATTTGCTATTTTAACAATAATCTGGCACGAACCTTTTTTATTTAAATCGCCCGCATAACAACTATCAGTAAAGCCTGTTACTTCTACATTAATAGGTATTCCTATTTTTTCTAAAGTCTTGTCGTCTACTTGTTGTAATATATATTTTTTTTTGTTTTGCTCACCTTCATGTGTGGTAAATGGAAATTTACCGTTAATCAATTTATACATAGTTCCTTTTGGAAAACTTGTACTAAGACCATAACCGTTAGGGTTATCACTATCAAAACCTAAACTTTTAAAAAAATAACCAGGTTTTCCAGGTACAAATTCTAATGTTGCTTCTGTTATTGATTCATCTGGTTTTGTTGGTACAAAATCTGGTTCTGTTGGTGAATAATCTGACATATATATAATAATAATATAATTTCTTCTAAAGTTTATTATTTAATCTAAAGTCTTTCATTTTTATAAAATGAAAAAAATATTTCAATTACATCGACCAAGAAGACACCGCACTAGACTTTCTTGATTTTTTCGGCTTCGGCTTCGGCTTCCTTTTTCCCGTTTTTCGCCTACTCTTTTTGGACTTGACACTTCTATCTCCAGTTCTATCTATAATCCATGTTATTTCTCCAGACTCAAGCCCGTCTAATAACTTGTCTTCTTGTTCTACATTACCAATTTCGGCAGTTGGATAAGCCACAACTGGACTACGTGGACTGTACGGAGGCGTATAAGGAGGCGTATAAGGACTGGACGGAGAAGTATCTCTTTTCATAGACAAAGTCACATTACTATCTGAAGTTTTAAAGTCGGTCGTTGCCGCATAACCATATTTTACATAATTTTGTTCAACTGCCCACATCGCTTCTAGGTAAGAGTTCACAATTTTGAATCCGGTAGTAGTTCTATTAAACTTTTTACACAATGCTAAAACCATTCGCAACAAGTTTGAAGCACCTATAAACTTATATGATTGGTTACTGCATAATGCCTCCACCCAAAGGCTATATTTTTCAGTTTGGTTCGATAGGTCTGACCATATAGTAATTGTTATTAAAAAAGCAGGAACTTCAACACCATTATGTGTTGTCAACGCAAAAATATTCATAAAGTTTGGCATTTTTTTCATAGCATAATGCGTATTCATTTTAGTTTCTTTGTTAAAACAAAATCTACTATTTATTGTTATTAAATAATTATCATTAACTACGGTTGCAGTAGAAGGTCCTTCAACATCAGAATCATTATCATCTTCAAATATGACTGGAGGCACGTTTGTTTCAACAATTGGAACGCGTATGTTTATTCCATTATTTAAGTTTATTTCTTTATTCGAATTGGATAATATGAAGTTTTTAAACTCAATTATACCTTTAAAAGTGTTATCTACACCTTGGTCATCTTTATGTGGAATTACGTAGAGTACTAAACGTTCTATATTTTTTATTGTTGGAACTGCTATTTGAGAAAAACTAGACATATATATTATACAAAATATAAATCGAAAAGGTGTAATCCCCTTCACAGAAATAGTATTTCCCAAACCCGCTCGAACTGGCCTGCGTTCAAATGTTGTACCCGTTTCCCTTTCTTTTCACAATATATAATAACGATGAAACTACCCCATTGCTCCATTCTGGTGTTATTATATTTCCTAGTTTTTGGCCTGAATAAGCTCAACCTCTATCATATCGAAACCAAATCCGAAAAATTTTACCAAAAGAAAGAAAATTATAAAAAGGTCCAAGATATTCTCCACAGCATTTTGCCACACTTTCACAACTTCGAGTATGCGTCCGACATATTAACGCTTTTGGTAATCGGATACCTCGCCATAATGAACTTTGACTTGGTCTATCAATTGGGCGGGTTTATTTTCACCCTTGTACTCTTGCGCCAGTTCATCATTCCAATCACAATTCTTCCCAAAAACACTATTTGCGACATCAGCGACACCTCTATGTTTCGCGGCGGGTGTTACGATAAAATATTTAGTGCCCATTTTGGAATAACCTTTTTGACAACATTGATTCTTTTTGACAATGGACTTATTAACAATTTGGTCGCAATACTCATCAATTTAGTAAACGGAATGTTTATATTGCTCAGTCGCAACCATTATACCATCGACATCGTTGTCTCTATTTTCGTCGTCATCATCATTTACCAGAACAACCTGAATATTTGCGAGTATTTGGACAAGTATTTGGACAACAAATAATTATCATATAAGCTATATATAAACCAGAATGAATACGGACGACGAGATAAAACCCGGGAATAAATTACCACATTACTATGACGACCCAGTCGACCTTTTTTACAAAAAATACATTGATATTATCAACCCCCATTTCAAGGCCGCGGGCATGACCCCAAATATGATAACCACCATATCCTTGGCGTTCGGTCTTCTCGCCTGTTATTTGTATTACAAGTCTTATTATGTTTCCGCCGGGTTGGCATACATAGCCTCTTATTTTTTTGACACGATGGACGGATACTTTGCCCGAATATACGACATGGGAAGCGTGTTCGGCAGTTACTACGATTCGATTTCGGACAACTTGGTGATATTGTTGTTGTTCATAATATTTTATAATAAACCGAATATAAGTTGGCAAACAAAGCTGGCAATAGTATTTACGCTGGTAATGTATGGGGTCGGAACATCGTACCACATGTCTTGCCAAGAAAAATACGTGAAAAAAACGAATGAAAAACACGTGAGCGACGGGCTCGCGTTTCTAGATAAAATCAAGTGCTCCGATTCCGAAGATATGCGGTATAGCCGGTTTTTTGGAACAGGCATGGTAACGTTGATTATTGCGCTTGTAATGGGGTTTCACAGTTTCCTAATTAAAAAATAGATGCGTCAGTATATATGAAGATTATTTACACTGACGGGATTTTTGATTTATTTCATAGAGGACATCTCGAATATATCAAATGTTGTAAAAACGCGTTCGACGACGTCTTTCTGATTGTCGGAATCGTGAATGACAAAGACGCGACCGGATACAAACGCCCGCCGATTTACTGCGAAAACGACCGGTACGCGATTGTGGAAAATATCAAATACGTGGATAAAGTCATTAGAGACGCGCCTCTCATCATCGACGAAGCCTTTATGAAGGAACACCAAATCGACTACGTGATTCATTCGTTTTCCAATGAAGCCGACGCGGAAAAACAGCAGGAGTTTTTCAAAGTACCCATCCAGCTCAATAAGTTCATGAAAATCAACTATTACAGCTCGATATCCACGACCGATATCATACACAAAATAATGGCGTCTAAGATATAACCCCCCCTGCGGTCGATGGGCAAAAATCTGTTATT
>JACCDJ011283233.1_pt1 | contig 15699 bp, 13 predicted proteins | sample 7444481 | NCBI WGS metagenome assembly JACCDJ01 (sample SAMN15323435, study PRJNA562643) | freshwater metagenome | isolation source: river surface water | place: USA:Blue River Watershed | collected 2017-08-15 | reverse complement strand
TTGCGCGTGCCATGGTCGGTGTCTGGCCAAGCCACGACGGCAAGATGCGGTTAGATGGCGTGGATATTTTTACCTGGGACAAGATCGAGGTCGGCCCGCATATCGGCTATCTGCCTCAGGACGTTGAACTCTTTGATGGGACGGTTGCTGAGAACATCTCCCGTTTTGGTGAGATCGATTCTGAGCAGGTAATTGCTGCAGCCAAGGCGGCAGGCGTACACGATATGATCCTGCATTTCCCAAAGGGCTACGACACGCATATCGGTGAAGCTGGTGGTGCGCTCTCTGGTGGCCAGCGTCAGCGTATTGCCCTTGCACGCAGTATCTATGGCAACCCCGCGCTGATTATTCTGGATGAACCCAACTCCAATCTTGACGATCAGGGTGAGGCAGCACTGGTCAATGCGGTGCTCTCCATGAAGCGTCAAGGCAGTACCATCGTCCTGATTACGCACAGAACGAGTGTCTTGCGCGCGGTGGATAAGCTCATGCTGCTGCGTGATGGGCAGATTCATATGTTCGGGCCACGTGATGAGGTCTTAGCGGCGCTCACGAAGGCAAATCAACAGGCGGCCCAGCCGGCAAATCAGCCAGTTGTTCAGGCGCCGCCCGCACAAACTAACCAGTCACAGGGTCAGCCCCCCGGCCAACAGCCACCGGCGCCACAACCCCCCGAAGAGCCAAGGACGTAAGCCATGCAGGTCATTGATATCGAACCAAAAGAGAAGAAAAATCAGGCGCCTGAGGTTCTGCCTGACTTACCCACCAATGTAGGCAAACCCCTCCGCACGGGTCTTCTAGTCTTACTTTTAGGGTTTGGCGGTTTTTTTGCCTGGGCAGCGCTTGCGCCCATTGATTCTGGTGTTCCTGCGAACGGGTCGGTGACTTTGGATGGCAGACGCAAAACCGTACAGCACCTGAGTGGCGGGGTGATCAAGTCAATCCTTGTGAAAGAAGGCGACGCTGTTAAGGAAGGCGATCTGTTGATTCGTATGGATGACGCGGTGCCGTTGGCTCAGCGATCTATCGCTCAAGCAGAGCTTCGTAGCGTGAATATCCAGATTCAGTTTTTAGAAAAACTTCTTGGCGATCTTCAGTCCATGACAGATGAAGGCTTCTACCCCCGGAATCGTTTCCTGGAGACACAGAAGCAGTTAGCGGATGCCAAGGCGCGACAGGCTGGGCTGAACGATCGGGTTGCGGCTGCAAACCAAGAGCTTCAGCGAACTATTGTGGTCTCGCCTGCAACAGGCAAGATAATGGGTGTTGCAATTACTACCGAAGGCGGCGTCGTCGCTCCGGGTGGTCGATTGTTAGATGTGGTACCGGATGATGAGCGGCTCGTGGTGGAAGCACAGATCCAGCCGCATCTGATTGATAAGGTGGTTCCGGGACTGATGGCAGAGGTTCGGTTTAGTGCGTTGAATCTTCGCTCGACGCCTGTGATTGAGGGTAAGGTCGAGTGGGTTTCGCCCGATAAGTTTTTAAATCAAGATCCGATGTATCCCACAGGCTACTTCACGGCACGCCTTGTGGTCGATGCCAAGGAGCTAACGAAGCTTGGTGCCGATGCGCAGATTCGTCCAGGCATGCCTGCTGAAGTCATCTTTAAGACCGGCGAGCGCACCTTCCTTGAGTATCTGGTCAAGCCATTGACGGATCGTATGGCGACTTCATTGAAAGAGCAGTGATGCGAGTTGCTCGTAGACAATCCGCCTTTACTCGGCGTCTTAAAGAGTGGTTAAAGCGAGTCCCTGTTGCTCTGGTTGCCATTTGGGCTGTTTCTGCGGCTCCGGTAAACGCACAGTTACTTATTGAGCACTTCCGTGCCGCTAGACTGCACGACCCTCAGTACCAGGCTGCCTTTGCTGCCAGGGACGCAGCAGAGCAGGGGCTTGCCGCGGCGTCATCGGCCTTTGGTCCAAAGGTCACGCTTTCAGGAAGTGCCTTTAGAACAAATCGCGTCGAAGAAAGTACCAACTTCCTTGGCAAGACCACAGACACCAACCGCGAGTTCAGCTCCCGGCTTGCTCAGATTCAGGCCCGTCAGTCCGTCTATCGCGCTCGAGATAACCGCACCCAGGAACAGGCGATTGCCCAGTTGCAGTCGGCTCAGAGCATTCTTCAGCAGTCCGAGCAGGACTTGGGCGTTCGCTTAGTTAACCGTTGGATCGAGGTGATCGCGGCGCGCGAGATGGTTGATCTTTATACCCAGTCTATGAACGCAGCAATTGAATCTGTGACCGAGTCAGAAAAACGTTTCCGCTCTGGAGAGACAACAGTTCAGGAATTGGATCTCGCGAAGGCACGACTGATGCAGGCAGAAGCGCAGCTGACAGATAGCAAGGCGCAGTTACAGGTGGCTGAGCTGATGCTGACAGATATCGTTGGACCGAAGGCTCAAGTGCCGGATTCGTCTCGAATTCTGGGTGTTGGGCAGCTGAGTCATCAACGCAAGGCTGATGTTGCGTTGATGGATGAAATTGACCAGAAGAATTTTGAAATCCAGGCGGCGCGCTATCAGGAAGAAGCCGCACGGCTTGAACGCGAGAAGGCCTCTGCCGATCGACTTCCTACGGTTGATGTCTACGTCTCTGCGAGCAAAGGAGAAAACGATTCGGTTTCCTCAGTAAAAGATGAAAACCGTATTGGTCTTCAGTTCAATATGCCGCTTTTTACCTCTGGTGCACTTGAGGCTGGAATCGCCCAGGCCGAGGCGAACTACAGAAAGGCACAGGCCCAGACTCGTGCGACGCAGATTCGCATTCGAAGTGAAGCCCTCTCGTTAAACGGTGTGCTCACTGCATTGGCTGTTCGTGTGGCGGCAGCCGACCGTTCAGTTCGCGCAGCTACCCTTGCCCTGGAAGGCGTGCAGAAGGGTCTCCGTGCAGGCGTGAATAGCCGATCAGAAGTGGCCCAGGCGAATCAAGAACTCATTGGCGCAAAGCGACAGCAGATCATGATTCGCAAGGAGTACGGTGCAGCATGGTTAAAACTTCAGTTTGCTCTTTCAAGCATTGAAGAACCGATGTTAGGCCAGCTTGAAAACCTCTTGCTGTCCAATGCCCCGAATCTCATGAGTGCCCAGAGAAACTAATTTCTGCGCTACCGTTAGATCAGACTGTCTAACTAATCGTGCAGTCTCTTCGGCAATTAACACAGATTCACCTAACGGCTTAGCAGCGCCCTCAAGCCGTGACGCCATATTGATACAGCTGCCTACAGCGGTGTAGCTCGCTCTGAGTCGGGTGCCGAAGTCGCCAACCTGTGCCGTTCCGGAAGCAAGTCCAATTCTGACGGAAAGCCTTGGCAATCCCTCCAGTACTAGACGCTCATTTAAAGCGTTTAAGTTCTTGAGCATCTGTTGAGCAGCCTCGATTGCGTGAACCGCATGGTCTGGATCCGCGATGGGGGCACCCCAGAAGGCAACCAGTCCATCGCCGGTATAGCGATCGAGAGTGCCACGCAGCGACCAGACAGGCTGGGTAAGGGCATCAAGAAATTCACGTGTGATCAACGCGGCCTTATCAAGATCTTGAGTCGCAACCTTTTCTGAGTAGCCCACCATATCTGCAACCAAAACAGTGATCTCGGCTGTGCGTGGCTTTAATGGGTCAAAACTCTTTTGCGCAAGAAGATCCTTTAGTACCGGTTTAGACACATAGCGCGCCAGGATCTTTGCCGTGAGGCGGTTACGAGCACGCGCCTGCGCCCACTCATACGGAATTAAGAATAGCCCCAGCAACAAAAGACCAATCATCATTCCTGTCACGGGCCGTGGGTCGGCGTTCTGAATGGCAGCAACCACAAAGAATCCCCAGATCACGATACTCACAGCGGCCGCAACCCCTAACCATCTGAGACGCTTGGTGAAAAGAATTGCAATGCCAAATGCCAAGACCACAATGCTCTGAAGCGCAGCGTAAGCCGCGTTATTCGAAATACTTAGGAAGTGACGCCGTGGGCTTAAGATTTCCGAGATCGCCTGGGCATGGACAAACATACCGCTGATGCTCGGTGATAACGGGGTTGCAACCCGGTCCGATAGACCAAGTGCGGAAGAGCCAATCACGACGATCCTGTCTTGAACCAGTGCTTTGATCGTGGGGTCCACCAATTTTGTGGACAAGATCTGTGCTGCAGGGATTACTGCCCAAAGATTGGGATTGAGATCGAAGCGAAGTAGTGTCTGTGGGGACAATTCGGCTAACTGCGTTGGTGAGAATCCAGTTTGTAGCAAAGGCGCCCCTATCGCTTTGCTTAGGCAGTTCACGGCGCCGAAGGAAAGGCTGGGAAAGGATTCTCCAAGCCATTGGGTGTGATGAATGACTGACCTCAGTTTTCCGTCACTATCGGGAATGAATCCGATATTGCCGACACAAGGGGCCTTCTCTAGTCCAACGTGGTTGGCCACGATCCCTGTTGCTGGGATACCGCCCTGCCTAGTCGGCCCCATGCTTCCGGCCGCCTTGCCAGAGATGATCGGTAGGTCTCGATCGACAAAGTCAAAGACCTGGGCAAGCACGAGCTTACGATCCATCGCGAGTTGTTGAAGCCGCAGATCGCCCTGGGAATCCTTCGGGTCGGGAAGGACGATATCTAAGACCACCAGCTGCGCCCCTAGCGGGCCGTTGAGCCCCTCGATAAGGTCCGCCAATCGGTCACGTGACCAAGGCCAGGGTCCAAGCTGACGAATACTTGATTCATCAATATCGACCATCACAATCCGATCGTCGGCCTTATCCTGCACCCTGGTCTGCATGACCAGGTCGCGGCTACCGGTCTCTAGCTGATCAATTGCGGATCCCGAAATCCACTGTAGGCTCACCCCGGCGGTAATAGCAACGGCAAGTCCCAGAATAGCCAGCCGCCCCCATAGGGCGGGGCCAAAATTCCAGGGCGTTTTCGCGGGGTTCGGCATGGTTCAATGATAATCTGAAGCCTTATGGCAACCCTTCAAGTACTTGGCTGCAGCGGTGGAATTGGTGAGTCCTGTCGCACCACATCATTCCTGCTTGGCAGCCACACGCTGATTGACGCGGGTACCGGTGTCCAGGATCTCCCACTTGAAGCCCTTGCCAAGATTGATCAGATCTTTCTCACCCACAGTCACTTAGATCATGTGGTGAGTCTTCCCTTGATGATGGATGCGATCAACACCATTCGCCATGCGCCGATCAAGGTCTATGCCCAGCTTGAAACACTCGATGCGCTGCGTCGACATCTATTTAACGATGCAATATGGCCAGATTTCACCCAGATCTTTGTGAAGGACTTTCCTGTAGCCCAGTTTCATCCCTTGGAAATTGGCCAGTCCGTGACGATTCAAGACCCTGATGGTGAAGTTCAGATCACTTCGGTGCCCGCGGCTCATACGGTGGCTGCCTGTGGGTATGCCATCTCATCTGGGAAAGGAACGCTGGTCTTTACCGGAGACACCTGGTCGTCAGATGCCTTCTGGTCTGTGGTGAACCAGATCTCTGATTTGAAGCATCTCGTGATTGAAACGTCCTTTCCAGATAGTCAGCGTGAGACTGCCGACCTATCCAGACACCTAACGCCGGCCAGACTTGCGACCGAGCTCAAAAAATTGAAAGTCTCACCAACAATTCATATTACGCATCTCAAGCCGGGGGCGGAGCGCACCCTGATGCAGGATATTCGGGCATCCCTTGCCCCCCAGCAGGTCGAAGAGCTGCGCCTTGGAGATCAGCTTCAGTTCTAGCGGAACTGGATAAGAAAAATAACTATAATCAGTATATGAAAATTACTTCTGTGGTTACCCCGGTTATTTTGTGTGGTGGATCCGGCACCCGTCTTTGGCCCTTATCCCGAAAGTCACTACCAAAGCAGTTTGTGCCGCTCCTTGGTGGGAAGAGCCTTTTGCAGGCGACGCTGGAGCATGTAAAGCCATTGGCAGACCGCGCGCTTATTGTTGGATCGGAAGAGCACCGGTTTCTGATTCAAGACGCGCTGAATCATGCAGGTATGTCTGGCGACATTCTTTTGGAACCCCAGGGCCGCAATACCGCCGCGGCCATGGCAATCGCCGCGCTTGCAGCGAATGACAATGAGCTTTTACTCTTCTGTCCAGCAGATCACCACATTCCGGACACACATCTATTTGCTCAGATGGTGGCGCGTGGGGTAGGTGCCGCCAATAACGGCGCGCTGGTCACATTTGGAATTAATCCTACCTATCCAAGCACAGCCTATGGCTATATCAAGGCTGCGGTATCAGCCGATGCTGCGCACGCAGTTGAGCGATTCATTGAAAAACCGTCCGGTGAAGTAGCGGAGCAGCTGTTGCTTCAAGGTAGCCACTACTGGAACGCAGGAATATTTCTTGCGCAAAAGAATCATTTATTAGAAGCAGTGCTGCGGCATGCGCCAGATATTCATGCGTCTGCAGTGCAGTCGATGAAAACGGCTTCTCGGGATGGCGCTTTCATACGCCCTAACGCAGACCATTTTTCTCAGTGTCGAAGTGAATCCATCGACTACGCAGTAATGGAACACCACGATCAGGTTCGTATGGTTCCTTTCTCGGGCCTTTGGAGCGATGTCGGCTCTTGGCGCTCCGTCGCAGAGCTTTATGACTCTGATGATCAGGGCAACCGCATTGATGGTCATGGCTATGCGGTAGCGGCAAAAGACACTTTTATCCATGCGGCCCATCGTCCCGTTGTTGCAGTGGGCACGAAGAATGTACTGATCGTAGAGACGCCAGATGCCCTGCTGGTTGCTGATGCAAACTCTTCAGAGCAGGTCAAGGCGGCCGTCGGCCTTTTGGAATCGAAGGGTGTTGCCCAAGCCGTGGTCCATCGAGAAGTCGCCCGCCCCTGGGGTAGTTATGACAGCGTCGATCAAGGGGATCGTTTTCAGGTGAAAAGAATCACTGTGAAGCCGGGTGCCAAGTTGTCGCTTCAGATGCACCATCACCGTGCCGAGCATTGGATTGTGGTGAAGGGCATTGCGCGGGTGACTTGTGGTGACAAGACCTTTGATCTCCAGGAAAACCAATCGACCTTCATTCCCTTGGGTGAGAAGCACCGCTTAGAGAACCCTGGTTCTGAGCCCTTGGAAATTATCGAGGTTCAATCCGGAAGTTATCTGGGCGAAGACGACATCGTCCGGTTCGAAGACACCTATGGCAGGACCTGATTAGCTGGGTTGGGGTTTGTGGCCTTCCAGTGCGGTCGCCTTCTTTCGCGAGACCTGACCTTTTGGGCTTGCGAAAGATTTTTATAAGTCTAAGATATAACGACTGCGCTTAAACAAGAGGAATTCTCGTGGTCGTTTTTCGTCCGTTGACGGCAATCGCAGTGCTTACGGCTTTCGTCTCAGGGCTTTCCGCCTGTACCGTTCGGCCTATTCGTCCAGATCAGTTCGCCAACGCCGACACGCGCACTCTGTGTCGCGCGTATTACATGCTCTCGCATCCTTCCTATCTAGACCCTGAGATCAAAGGGGAGCTGATTCGACGGGGCGCAGAGATCTGTGTCGATCCCACCTACATTGCCGAAAAACAGCGCGAGATCTGGTGATTTCCCGCATTTTCAATACATATACGAACAAGTTTTTCTGCGCTTTCGTTACAATCTTGGGCTACGTCGTCAAACCGCTAGGCAACCGAATGTTCCGTCTGTCCAAAGTCCTATTTGCCACCCTGTTGACTGTGATCTTGGGGGCACCGGTCACTCAGGTTTACGCCCAGTCCACGGCGCAGGCACTACAAGAACTTTTCAGAAGCTCCATTTCTGGGGGTGGTCTTGGGTCAGGGGGCGCGAGACCCTCCCCATCACGTGCGGGTGACCCCGCTCAGCTCACCTCTGCGGTCTCGCAACAGGTGGAGCGGATCTGTAAGTTTGAAGAAGACGAGCCACCCCAAGAATTACGCTCAATGGAGCGTGTGGGGTCGGCCAATGTGCTCTTAGGCCGTGACGCCTTTGGTAACCAGATTCAGCAGACTAATCAGCAGCAGTTTGCTAATGGCCAGATGAGCGACATGCAGCGAGCCGTGCGTTATTACCGGCCGAACAGTTTTGAGAAATACGTTAAATCAACGACAGGGCTTGAGCTCTGTCGTTTTGGTTTTCAGACGGCCTTTGGTGGATCCGCGTTTTTTGAGCCACCACCACTTGCTCTTGTGCCTGAAGACTATGTGCTTGGCCCCGGCGACGAAGTGTTCATTCGTATCTGGGGCAGCCTTGAACAAGACTACGCCGCGGTGATTGATCGCGCGGGCACTATTGTGGTTCCCAAGATTGGTCCCGTAAAACTGGCGGGTGTTCGTTACGGTCAGGCAGGGTCTGTGTTGCGCACAGCGGTAAGGAAGATGTTCAGCGACTTTGATGTGGCGATTACCATGGGGCAGCTTCGTGGTATTCGTGTCTACATCACGGGATTTGCAGAGCGTCCGGGTGCCGTTACCGTGAGCAATTTTTCTTCGCTATCGAGTGTTGTCTTTGCATCAGGCGGGCCATCATCGGCGGGAAGTTTTCGAAATATCGAGTTAAAGCGCCGCGGCGAAACAGTCGCGCGTTTTGATCTCTACGACCTGTTGCTTAAGGGCGATAAGACCTTTGATCGGCCGCTGGTCTCAGAAGACGTGATTCACTTTGGTCCGATCGGTGCGCAGGTTGCGGTGATGGGCGGCGTAAATAAACCTGCTGTCTTTGAGCTCAAGGGAACGGAGACCGTCTCTGACCTGATCAAGATGGCCGGTAACTTGTCACCGGGTAGCAGCATCAACGGTATCAACCGGTTATCGATCAACGCCCGTGAGCGAGGATTTAGTCCTGTCAAACCCGATCAGCTTTTGTCCGCGCAGCTGATTGATGGCGATATCGTGAAGGTCTCTGACACATCACAAGTGATGGTCTCAAACGACCGAATGCTCAAACGCGTGCTGGTGCAAGGTCAGGTCAATAAGCCAGGTGAATACTATCTGCCGGCAAATGTAACGCTGAATCAGGCGATCGATGCTGCGGGCGGTAAGACCCCTGGCGCATTTATTTATGGTCTAAAGCTCACCCGAAAAAGTGTTCTAGAAGAGCAGAAGGTGTTGACACGTCGGATCCTTCGCGAGCTAGACCGTGAACTCGTATCGCAGACCGCGATCCGACCCAACAGCCGTGAAGAGGCGGAAGCACTCACCGCTCGATTAGAGCTCGGTCGAACGATGCTGGCTCGGCTGCAGAGCTTTGAGCCAGAGGGGCGGATTGCGCTGCCCGTTGCACCAGGCTCTCGCGAGCTTCCCCAGGTTCGTCTAGAGGATGGCGACACGATTACTGTGCCGGCAATGCCGAATAGCATTGGTGTGTTCGGCAGTGTGGTCAGCGCGGGCACGTTCTTGTATGACCCAGGCAAAACCGTTAAGGACTATTTGAAGCTTGCTGGAGGTGCCTCTAAAGGAGCCGATCAAGGGCAGATCTTTGTTATTGAGGCAAACGGTCAGTCCCGTCGTGAAGACAGTGGCTTCTTCTCATGGCGCAGCGGGTTGATGTCTGCTGGGTTAAATCCTGGAGACGCGATAGTCGTGCCAGAGAACATGGATAAGACGACCTTCACACGTGAGCTGGTACAGTTGACCCAGATCCTGTATCAGTTGGGACTGGGCGCAGCCGGTATCAAGGTACTTACCGACTAATCGAAAGAACTGGGTTTAGCTTGTCAGAACACAATCAACAAGGCAACTCTGCCAACACTCACCAGGAAGAAGAGATCGGACTGCTCGATCTCTTTCTGGTCGTCTCCGAAAACCTGAAGCTGCTAATCATCCTGCCAATCTTGGCGGGACTGATCGCGCTTGGTTACACCTACACGCAGACGCCTGTATTTACAGCTAGAACGACCCTCATCCCACCATCAGCTCAGGCAGCGGGTGGGGGTGGCGCAGCGGCCGCGATACTCGGCCAGCTCGGAGGGCTCGGTGGGTTGTTGGGAGCGGGTGGTGCTGGTGTAACGAAGCATATGGCTTATTTGAACAGCGATCTTTTGCGGGATCAGATTATTCAGAAGTTTGATCTTCAGAAGCGCTGGGGGCACAAGTACCTTAGTCAGACACGGGAATCCTTAGCTCGTGGTCTTGTTATTAAAGACGATAAGAAGACGGGTCTGATTACCCTTGAATACACGGACGCTGACCCCAAGTTTGCGGCCGAACTTCTCAATGCTTATGTAGAGGTATTGGGAAAGGTCTTGGGAGACGCAGCGCTTGTCGAAGCCCGTGAGCGTCGTGAGTTTCTGGAAAAGCAGATTGTTGAGGCGACCCGTAAGAGCTATCAAAGTCCCCAGGTTCGGGATTCGATGATTCAGGGGTTGATTCAACAGACAGAGGCTTCTCGCCTTGCAGAGCGTCAGCCGGCACCGACGATCACCCAGGTGGACGTCGCAACCCCACCAGAATTTAGAAGTGCGCCTCAGCGGGCTAAGACAGCCACTGCAACGGCATTGATCACCGGCGTGATCTTGTTACTTGTGCTTTTCTTAAAGCATATGGTGGTGAGCTCTGCGAAGACGAGTGAATCGACAGAAAAACTCAATCGGATCAAACGATCCTTTGGTCTGAAGGCAGGGCGTTAATCGCCGGTTGATTGATCGTGAATTTCCCCGGCCATTTACCTGCTGGCTTTCCTCTCTCCGAGTTGCTACTCGTTGCGTTTGGCGTAAGTTTTGCGCTTAGTCTGATCTTTGTGCTGACCAAGCGTTTGCACGGTCGGTTTTCTTTCGATCGTGCCGAGGGTGTTCAGCGATTTCATGAAGAGCCAACACCAAGAATTGGTGGCCTTGCGCTGATTGTTGCCATTAGCGCAGCGTCAGTAACAATCCTGCGTAACGCAGGTCCTGAGCAGACCGCGCTGTATGGGTTTATCTGGCCAGTACTCTTGGCAGCTATTCCAGCATTTTTGGTTGGGTTTGCGGAAGATCTTACGAAGCAGGTGAATGCCACCCCAAGGCTTGTTGCTACCATGGTTAGCGCAGTTGCAGCTTGGGCACTGACCGGCGTGAGCCTTCAGCACCTTCAAGTACCAGGCCTAGATCCTCTTTTGGCGTACGCTTGGATTTCTGTGCCATTGACTGCGTTTGCGGTAGGCGGCATTGCGAACGCATTAAACATCATTGACGGCTTTCACGGACTAGCCTCCGGTGTTGCCATGATCATCTGTCTGTCGATTGGAGCGATTGCCCTTGATGCGGGGGACCTTGAGCTTGCGATGTTCTGTGCGTTAGTCGCCGCTGCATTGTTAGGTTTTCTGTTGGTGAACTTCCCGTTTGGGAAGCTGTTCTTGGGGGATGGTGGCGCTTATTTCATTGGTTTCTTGGTGGGCTGGCTTGCGGTACTGCTCCCGATGAGGAATCCAGAAGTGTCTCCCTGGGCAAGTCTACTCATTTGCGCCTACCCCGTAGCTGAGACGCTGTTTAGCATCTACCGTCGCCTGAAAGACCGTCTACACATCCTAGAGCCCGATCGTGAACACATGCACAGCCTGGTGAAGGTCGTACTAGTGCGTCCGCACCTATCGCACTGGTCAGCAAATGTGCGTAATGCGGCCGTATCACCTATCCTTTGGCTGTTGGCTGCGATTCCTGCGGTATTTGCGATTTCGAGCTATGACAGTCTGGGGCCGCTCTTTGCAGGGTTTCTGATCTTCTGTGCTTTTTATTGGTTCATCTACCGTCTCTTAAAAAGTCGGTTATCTGACTAAGGGTCGGGGATAGCCGTTAGGCGATTACGATGCTGACCTATTGGCTCATGTTTCTTGTCCCTGCAGTGGCTGCTCTCGGTGAGAGAGCTCGTGCCGGAGCTATCGGTGTTACTCGCAGGGGTGCATCGCTTAACGTCAGCTGGATTATGTTGGCGACGATCCTATCTCTGCTGATTGGCTACCGACACGAGGTTGGCGGTGACTGGGGTAACTACCTCAGAAACTTTGAGGGGCTTGATCTCTCAACGTTTACAGAGGTCTTCATTGCCAGCGACCCTGGCTATCGATTACTGGAATGGCTTGCGATCGAGAGCGGCGGCGGTATCTATGTCGTGAACCTAATTGGCGGTACCGCCTTTGCATTCGGCTTAGCGGTGTTCTGTCGAAGTCTTCCGCGCCCCTGGTTGGCTTTAGTAGTGGCAGTGCCTTACTTAATCATCGTGGTGGCGATGGGCTATTCCCGGCAGGGCATCGCGCTGGGCTTTGCGATGTTTGGCCTCGTCGCCCTGGGGCAACAGAGATATCTACGTTTCTTATTCTGGGTGTTTGTTGGGGCAACTTTTCACAAGTCTGCCGTTTTGTTGTTACCAATCGCTGCACTGGCGTCGACCCGTAAGCGTTTATTCGCCTTTTTCTGGGCGGGGCTGATGACCGTCATGGCATATCTATTGCTGCTTCAGGCTGCGGTGGATGATCTTCGGGAAGGGTATATCGAAGCCCAGTATCAGTCAGAAGGCGCGCTGATTCGACTGACCATGAATCTGCTTCCGGCAGTATTGTTTCTGATGGCTTCTAAGCGGTTCGAGATGGCACCGTCTCAGCGCGCGCTCTGGCGTTGGTTTTCTCTAATCTCGGTAGCTTTGTTCGTCTACTATTTTATTTCTCCGTCTAGCACGGCCGTGGACCGAATTGCGCTCTACATGTTGCCATTGCAGCTAGTGATCTTCTCTTATTTCCCCAATGCCTTTGGAAAACGGGGTGGTCAGAATCAAGTGCTCGTTATGGCGGTGATTGCCTACTATGCGGCAGTGGAGTTTGTCTGGCTGAATTTCGCGATTCATGCATCGGGCTGGATACCCTACAAGTTTTATCCGCTTGAGTGACTTGGCGGTAGTCTTTAGGTTGCAGACAAACCCAGAATGAAGATTCTTCTATTCGCCAATACGGACTGGTATCTCTATAACTTTCGTCTGTCTCTTGCGGCTCATCTAAAAGATCTTGGGCATCAGGTGATACTGCTTTCCCCTCCCGGGGAGTACGGAGCGAGGCTTTCCCAGATGGGATATGACTGGTACCCCTTGCCCATGGCGAGACGCAGCCTAAATCCTTTCAGAGAACTGAGCCTGCTCTTCTGGTTAATTCGTTTTTTCCAAGAGCAGAGACCAGATCTGATTCATGGATTTACGATTAAAAGCGCCGTGTATGGATTAATTGCGGCGCGGTTGGCAGGCGTCTCAGCACGGGTGGGGTCGGTTGCTGGGATGGGGTATGTTTTTACTAGTAATGACCTGTTGGCAAGGCTATTAAGACCAGTTGTACGAGTGGCCTTTAGGCTTGCCTTTGGTGGAGCTAACGCCCGTTTGATCGTACAAAACCCAGATGACTTTGCACTTATTCGCAAGGCGAACCTGACCAAGTCTGATAAGTTGTCCCTTATTCCCGGTTCGGGGGTGGATTGCACGCGATTTAGTCCGGGTGCGGCGGCGCAGATTCAAAACGCGATCGAGTCGAAATCAGCATCAGCGCCGAGTATTGAAAAGAGTGTTTTGTCCCTTCATGTGTTACTTCCTGCCCGATTACTCTGGGATAAAGGCATTGGGGAATATGTCGAAGCAGCCAAAATCCTGAAATCACAAGAGTTACAGATTGAGTTTTTACTGGCAGGCGATCGAGACCCGGGAAACCCCGCTTGTATACCCGAAGCGATCATTGACGAATGGGTAAAGCAGGGGTTGATTACGTCGCTTGGCCATGTCTCAGATATGGCAACCTTATACCGATCAGTAGATATCGTCGTTCTTCCCAGTTATAGGGAAGGCCTTCCAAAGGGATTGATCGAAGCCGCTGCTTGCGCCCTTCCTTTGGTGACCACTGATGTCCCCGGCTGTAGAGAGGTGGTCACCCATGAAGTCGACGGATTACTTGTTCCTGTAAAGAATGCCCAGGCGCTTGTGGATGCAATCGGCCGGCTTGTCCATGATGCTGATCTGCGAGTAGCGCTTGGTCGCGCCGCTAGAGCAAAAACGCTGAAGCAGTTTGATCAGAAAATCATTATTGAAAAGACGCTAGATGTCTATCGACAGTTGCTGCCGAGCATTTAGTTAATTCTGCGGGATTAAGTTTCTTCTTATGCTCGGTGATAGGGGTGATTGTTCGCAAGCGACCAGGCGCGGTAGAGCTGTTCAGCCAATAACACCCGCGCCATGCCATGGGGAAGCGTCATCGACGATAGACGGATCAGTTTTGTACAGCGGCGCTTTAGGTCGTCATCTAACCCATCTGGGCCACCGATGATGAACACAATATGGCGACTGTCTTCTTTTAAACGGATAAGCCAGTCGCTGAAGGCCTGAGTCGTCATGTCCTGGCCGCGCTCATCGAGTGCCACACAGATGGCATCTTTCGGAATAGCTGCGGCAATCCGTTCACTTTCCGCAGCCTTCATCGCTTCCACTGACTTGCCCGTTGTTCTGGGCTCCGCTTTGACTTCTTTCAGGCTGATTCGGTGATCAGGCGGGAAACGGGTTGCGTAGTCGTTAAAGACCGCTTCGACCCAGGCGGGCTGTTTCTGCCCGACTGCGATCACCAGAATCATTTTTTAGCAGCAGGTTTCTTTGCGGGGGCCTTTTTTGCGGCGGGTTTCTTCGCTGCTGGTCTTTTGGCCGCAGGTGCTTTGGCCGCTGGTTTCTTTGCAGCAGGCTTTTTAGCCGCGGGTGTTTTGTTTGCAGCCGATTTTTTCGCGGGCGCCTTCGTTGCCGGCGTTTTCGTTGCGGGGGTTTTTATCGTTGCGGCTTTGACCGGCTCCGGAACCTTGGTCAACGGTTTCTTAGCGGTTGCCTTGCGACGCGGGACGGCCTTTGCTTTGGCAGCGGCACGTTCCGCCTCCCAGTCAATCGGATGCTTGCCCCAGACCTCTTCTAAGCGGTAGTACTCACGAATGGTGGGCTGCATGATGTGAACAATGATGTCGCCCAGATCTACCAGCACCCATTCACCAGTTTCTTCGCCTTCAGCGCCGTAGACGTTGCCCCCGGCTTGCTTGACCTTGTCGTGAAGATTCTTGGCGAGTGCACGGGTCTGGCGGTTGGATGTGCCGCTGACGATGACCACGCGGTCAAACATACTCGTCATGGGCTGGGCGTTAAAGACCTGGATGTTCTGGCCTTTGACATCTTCTAAGGCATCGATAACGGTGTTCTGGAGCTGTTCAAGGTTCATGCGGACTTTCTAGTGATAGAGCTGATGACTGGCAATGTAATCTGCAACGCAGGGCGGGATCAACCCAGGCGCGAGAACACCCGCCTGGATTGCATTACGAATTTCGGTTGACGACACGGTATCAGGCTGGATCTGGACCCAGTGGATGGTGCCACCTGACTCTTGGATTGTCTTGGCGACTCGGGACCCCTCGGCGCCCGGCCTTGCACAGACGGCGAGTGATACCTGCTGAATCAGCCAATCCCATCGATACCAAGACGTAAAGTGCTGTAACTGGTCTTCTCCCAGGATCCAGATGAGCTGCCGGTCTGGGAATTCTTGTTTCAGCCCGGTTACCGTGTCTGCTGTGTAGTTCGAGCCCCCTGTTGCGGCCGCGATGATCTCCCGGTCATCGACCTGCATACGGGCATCATTGAGCTCTTCAAGCGCTAACCGGGTCATGGCGAGTCGATGCTTGGGGGATGCGATCACCGGCTTGTGCTCCGGCTCGCCTGTGACGATCCAGCGGACCTCTTTGAGACCAAGGCTATCGGCGACCGCCGTCGCAATC
>JACCDJ011569882.1_pt1 | contig 15700 bp, 11 predicted proteins | sample 7444481 | NCBI WGS metagenome assembly JACCDJ01 (sample SAMN15323435, study PRJNA562643) | freshwater metagenome | isolation source: river surface water | place: USA:Blue River Watershed | collected 2017-08-15 | reverse complement strand
TGAAGTTTGTATACATTAATATTTTGAGTCCTCTTTATAACCAAAATAACTGAGAAAGGTGTGTGTATTGTTTTTATAAAATAATATTGTAATTTTTTTTCTAAATTTATTTTAGTTATTTTTGGATAAAAAAAGTATGTATAATATTATAAATAGTAATTATAAATAGGAATTATAAATAAATAAAATAATAATTACAGAAACATGATAAGACAAATTCATATAAAATTTGAAAATAAAAGATTATTTACTAATTTGGATAATATTAACAATTTACAAGACTTCCAAAATGAAATAAAATTATATTTTAAGATAAATCCTAGTGAATACTATATAACAACTAGAAGTAAATTAGTTGATAAAGATTGGAATTTTAGAAACAGTCTTACAGATTATTATGAGATTCATCAAAAAATAAGAGGTGGTGGATTTGGTGCTCTTATTTCAGGTATTATGACAATTATTAAAATGGCAATGAATATTCCGAAAATATTTTTATGGGTTATTGACACAATTATATGGTTTTGTACACAAGTTTTAAATCCTGTTTTATTTTTCCAAGATGTAGGTAAATCAATTGTTGTAATATTAAAACTCTTTGTAATAACTATATTGGATGCAATCACAGGTGTAGTTAAACTTTTAGTAGATACTGTATTTAATCCAATATTATCTGGATTTTGGGGTTATATACCTGAAGAAGATAAAGTAACTGATGATAAGGTTGTTCCAAAAAATAGAGATAATTTTGAAAATGTAAAAGCTAGTAAAAATAAATGCACCAAAACTAGATGTATAGAGCCTCCACCTTCAAATATACCATTATCAATTGTAATATCTACTATTTTATTACCACCATTAGGTGTTTTTATGGAACTTGGTCTGAAAGGATGGTTTAATATATTATTAACTGCATTATTAACAATGATGTATTATTTTCCAGGATTAATATATGCTTTAATTGTGTTATATTGTTAGTTTAGCACATTTAATATTTTTACTTTTTAAAGTATTATGAAAGGATTATAATATAAAAATTATTTCTAAAGACAAGTTAAGAATATAATTTATAAGATAAATTAGAAGATAAATTAGAAGATAAATTAGAATATAAATTAGAATATAAAAAATATGGTAAATACAAAAGAAAATAAATATACAGCTCGAATCAAAAAATTAGAAAAACGTAAAGCAACAAAAAAAGCGTCTGCCATGACAGGACAAGGTCCTATTGGGAAAGTGTTAATTTTTTTATTAAGAGATTTGATTTTTAATACTGTTATAGTTTCACTATATAATTTTTTCATTGATATTTTTGCTATGGTATTCGAATTCGTTGATTCAATGTTTTTTGGGGATTTTAAAGGTATTTTAGGAGGAAAATTAAAATCAAAAAGAGGAACTTGTTTTGAATACACTTATTTCAGATATTTTATGACAATTATGATTCCCCCGGTTGGTATATTCCTAGCTAGAGGTGTTTGTGCATGGTATAATATTATTATTTGTTCAGCTTTATGTTTACTTAATTATTTTCCAGGACTAATATATGCATTTATTGTTATGCATAATGCTCCATATGCAACTAGATATCAAAAAATGAAAAAAGAAAAATTAGAAAGAGCTAATCCAACTAAGCCGCAAAGTGATATTGAGAAAGCATTAACCCCACTTATAATATTTCTGGTTGTTATTATGATAACTGGATTATTTATTGTTAAAAATCTTCCAGGGTCTAAATCATCAGATTTTATTACATCAACTAATAATGTAGTTAACCAATATGGTGACTATTTTAGTGTTGGAAGTTATGTTGGTAGTTTCTTTAATAAAATGCAAAAATTAGAACGCTTCGTTAAAGCTTAAATTGATAGATAAATCATTTATTTATTCATAATAAAAAATAAATATTTTTTTCTTGATATTTAGACAAAGAAGTAAAGAAATCAATATATAAATAATATTTTAACGATATAAAATGAGTAAGAATAGTCAAACTGATAAGCAATTATATCAAAAAATAGACCAAGATGAATGGTCATTTTATGATAAATTAATTTATGGAGGTCTCGGTTATGGTAATGTTTGTTTACCAACACATTTTTTAGATGTTATTATGACAGTTATTTTTCCACCATTAGGTATGATTTTATCTAAAATGGATTTTATGGATAATTTTCCTTATATTAGTTGGGCAACATTAGATAGAGTTATAGAAGGAATGAATGAAATTATAAATTGTTTTCTATTAACTATGTGTTTTTATGTCCCTGGATTAATTTATGCACTTAATTCTTTATCATGTTAATCCATTTTTTATAAAAATACAAATTTACATAAATAAAATTTTTAATTTTTTACTTAAGAAATTCATGATAATATACAATTAAATAATTAGTTGTATATTATTTATATATTTTATATACATTCTAGAAATCATATATATAACAAATAGACAAAATGACCACAAAAACTGATATTATACCGGAATCAATCGAAATAGCTATTTCAATTAGTCAGATAGCTATTTTAATCAGAGAATGCCCATATGGTTCTTTAATTGATATGATTAAACAACTTTGGAAAAAATATGATATCGTTGATTATAAAAAAAAAATTAAATTATTAGAAAAAAATAAAAAAATCAAAATAGAACAAATAGACCAATGGGATAAACTAGAGAATATTTCATATAAACTTAATTTTCCAAATTTAAAAAGTATCACAACCTCTTTGATACAAATACAATCCAAAAAAGACCTCGAACAAAAACAACAAGAAATTATAGAAAAAATACAAAATATTAAAACTTCCGAAAATATCGAATATTTACCAAAAGAACTAGAAAATGATAAAAAAATATTGATAAAATTATTTACTAGTTTTACTAATCGAGGATTTGGACAAAAAAATGAAGATACAGTTATTGATAGATACCAAAAATTAACAAATACCACCATTTATGACAAACAGAAAGTTGTAATTGGAAGAATAAAAAAAGCAACAAAAGAATATCCAGTTAACTGGTTTATTAAAGGAAAAATAGATGGTTTGGTTAAACTTTCAAATTCGGAAACAATTTTAGTGGAAATTAAAAATAGAACTAAAACCCTTTTTAAAACACTAAAAGAATATGAAAAACCACAAATACAATGCTATATGAAATTATTAGGATTAAAGAAAGCACATCTAGTTGAACATATTGCTGAAGATAACCTAGAAGAACAAGAAACCAATATTATTACAGTTGATTTTGAAAATGATTATTGGAATAAAGTTTTAAATAAATTAAAAATATTTATTACATTTTTTTATGATTTTATTAAAGATACTAAACTGCAGGAAATAGTTTTAATTAACGGGTCATATGATGAAGAAGCTGAAAATATTTTAAGAAAAAAATTAGATGACTATCTATGTAACTAGAATAACATGTTTTTATAATTTTATATGTATTTTTTTATTTTTATAATTTATGGATTATATTTTTTGATTAAATAATATACAAAAATAAAAACAACAGCTAGAACATTTATCCAATTCATAAAATAACTACTTATAGGAGCTCCAATTTTTTCTGAATCTTTATCTTTATTTTCTATCGCATGTTCTTGTTCTTGTTCTTGTTCTTGTTCTTTGTCACCATCAAAAGTTTCAATTAAATTATCATTATTCTTTTGATATCCTTTTCTAGGTTCTTTTTCTTTTTCTATTTCATTATCATCTAAAGATTGTTCCAATACCTTGCATGATTCTAACTTATTTTTATCACCACTTGAAATACTTTCAGTTTTAATAAGTTCTTCCCATACTTTTTTTGTAAATCCTATTTTCTGATTAATTAATACACCTTTAATACCTAACTCTCTAGCTCCTTGAATATTTTGATAAGTATCATCAAAGAAAATAGCTCTATCATATTTTATTGATGGATTCTGTCTCATTAAACAAACTAGATTTTCATTTTTATCAGAATTAACACGAAAAGAACTACTATATCTTTTATTATTAATTAAAGGTGTTAATATATTATGACTATCAAAAATACGAGTATCATCAAATAATCTATCTAAATATGCTTTAATTACATTATAAGTTCCAAAACTAACAATAGCAACCTCTTTTTTTTTACCCTTTAAATAATATACTAAATCACGGAAAAATATTGGATCGGCAAAATCACCAATTAACTTTTTCCAACTAGCAGATTGAACATCCTTTAATTCAATATGTGAAGCATAAGAATGAATTTTAAGAATAGTATAATCAAAATCCCAAATGTACATATCATATTGGTCTATAAAATCATCATATTTAACAAAATTTTCAATATCTAAATTCATTTTCTAAATTATATTACTACTTTTATTATACTTTTCTATATTATTTCTAATAAAATACCGAAAATAAATTTATATTTGAATAGCTAGAAGATGAACTAATTTTAACAAAGTATGTGTAACTAGAATTGTTAAGTTTAGTTATGATTCTAGATACATAAATATCTTAAAAAATTTAAAAAATTAAAAAAAATATAAAAATATTAGCTAGGATTTTTACATGAAGCTTTCGAAACACTTTTTCAAAAAAAGTGTTAGAAAAAATAATAATAAAAGTCGAAAATGCATGTAATCTAGCTAATCATTTTTCATCTGTTTTATTCTTTTTTCCTCTTTTTTATTTACCGAACCTTTCCAATGTGATTGTTATATCAACATCAGAAATAAAAAAAAATACCAAAATTATAACTGTAAAATAAACTATATATTATAAATTGATTAGAAATTGTTTAAAAAAGTTCTAATATTTCTTTGATTTAGATTTTTTGGATTTCTTTGATTTAACTTTCTTCATTGCTTTTTTGCTTTTCATTACTTTCTTTGATTTCTTAGGTGTCTTGCATTTTTTGGATTTCTTTCCACCTCCGACTTTAACATCATAAATTTGATGACGATTAAAGTAAGCTGGAGTATCACATTCGGAATACCCCTTAACAGCCATTTGACCACCTATAACATCACCTTGGTCAAATGTAAAACCAGCCCCCTTTTGGGATTTAACTTTTATAGCCATTTTAATATTATTATAATATTATTGTTTTATCATTCAAATAAGAAAAAAAGTTAAACATGAAAAAGAAAATATAAAAAATTGATTGATATTTTAATATAAATAAGTTTAATATAACAAAAATGTCAAAGATATCGAATAGTAAAATTACAAAAAAAAATAAAGAATCATTTAATGAAAATGATAAAAGTGGGGAAAAAAAAAATGAAGATATGAATGAAAATATGAATGAAGAAATGAATGAAGAAATAAAAGATTATGAAGAACATATTGATAATGAGATAGAATTTAATAAACATCTACATGATTCTTTAATCGAAACATTTAATCAAGAAATTAATAAACTATTTAAAAATATTTCTAAAAAATATGGTCAAGAATATATGTTTAATGAACATGATTTAATGCATTTCTATAAAAAACATAAAATTCAACTCTTTTATCGAAAAGCTTCCATTATAAAAAAAGAAAATCATGAAGAACTTGAAATTCCAGATGAAGAAAGATGTTATGCTAGGATTTGGGCACATGGATTTATGGATAAAAAACAATTTGGTGATAGATGTCAAAGAAGAAAACTAGAGGACTCTGATTATTGTAAACAACATACAGAACATTTAGTTCATGGCAGATTCGATAAACCACCACCACCAGTAGTTAAAGGATTTTATATTAAAGAACATGCAACACAAGAATCATATGAAAAAAATATTGATTATGATTCATAATCGTAAATTTATAAAAATAATTCTAAATAAACCTTTTAACTAAACCAAATTTTTATTTCGTTTATTTTTTTAATTTTGTTTATTAATTTGGAATGAAATTTTAAATGTTCCAACTATACTATTCACAGGGTCATGATTTCTTAAAAGTATATTAAATGAATTTGAAGCAATATTATAAACTGAAACTACAGGAAATAATAAATTAGTTGGTGCAATTCCAACAAATCCATTAATTACTGCAAATACTTGGTCATCTGATGATACAAAAGTATTATTTACAGTGAATGTTACATAATTACCAGCAGGTATATCAAGTGCAAAAGTAGTTATAATACCATTTACTGAATCTATTGTAACAGATGATGAAGAACTTGTTGTTTGTGTAACAGTTTCTATTGAACGATAAACTTCATCTGGTGTTAATATATACCATCTATTAACACCATCAGATTGAATTGTTACAGTTTTATAAGATGATGTTAAAACCCATTGTGAAATATTATCTATCTTTTCACCAAGATAACCATCAATAATAACATCATTACCACTAGTAATACGTTTAATATTATAAACACGTCCCAAACATGTTGATGCTTGAGGTAATTTAATTTGTATTACACCTCCCGAAGTATCAACTAATAACGTATGAACTGATTTATCACCAATTATATAATTACCTCCAATAATATCAAAAGTATCACAATCACTATATACAATCTTTTTTACTCCTAAAGCTAACTCACCTTTCATTTGAAAATCAGATGTTGGTTCAGCTACATTAAAACCATATTTCATACTAGAAGTTATATTAAAACCTGGTTTATAAATTGCATATGGTTGTGCCGAAATTATACTATTGGCTGAAGGAATAGCATTCATTGATGTTGCATTTGATACCGAAGTAATATATTTACTAATTCTAGATGTCTTATAATAAATAATACATCCTACAAATGTTGATGAAAATCCATTTCCAGTTACAGCAGTTCCTATTTGTGTAGCAGTAGTTAGTCCACTATCCCATAGTTGAGGACTGATATTAAATAGATTATATGGTTCAGGTAAGTAAAAACTTATGCCATTGTCTGATTTTATTACAAATCTAGATACATCACCATTACCATCATTTGTAATAAAATCTAAACGACCACGAGAATTATTAGAAATATTATCAACCGAACCTATAATTTTAGCTAAAGGTTCAGTTATATTCTTTGATTTAAATATAATTGTTGATTTACCACCACGAATAGATGAGGTAGCTTCACCACTTTCTAATAAAAGATTAACTTCACTAGTGCTTCTATCTTTAATATGTAAATGAGCTTGTGGCACAAATCCTGATTGATCATTTAAACCTAGATAACCATTATTATACAAAACCATAGCCTGTTTATTTAAACTATCTTTTTCCAAACTAAATTTAAAATAATGATTAGTAGAACCTCCCATCGTTTCAATCTTTCCTAACTCATAATTATCACCATTTGGACGAGTCGCTCTAAATCCAATTTGATTAATTGAACCTCCAGGAGTAATATTATTTAAATAAAGATTCGGATAATCATCAACATTTTCAGTTCCAGTTATAACAAATTTAGCACTGGGATCAGCTTGTCCAATTGACATATTACCTTTTGATGTTATCAAAGTTCTGATAGTTGATGACGTATCTAATGCTGCTAAAATTGCTGGACGTCTTATTACACTTGAATAAGTATCTTCAGGAACACCAGTATATTCAGAATAAACAATTAATTCAGTATTATTATTTATTTTAACAACAATTCTAGATACATCATTAATGATTATTTCATCACCTAATGAAACTTCTGATAGAAATTTTGTTCCTAACCCAGTTAAAGTTGTCCCTGAAATAGTTATATTACCAGATAAAGTTGAATTAGGTAAAGAACGAGTTCTTAAACTCTCAATAAAACCATCAGAATCAATTGTAAAATCTTTTACTGATTCATCAACATTATCCGAAATACCATTACCATTATTAGTTCTAAATACTAATTTACCTTTATTTAATGTAACGTTTTCGTATAATTCATTAATATCTTTTAATTCCATGCTAGTATCATAAATTCTAATATCATCCATATAACCATAAAAGTTACGATTAACACTAGTTATACCTGTTGCATTACCAATTAATAGGTTAGGAGACCCAGACATAGAACCATAAATTACATTTGAAGTCATCCCGGTCATTCCATTATCTAGAACACCATCTAAATATAAATTTAAATCATTAGATATATTATCATAAATAAAAATTAAATTATGCCATTGACCATCAGCTAAATCAGATGTTCCAGTTATCGTTTTAACACCTGATGGGGTATATATTGTTCCAAAAGCATGGGCTGATTGACCAATTGATAAATTATAGTTACCAGAAGAAGTCATACCAGTTGATAAAATAGTATTATATGTTCCTGTAACACCTCCATCAAATATCTTTAACCAAGTTGAGATAGTTAAACCATTCAAGCTACTAGAGACTAAATCATTATTAAGCCCACAATCAATATATTGTTCACCAGAGAATCTAAGTGCTCCTTTTATTTTTCCATCTGTCCAATCATTAAAAACATCAAAATTATTTAAAAACCCAGACTTATTATTTTTAGAACTATCACTTGCATAATTAGAACCACTAATATCATCTAATTTAAACCAACGAACTAAATTATCAGATAAAGGATTTCTAGATTCATATGAGGTTGAATAACATCCAACTACCTCAGCTAATTTAATATTTTCGGAATTCTTAAAAATAATCTTATTTGTTCCTAATCCATTACCGATACTAGTAGAACTATTTTGCAAAGCTATTTCCGATTTTTCACCTTTAATATGAATTAAAGATTCAGGAGTTGATGTTCCTATACCTAGAAAACCTTGATTTGTAAAGTCTAAATTAGCATAACCATTTTCAACTTTTATTAAAGAATTATCATCGTTTATTAATTCAGCGAAAACACCATTATTAGAAGTATCATATGTTTCAGCATAATAAACAATACCTAAACCACAATCATTATTAGATTTATTAACTATTTTAGCAATTAATGGATTTTTATATTTAATTTTAGTAGCATTTTTTTTTTGTAAGTGTCTTTCTATACCAATTTTACTACCATTCGAAGAATCAAACTTTTGATAATAAATATTAGGAATCGCTCCATTTGTCCATACAATAATTATATTTTTATCATATGTTTCCACTACAGAAGGTAACATGTAACTAGAATTATTAATAGTATAATTTCTAGTCCATTGTTCAGGGTTTTCATTACTTAATTGAATATCATTTTGAAAAGGGGTTGTATTTACTGAATCAATTGAATAAACTAAAACTCCATCAGAGGTATATTTTGCAGCTTTAACAACTTTAATATCTCTAGATAAAAGTATTTCAACTATTGTTGCTGAAACATATGTTATATTATCTATTTTTTCTGTTCTACCACTTAAATTAGTTGTAAATTCTTCACCTATTAAAAATTTATAATTAGGTGTTAAAATTTGAACTTTAATTAATTGAGGTGTTAAAGGATTACATTCAGTTAAAATACCTAAACATGAAGATGTTGTTCCCAATATATTATCTTTATTAGTTTCTGTAAAAGTAAATTTAGTATTGTCACCATAAAATCCCTCGTTGTATGTAATAACAAAATCTTTCTTATATAAACTACAAACTGATGTTCTAGCATATGTTTTTGGAAAACCTTGACTGACGGTTATCTCAGAACCTGAATTTATACCTTCAGATGTAAAAACTTGGAATTTAATGTTAGAAAAATTAGTCTGATATTCACTTACATATGAAACGACAAATCCACCAGGGACAGTAGGATCATTAGAATCTAATCCACAAACAAATGGATAAGATTGACTTAATGAAGTAACTGTATTAACTTTTGTTTCAGCACCTAATAAATTAGTTCCATTTGGACCTAATCTTTGAAAATAACAATCTATATTAGTTCCACCATCAGCTTGATTACTTGACCATGTAACTACATAATTACCATTTGATAGACCACATGCAATAGGATATTTTTGATTAGATGATGTTATTGTATTAATTAAAAATTCAGTGACATTAATTGCTCTTGAACCATCATTTAAAGCGGCATCAAATACCCGACCTTTAATATCATATTGACCTATATTTAAAGTCTCCTCTGCACTCCAAACAACTAAAAATCTAGATGAACCTTGAGTTAAACTACCTGTTACAGAAGGAAAAGATTGATTATTAGTCGTAGAAGTGTTAATAATAAATTGATTACCATTTCTAGTTCCATCTGGATAAAATATTTGTCCAAAAATATCAAATTTATTTGTTGAATTAACATAACTTTCCCAAACAGCAACCCACCCTCCAGAAGATAAAGCAGCAATTGAAGGATTGATTTGTTGTCCAGAATAAGCAATACTTAAAAGAATTGGTTCTCCTACTTTATTAGTTACTTCGAAAGTTGAAGTTGGTTGATTATTACCAATACCAATTTGACCATTATCAGTAATTCTTAAACGGTCTTGTCCACTAGTTTTAATAGTAAAATCCTGTCTATAATTGTTTGATATATATCCTAATCCAGGAATCAAAGAATTTAAAATTTGTGAATCATAATTTGCACTTTCACCAGAAACTGCAACAGGTAAAGCGGTAAAAGTCCAATAAGTATTGTTTGTAAAACCAGTTGTTTGACTAAAAGTAATTGTAATACCGTCTTCTAATGTAAAAGTAGTTGGTGATAATACAGTTGGTATCAATTCTCCTTTAAATGTTTTACCAGCATCATTTGACCAACGAAAAGTATTTGGAGTAAAATTAATATTATCAATTTCAACTTTATAATATTTCCGTGTGGAACCAGTGTATACACCTCCTGTTGTTAAAATTGATAAACCTGGAACTACATCACTGGTTGATGATGATGCAGGTGTAATATATCCTGTTATTCCAATAATAGTATCATCAACAGAAGCATTTTTCCAGTATAATTTTTTTCCAATATCATAGCTTGTAAATTCCTTTGAAGTTTCAATCGGCACAATATTATTATTAATTTTATATGCTACATATTCTGATTGTATAGCATTTTTAGAAGTTAAAGATTCAACACCAAATGCAATTTCACTATCTATTTTATTTCCACCAATTAATTTATTCATTGTTTGTAATGTTATGTCACATGATACATCGGCTAATACACCATCATTTATTGTTCTGATTAATAAACCATCATAACCTGGTTTAGATAAACTAGAAATTGTTGAATCAATCATGACTTTTCTAATACCATTTGGTTCGGCAGAATCAATTAAAAGACAATCATCTACAACACGAAAAAATGGATTTGCAGGGTCACTTCCTATTTGAATTTCAGGAGCTAAAAAACTAATCATATCATTTGCAACTAAATAAATACTATTCGCAGCGGCTGAAATAGTATCGGTAGCCTCTAATTGAATATTAACTGTTTGATTTTCTGGGTTTTGTAATAAAGGTTCATTATCTGGATAACCAATATTAATATTATGACCATCTGATTTAATAGTAATATCACCAGTTGATGTAACCAAAGTTCCAGCACTACCTGAATCAATAGAAACACCACCATCCGGGTTTGTAGTTACTAAATTAATAGCAGAAATTCCTGTAGCATTTGAATGCATTGAAATACTACCTTCAAGGGTTTTTAAAGCTATATCACCAGTTTCTGAAATTAGATTTAAATCACCTCCAATATTAATATCAACAAGGTCAGTAATATTTAAAAAATAATTCTTTCCAACTAGTCTAATATTACCATCAATATCCAATCTTATTCTTCCAACATCATTTGTTACATTCAAAGTATTAAAAAATCCATTAACACGATTCGCAGTCATTTATTAACTTTTATTAAATTAACTATATATTTTTTATATATTTTTTTATATACTTTTTATATATTTTTAAATATATGTTTTATATTTTATTATATCTTATTTTTTTATTCTAATTTCTTCTTTTTTCTTTTTTATTTCTTCTTTTTTCTTCTAATTTCTTCTTTCTTCTTCTAATTTCTTCTTTTTTCTTTTAATTTCTTCTTTCTTCTCTAATTTCTTCTTTTTTCTTCTAATTTCTTCTTTCTTCTCTAATTTCTTCTTTTTTCTTCTAATTTCTTCTTTCTTCTTCTAATTTCTTCTTTTTTCTTTTAATTTCTTCTTTCTTCTTCTAATTTCTTCTTTCTTCTCTAATTTCTTCTTTTTTCTTCTTTTTTCTTTTTTTTCCTTATTTTTTAATTTAAGTTTTTAGACAATATTTGATTGTTTTAATTTGACATTTACAAGATTTAAATTTCGAATAAAGAGTTTATTGCAATAATTAAAATTCTTTCATAATAATAAGAAAAAAGTAAATTAAAACTAATTTATTTATATAAACTTTAATAAATTATTAAAATAAATTATTAATTTAAATAATACAATAATAAAATAAAAAATGGCAGGTGGATTATTACAATTAGTTGCAATTGGGGTTCAGGATTTATTCATAACTGGTAACCCCCAAATTTCTTTATTTAAAGTTGTTTATAAAAGACATACTAACTTTTCGATGGAATCTTCAAGACAAACATTTGATGGACAAGCTAATTTTGGTCAATTTATAACATGTAAATTAAGTCGCGATGGTGATTTATTACATAGAGTTTTTGTTGAAGTTGATTTACCTAAACTAGAATCTCAAAATGGAACAACAATTAGTTGGGTAAATGCAATTGGACATGCTTTAATAGAACAAGTTGATTTATATATTGGTGAAAACTTAATTGATCGTCATTATGGAGAATGGTTAGAAATCTGGTCTGAATTAGCTCTAGATTCTTCTAAGAGAGATGGTTATAACAACATGGTTTCCAAATATGAATCTTTTACTAGTGTTACAGGAAGTTTAACTTTATTTATTCCTTTACAATTCTGGTTTTGTCGTAATCCTGGTTTAGCACTTCCTTTAATTTCTCTTCAATATCATGATATTAAAATTATTATTAAATTTCGTGACTTTAATCAACTTTGGACATTTGGACCAAATTCTAATTATACAGTAACTAAAACAGGAACAACTGTAACATCTACATATGGTCCTGATTTTGATTCTCAAGATATCGGAAAAATAATATATTGGGAAGATGGAACAACAGATACAATTGTAAGTATTACTGGAATTAAACAAGTAGTTGTGTCATCATCAGGAACTAAAAATACTCAGAGAATTTACACAAAACCAAATGATCAACCAAAAATAGATTATTCAATTTTAGAAACTAGAATTTATGCTGATTATATATATTTAGATACTTTTGAACGTAAATTCTTTGCAACTAATAAACATGAATATTTAATTGAACAATTACAATTCGATTCTGATACAAATTATCAAAAAGGTCAAAGATTCCTTAAGGTTCCTCTTAGTTTTAACTTACCAATGAAAGAATTAATTTGGGTTAGTCAATTAGCCAAATATAAAGAAGATAATGATTTATTTAATTTTAGTAACACAAATGATCCTAATGCTGTTCAATCAGACCCAATTCAAAAAGCTATTATTTTATTTAATGGCACAGAACGTTTTGATGAAAGAGTTGCAGGTTATTTTCGTTTAGTTCAACCATTTTCTCATCATACCAGATGTCCATCGTCATATATATATGTCTATAGTTTTGCAATGGCACCAGAAAAACATCAACCAAGTGGAACAGCTAATTTTAGCATGTTAAATACTGTTGATTTACGTTTAACATACGATGCTACAATACCAGATTCAAATATTAGAGTATATGGTGTAAATTACAATGTTCTTAGAATTCAAAGTGGTATGGGGGGGTTACTCTATGCCGACTAACACTTTTGTTAAATGTGTTTTTGTTAAAAGTGTTACCAAAACTTTAACTATAAAATAAATTATTTTTTATTTTTATTCCTAGGAGTTTAACTAAGATTAACTAAATTTGTGTAACTAGAATTGTTCGTATTAGTTCATATTCTAGATATATAAATATCTTAAAAAATCTTAAAACCATAAAAGCTAGGATTTTTACATCATTCATCGAAATTAAAAGTCGAAAACACATGTAATTCTAGCTACTCTTTTTTCATCATTTTTCAATTCCGCAACTCTTAGGGTTGGTGAGTAAGGGGGGCAAAGGATATTGATTTTTTCATTAGGCATAACTAACTATAATACCATTGACTTTTTAATTTTTTATGTAATCGACTAAATCGGAATAAACATTTCGCATTTGATAAATGAAAATATAAATTAAATAAGATGACTATGATGTATCTAGAATTGATAGTTTTATAAACTTTAATTTTTGATATTACTTTTTTGAAAAAAGGCTTTCTAGTTACATGTTTATTGTTTTTAGTTTTTCTTTTTGATATTACTTTTTCTAGAAAAAGTAAAAGAGGACTGTGATGTATCTAGAATTGATAGTTTTATAAACTTTAATTTTTAACATCAAAAAGTAATATCTGTTGTGTAAAATAAAAAAAAAATAAAAAAAATAAAAAAAAGTTAAAAATGATAATGAATCATTTTCCAATGTTAATAATTATGTTTATATCTGGTATTTTATCATCAATGAGCATATGGGCTGATAAAATCTCAGATATGTCTATTTCATTAAATGACATTTATATGTCTTTACTGATGTGTGGATGGATGTTATTTTTCATGGGTCTTTATGAAAAAGAATCAAAAACAATAATAATTGGTTTAATTGCAGTTATTATCATTTTTATCATGATCAGAACACAATTATTTATCTCACCAAAACAATATTTAGTCGGAATGATTCCACACCATTCAATGGCTGTTTTAATGTCCAAAAAATTATTAGAAAAAGAAAATCTAGGTTCTGAATTAAATATTTTGGCTAAAAATATAATTACTAGTCAAGAAAAAGAAATTGAAATAATGAAAAATTTATAAGATACAATTCTAGATACATCTTAGTCCTTTTTAATTTTTGTTTATGAAAGTTTTGTTCTCTACAAAACTTATATTAGTAAAAAAAACTTAAATAAAAATTATGATATATTATTATAAAGAATGGAAACACAATCTGAAAAGAATATTACAATTAAACCTAAACAAAAATATTATGAATGTAATCGTAAGGCTATGATTGCATATGTTGAAAGACAAAAAGATATAAAATTTAAATGTGAAATTTGTGGTAAAATGTACGGGACGTTTACTAAATACAATCATTTAAAAAGTAAATTTCATCTTAATACAGAAGCAATTCTTAAAAATCATGGATTGATAAAAGAAAATTAAAATTATTTTATGTCATATAAGTTAAAAGAATATAAATAAATTTTAATTTATAATAAAATAAACAAAAATGGAATACGAAGATTTCAAAGAATTTAAATATTTTGGCATCAATGTTGGTGCTTATACTGATAAAGATGGTAACCTGAAAAAAAATGTAATAGCACCATTAGAAACTAAATACAAAAATACAATTCATTATTATAGACCTATATATAATAAACTTACAAATACAGAAGACATAATTCCTAATGGTATAGCTGTTATTACAAAACAATTATCAACTATTGATGTTGATGATGTTACTCAATGTTCAATTCTAGAACAATTATTAAAAGATTGTTCTTTTATTGTTAAAACACGAAAAGGATATCATTTTTATTTTAATAAAGAAGATGTATTAGAAAGAAATAAAAAATGTGGTGTTGCGGATATTAATCTTAATACACTTTATTTTGTTCCTAAATATTATCATAATGTATCTAACGAAGAATATCAATATACTATTTATAAAAATTCATGGCCATTAATTGATATGCCTAAG
>JACCDJ010947403.1_pt1 | contig 15706 bp, 19 predicted proteins | sample 7444481 | NCBI WGS metagenome assembly JACCDJ01 (sample SAMN15323435, study PRJNA562643) | freshwater metagenome | isolation source: river surface water | place: USA:Blue River Watershed | collected 2017-08-15 | reverse complement strand
AACCACTCTGTATGATAAGATGGCTCTATAGGTAACTCTGCAACCAAAGTCGCAACTTCACCCGTACTATACATACAAGTAACAGTAGTCCACATCAGCAGAGCTGCTGGTTTTGTTGCTGTGATAACTTTTAAAATAGAGATCGATAAAAATGTCATAAGTTGTATATAATTTGTGTTAAGTATATTAAAAAGTAATATAAAATATATTTTTTTATTCCAGCCACACGTTCCCGTACGACTACCTTGTTACGACTTCATCCCAGTTACAAATTTTATAATGATTTTTAAAAATAAAAATATCTATTCAATAACACTTACGTGAAAATTTGAAAAATAAAACGATTTAAAATAAATTTAAAATAAAACTTACTTCCGGCATGTGACGGGCGGTGTGTACAAGGTCTAGGTACAAATTCACCGTAGCGTGCTGATCTACGATTACTTGTGATTCCACCTTCATATAGGCGAATTTCAGCCTATAATCCGAACACGATAATTTTTAAAGATTGACGTTAAATTGCTTTATTGTATAACTTTTTGTAATTATCTTTGTAGTACGTGTGTAGCCCAGTTCATAAGGGCCATAAGGGCTTGACGTCATTCTCACCTTCCTCTGGTTTATCACCAGCAGTATTTTAAAAATTGTTTCTTAAAATTACTTAAAAGAACTACCAATATAAAATAAGAGTTGCGCTCGTTAAAGGACTGAACCAAACACCTCACGGCACGAGCTGACGACAGCCATGCAACACCTGTAAAGTTTTATTATCTTAAGATTACACTTAAACTAATATGTCTAAAAATAAAAATAGACTTAAACTATATTCAAGAACTGGTAAGGTTTTGCGCGTGTTATCGCATTAAACCACATACTCCACCACTTGTGTAGACCCCCGTCAATTCCTTTGGGTTCCAATCTTGCGATCGTACTTCCCAGGCGGAGTGCTTAACGCGTTAGCTGTATATCAGAAAGTTCCCAATAATAGCACTCATCTTTGACAGCATAGACTACCAGGGTATCTAATCCTGTTTGCTCCCTATGCTTTCGTCCCTCAGCGTCAGTAAATAGGCCAGATAACCGCTTTCGCCACTGACATTCCTTCATAAATGATCGGATTTCACTCCTATGTATGAAATTCTGTTATCCTCTACTATACTCAAGTAAAAGAGTATTAAATGCATATCTAAACAATAAATTTAGTTTTTTACAAATAACAACAAATACCGCCTACGAACTCTTTACGCCCAATCATTCTGGATAACGCTCGCCCCCTTCGTATTACCGCGGCTGCTGGCACGAAGTTAGCCGGGGCTTCTTCTTTTAATAAAGTCATTATCTTCATAAACGAAAAAATTTTACAACTGGTTTATAAAAATATAAACCTTTTTTGCTTTCCTCATTCACGCAATATTACTGGATCACGCTTTCGCGCATTGTCCAAAATTCCTCACTGCTGGCTAAAAAGCCTGGGCCTTGTCTCAGTCCCAGTGTGGCTGATCATCCTCTCAGATCAACTAAGAATCATCGGCTTGGTGAGCTATTACCTCACCAACAACCTAATTCTCTATAAGCTCATCTTAACCTAGCATTTAGCTTTAGTTTTATCGCTGCAAAGCATTATTAATGAAAATACGATTATTCTAAAAGTTAAGGCAGATTCTTATATATTACTCACCTGTACGCCATGTTTTTTAACATTTGACTAGCATGTGTCAAGTATATTGCAAGCGTTCATCCTGAGCCAGGATCAAACTCACTTTAATAATACAGTTATAATAAGAATTATAAAAATATAAAGTGTTTATTGTTAATAAAAAGTATTGAAAACGTTATTATAAAAAATTTAGTAAATCACTATAATAAATTCTACACAAACTTAAGAGTATAAAATTAAAAAAGCGAACATTAAAGCGAATAACGCGATAGCTTCAGTCATCGCGAATCCGAAAATAGCGATTTTAAATAATTCATCACGTAAATTTGGATTTCGTGAAGTTGCTAGCACTAATGATCCAAAAACTACACCGATACCAACCCCTGCTCCTGCTAATCCAGAAGTTGCTAATCCGGCTCCAATATATTTAGCTGCTTGTAATAACATAAAAAATAAAAAGAAAAACTTTTGTTTTCATAATGTGGCAAGTAAGAATTACTATTCACCGCCAGACGAAATTATAATAACAGGAATAGCACTGTTTAATTATGAAATTTTTAATAAAAGTGTTATTAAATTAAACCCGTTCTACAAGCTGATTTTTATAGAAACGAAAAATGTTTTTACTAGAATACTAAAAAAGTTAACAGTCGTAAGAAAGATTTTTAAAGTGTTAATTTTTAGTTGGATTTAATTTTAAAAAATTAAAAGTATTAATCGCACTTGCTACTGAAGAATTATCTTTAATATAAGTTGAAATCAATTTTTGACGCATTTTAAATAATGCCGATAATTTAGTTAAATAAAAATGTAAACCAAAAAAATAAAAAAAATAAAAACCAGTTAAAGTCCAAAAAACTTGACTTGAAAATGAATAAGCATCAAATTGAGGCATAGAAAAAAAGTTTTAGTGGTGATTCAATTTTTTCACCTTTAAATAATAACGAAAGGGGGACTCGAACCCACAACATACGGCGTATGAAGCCGCTACTCTACCAATTGAGTTATATCGTTAGTATCTTAAATTGGAAGAAAAGGTGATCAACCAAAAAAGGAGATGTGGAAGTAATCGGATTTGAACCGATAACTTTATGCATGCAAAGCATACACTCTACCAATTGAGTTATACCCCCTATAAAATCGTTAAAACGTCGAGTGGAAGAAAATCTGTTAATCTCGATGATTATCCCAATAAATTATACCTCCAATAATAATAAGACAACAAAAAATAAGAATGATATCGTTCATCATAAAAATAAAAAAAATAGGATTTAAGATTTTAAGACCGGTAGTTGATCAATTAAAATACTTCCGCGTAACCGATAATAAATAATAATAATCGCTAAACCAAGCGCGGATTCAGCTGCAGCGACAGTTAAAATAAATAATGAAAAAAGTTGACCATAGATATCATCGAAATAAATGGAAAATAAAATAAAATTAAGATTTAACCCTAATAATGCTAACTCGATACACATTAAAATAATTAAAATATTACGGCGATTAATAATCAGTCCAATTAAACCTATAAGGAAAACGACAATATTTACAATAAATTGTATTAAGAACATACAAAAGAATACTTTTAAAACGTTATCACAGATAACATGAGGTTAATTTTAGCACCAAATACAGCACTAGTTTTAAATAAAAAAATTGTTAACATCAAAAACTGTAGTTAATTATTTAAATTATTGAAAACTTATCAACTCGTTAGTAATAATGATACTCTGAGTCCCGCGTAAACAGTATTTAAGAGTTTTTTAAGAGATAACCGTTGAGGTCTTATTCGGATTCACGTAAAATCTTAAAAAAAAAATTAAAAAATATCATAGCTTTAGTACTTTTACACTAAAAATTTTACAATTCGTACATGTAAAGCCTATCTACGTGATCATCTGTCACGGCTCCCTGAAAATTTGTCTTAAGGTAGGTTTCTTGCTTATATGCTTTCAGCAATTATCCTTTATAAACTTAGCTACTCGGCGCTGCTTTTGATAAAACAACCGAAACACCAGAGGTTTACTTAATTCGGTCCTCTCGTACTAGAATTTAAGCCTTTCAATTTTCTACGTTTATAGCAGATAGGGACCGACCTGCCTCACGGCGGTCTAAACCCAGCTCACGTACCACTTTAATCGGCGAACAGCCGAACCCTTGGAACCTGCTTCAGCTCCAGGATGTGATGAGCCGACATCGAGGTGCCAAACGGTCTCGTCGATAAGGACTCTCAGAAACCATCAGCCTGTTATCCCCGGCGTACCTTTTATCCGTTGAGCGATGATCTTTCCACGCAGAATCACCGGATCACTATGGCCGACTTTTAATCCCTGTTTGATATGTCTATCTTACAGTCAAGCAAACATATACCATTACGCTCTACAATAAAAATTTATTTGAGTTTGCCTTTGCACACCTCCGTTACTCTTTAGGAGGTGACCGCCCCAGTCAAACTATCTCTCATAGGATGTCTTAATAAAAATTAGTAAAATCAAAAAATTAGGGTGGTATTTCAAGGACGCTTCCGCTACCACCTATCCTATACAAATAATTTAATTTTACAACCTAAAATCATAGTAAAGGTGCACGGGGTCTTTCCGTCTAACTATAAATAGCCCGCATCTTCACGGGCATTTCAATTTCACCAAGCCTACGTTGGAGACAGTGGAGAAGTCGTTACACCATTCATGCAGGTCGGAACTTACCCGACAAGGGATTTCGCTACCTTTGGACCGTCAGAGTTACAGCCGCCGTTTACTGGGGCTTAATTTCAATGCCACAGCATATCCATGTTACCTTACAGCACCGGGCAGGTGTCAGTCCCTATACATCTTCTTTCGAATTCGCAGAGACTTGTGTTTTTAATAAACAGTCGCTTCTCCCTCTTTAGTGTCAACAATAAAAGGTTAGCCCTCTTATTGTCACTCTTTCTTCCGAAGTTACAGAGCAAATTTGCCGAGTTCCTTCAACGTAGTTATCTTGAACGCCTTAGTATATTCTACCTATCTACCTGTGTCGGTTTAGGGTACGGTTTTATTTTAAATGTTATTTCCCGAAAATATTAAAATACATTCACAAATCGATTAGTTAAATATATCATTTATATTTTGTCACAATTTAATTTCCTATTAACTTATACATTTGTATTTTGTCTTAAGGACCGCGTTACAGATTGCAAGTTCTTTTAATCTTATAAAGGGGTCGCCTTCTAATAATTAAAATAAGCTTTCAATCATCCGATTTCATTCAGTGTTGAATCGGAAACCTTAGATTTACGGCGATAATGATTAAACATTATTTCAGCTACTAATGCCAGTATGCTCACTTCTGATATCTCCAATTAATTTTACAATTAATCTTCACAAACCTACAGAACGTTCTGCTACCAAGTTATTTAATGATTCGGATATTATTTTGAGTCTCTATACATTTTCGAAGCAAAAAAACTCGATCAATGAGCTGTTACGCTTTCTTAAAAAGATGGCTGCTTCCAAGCCTACTTTATGATTGTCTTTATTTTTTAACATTCTTATCACTTAAATAATAATTAAAGTCCTTATCAAATAATCTGGGCTGTTTCCCTCTTGACTATAGACCTTAGCGCCTATAGTCTGACTCCACAAAATATTAAAACATATTCGAAGTTTTTCAAAATTTAGTAAAATTAAAAAATTCCCCGCATTTTAAAAGAGCTCTACCCTATTTTAACTTATTTGTAGGCTATACTTAAATATATTTCGCAGAAAACCGGCTATACCTGAGTTTGATTAGCCTTTCACTCCTAACCACAAGTCATCCCAATCTTTTTCGACAGACACGGGTTCGGTCCTTCAATTCGTATTTCTACTAAATTTTCAACCTGCTCATGGTTAGATCACTCAGCTTCGGGTCTTATATTTACGACTTTTTCTCGCTTTTTAAAACTTGAATTATCTACGTCTACAATTTTTTTAAACTTGCCGTAAATATAAACTTACTGGCCCATTATGCAAAAGGTACGCTATCACTTTTAAAAAGCTCTAACTGATTGTTTGCACCAAATTTTAGGTTCTTTTAACTCTAAAAAAGTTCTTTTTCACCTTTCCCTCACGGTACTTGTTCACTATCGGTTATTAAAAATTATTAGACTCGAGGGTAGATCCCCGTTTTTCAACAAATTTAACATAATCCATTGTTATTAAAAAAAATTACATTCATTCTACAGGACTTTTACCTTCTTTGGAAAATTCAAATGATGATTAATTTTTTTTGTCTAAAATCGCATTCGCTCGCCACTACTAACGATATCTCGTTTGATTTTTTTTTAGGTTACTAGAATGTTTTACTTCACCTAATTTAGTATTTCTAAAAAATGAATTTTTTCTATAGTAATTAGATTTCAACAAATTTTTCAAATCTACTTATTGCAATACACAACTAAAATATTTTTTAATACCAAGGCAGCCATTTGGTGCATTTTTTTTATTAACTTATGAGTCTATTAAAAAATATATTTAATAAGTTTAAATTTAATTCAAAAAAAAATTTAAAATATCGGGGAAGAAAGTTTCCGGTAAAAGAAAACGACTTAAAAGGAGTATAAAAACCCAAAGCCAATCATAAATAGTAACCATTTCATAAGGTTTATTAGATTCTTCGAAGGTAATGCGTTTTTCTTCTAACTCTTCCATGCGTTCATCGTAACGTACATAAATCATCATAAAATAGGAGGGGAAAAACCATTTACAACGAAACCAAAAAATAGGATCCGGAAATAAATATTCATGTAAATAATAGAATAAATACAACGCTAAACAGATTGTAATTAATTCAACTTTTGTAAGGTATTGTTTATTTCGGATCATCATAATATTTAGTTATTATTCCTTTTAGAAGGAAAATTTTGTTCTTAAAAAAAAAGATTATTTAGGTTTAGCAGGAGTTGAACCTGCAACAGAAATTTAACGCTTAAAATAATTTTAAACATTAAAATTTTCTAATAGTACCAAACTTTACTATAAACCTAGTCTAGAATTATTTAAAAAAAGCTAAAAAATCATTAGTACGTGAAAGTTGACGTGACATTAATTCATTTTTACGATGACTACGGAAATTTAAAGTTAAAACGATGGCACCAAGCATAGCTACTAATAAAATTAATCCAGCTAATAAAAAACAACTTAAATAATAATTATATAAACTTTGTCCTAAACTATCAATACTACTTAAATTATCCAGACTATTTTCAAAAGTATAGGGTAAAATTTCAGTAAATGTTGTAGTTACAATCAAGGTTTCAAAAATAAAAAATAACTGTAATAATACCAGTCCACCACCAATTAATAATATCGGTAAGTAATAAAAAAGATTAGTTGAAGCATAAATTTTGACATTTAACATCATTACGATGAATAAAAATAAAATAGCAATCGCGCCAACATAAATAATTATAAAAATTACCCCTAAAAATTCAGCATTAAAGATAAATAAAATAGCTGCAGCATTACAAAACGCTAGAATTAAAAAAAGAACTGAATGAACAGGATTTTTTGCTAAAAGCACGAATATACTACTTAATAATAATAATACAGTAAAATAATAATGTAAATAAATCATAAAAATTTCTTAATTAAAATCGGAATGGTGTGATTTGAACACACGACCTTCTATTCCCAAAACAGATACGCTACCAGCTACGCTACATTCCGAAAATAAAAACTCTCAAAGATTTTAGTTAGCGTAAGTTAAATTCTATTAAAAACATCCTTCCGACGAAAAGATGACAAATATATAGGCGGACTTAAATAAATAACTTAATGTAAATTAATAGCATCATTTAAATACATACAAGTTAAAATACTAAATACAAAGGCTTGTAAAAAAGCAACTCCTAATTCTAAACAATATAATGGAAATAAAACAATAAGCGGTACAAAATGTGAAAAAAATAAAATTCCAGTACAACTCATTAAGGTCCACGCAAAGCCAGCAAAAACTTTTAATAAAGTATGTCCAGCCATTAAATTTGCAAATAATCGAATACCCATACTTAATGGTCGAAACACATAAGACATTAATTCAACAGGTACTAATAAAAAAGCTAATCCTAGTGATGTTCCGGCAGGAAAAAATAAAGAAAAAAATTCAATCCCGTGTAAACGAAAACAAATAATATTAACTCCAGTGAAAATTGCAATACTTAAAGTAAAAGTAACTACTAAATGACTTGTTAAAGTAAAACTATAAGGTACTAATCCTACCAGATTTAAACTAATAACAAAAAAAAAGATAGTAAAAATTAAAGGGAAAAAAAATTGACTTTTATCTCCTGAAATATTATCAGTAACTAATGATAAAATCATTTTATAAAGCATTTCAATCATTACTTGATAACGATGCGGAACAATAAATAAAGTTGAATCAGTTTGTTTAAAACTGTTTTTGAAAAAAAGATAAATAAATAAAACCGTTAAAAGTAAAATAACAGTTTCGTTTGTAATAGTTACCCCAAAAAAATTTGGAATAAGTGGTAAAATTTCAAATTGTTCTAACGGACTTTGAAAAAAAAACATAATAAATATTAAAGTTTAATAAAAAAAAATTACGAACCCCACCAATAAATAGTTAAAAATAAAAATAACCATACAACATCGACAAAATGCCAATACCATGCAGCCGCTTCAAAACCAAAATGATGTTCACGAGTAAAATGATTACAAAAAATACGATATAAACAAACAGTTAAAAAACACGTTCCAACAAAGACATGAAAACCATGAAAACCTGTTGCTAAAAAAAAAGTTGAACCATAGACACTATCCGAAATAGAAAACGGAGAAGTGACATACTCAAATCCTTGTAAACCAGTAAATACGATAGCTAATAAAATAGTATACATTAAAGCAATCATTGCATGACTTTTTGAACCCCAAACAATCGCATGATGTGCCCAAGTCACTGTTGCTCCAGAACTTAATAAAATAACAGTATTTAAAAGAGGAACTTTCCACGGATCTAAAATGGTTAAAAATGCTGGAGGCCAAACTCCCCCGATCGCAACACTTGGGTTAAAACTTGAATGAAAAAATGCCCAGAAAAAAGCAAAAAAAAACATAATTTCTGACACAATAAATAAAATCATTCCCATACGTAAACCTTTTTGAACAATACCAGTATGTTGCCCCTCAATAGTACCTTCACGTATAATGTCACGCCACCATACATACATCATAAATAAAATCATAGTTAAACCAAATTTCCATAAATATGTATTTGCATAACCATGCATATATAAAACTCCTCCAAAAGTCAGCATTAACGCAGAAAAAGCTGAAATTAAAGGCCATGGACTAGGATCTACTAAATGAAATCCATGTTGTTGATTATTACGAATTTTTGCCATAAATTCTTTTAAAAACGATAGGCCCAAGTAGATTTGAACTACTGACTTTACGCTTATCAGGCGTACACTCTAACCCCTGAGTTATGAGCCTTGAAAAATAATTCTAAAATAATTAGTGATTATAGGAGAAATTACACGTTTTTTAAATTTGATTTGTCCTAATTGATTAATTAAAAGTTCTTTTTTAAAAATAATTTTTTTATTTTTTTTACTCATATAATATTTACCATCGATAATGAAGATTTGAACGATTTGCTAAAGCAGACGTTATATTGGCATTACGTAATTGTAAGGCTTTCGAACTATCCGTTTTCAAAGTTTGTTCAATTTCAAAAACTAATTTTTCTATAATTGAAATATTACGGGTATCTTGTTTTACTGCTTGCATTAACCATTTAATAATTAAGTAGGACCGCCGTTTTAAAGTAATTTGAAATGGCACTAAATGAAAACTACGTTTAACGCGCACATTTTTAACTTCAACAAAACTATTTAATTTAAAAAATAATTCTAAAAGAATTCTATGCATAGAAAGATTCATATTAGTCGAGACTTTAAAAAAAGCTGTATTAATAATATTGACAGCATTAATTTTATTACCCTTTTTTGTAATAAATCCAATTAATTTATTATATAATGTTTTTTTCAGAAAAGTAGTGTTTTTTTTTAACATTGTTACGAAAATTGATTATTTTTAGAAAAAAAATTTAAACTTTTTTTGTTCCATATTTAGATCGTGACGTTTTCCGTCCACGTACGCCTTGAAAATCGTATTTACCACGTACTAAATGATAACGGCAACCTGGTAAATCCGGTACACGACCACCACGTAAAAGCGCTACGGAATATTGCTGTAATGTATGTCCTTCTCCGGGTATATACGATTCAACTTTACGACCATTTGAAAGTTTTAACCGCGCTACTTTACGTACCGCAGAGTTGGGTTTTTTGGGAGTACGAGTAAAAACTTTAAGACAAATTCCTTTTTGTTGTGGATTTTTTTCTAAAGCCGGTGCTTTAGATTTAAAAAGTTTTTTTTGTCGTTGTTGGTTCTTACATAATTGATTTATTGTTGTCATAAAATCAAATAAATTTTAACTCTTCAGGTAGGATTCGAACCTACGACCTAATGGTTAACAGCCATTCGCTCTGCCACTAAGCTACTGAAGATCACAAAATTAGAAAACTAATCCTGCTGATAACGCAGCAATTTTTAAATGTTTCGTAAATCGAAAACTTTTGGGTAAAACACCAAAAATACGGGTTCCAATCGGACGTAGTTTAGGATTTAATAAAACAACAGAATTTTCAAAAAAACTTAAAGTTTTAGTCGAATAATCTTTTACAGGAACTTTGGTGCGAACAACAAGAGCTTTTAATACTTCGCCTTTTTTAACTTTAGAAGTGGCACGTCGTTTTGCGCGTAAATTTTTTATAGACACAACAATTACATCCCCAATAGAGGCATAGCGATTACGATATCCCGACGATACTTTAATGCAGCAAACATTTTTTGCACCAGAGTTATCAATGACATTTAAATAAGTTCCATTTTGAATCATAGTTAAAAATACTAATTTTAATTACCAGACAGCCTTAGAATAACCTGGAATAACTCCAAATTGCATTAAATCGCGTAGTAAGATACGCGAAATACCGTATGGTCTAAATACACCTCGATTTCGATTATTTAAAACACAGCGATTTGTCATACGAACACGTGTTTTAAAATTATATTTATTATGTGTTTTTAAAAAAGAAATTAATAAAAAATTTCTTTGTGTTATAGTAGTAGTTTGTGTCCGATTTAGAAAATTGATAAATAAAAATTTCTTAATTTTTTTTAATTTTTCAATTTTATAAAATGCTTGACGTATTTTTATATCATGTATTTTTGCCGATAGCATACTTTAATTTTTTATTCCCACTCTAAGGCACCAACTTCCCAGGCATAAATATAACCAACAATTAGTTCAATTATAAAATCAATCATTCCCCAAAAACCATCAATATTTAAGAAACTTAAGGAAACACACCATGGGAAAAAATAAACCGCTTCTAAATCAAAAATAATAAATAAAATGGCTACTAAATAAAACCGTATGTCAAATACATTACGGGCGTCTTCATACGGATCAAATCCACACTCATAAGCTGAAATTTTTTCAGCATCAGGATTATAAATACTTAACCGATACGATAAAAATAAAATAAGGCTGGCTAGAAAAAAACTAAAACAGATTAGAATAAGAATTCTACTAAATTCTTGATAAAATAAAGTCATATTAAAAGTTATTTGTAAGTATTGCAAAAATAGGATTTGAACCTATGACCTCCGGATTATGAGCCCGGCGAGCTACCAAACTGCTCTATTTTGCATAAACAAAGTAAACCGCACAAAATCACCACAATATTATCTTATGACCAAATATTTTTATTTTTAATACGTGTTCCACTAGTTAAAGTAACATATACGATATAAAAAAAAAATAAAGCCGAAAATGCTGAAATATATGAACCGAATGAAGCAATACTATTCCATCCTGCAAAGGCATCCGGATAGTCAGGAATACGACGTGGCATTCCAGCTAATCCTAAAAAATGCATTGGAAAAAAGGTTAAATTTACTCCAAAGAAGAATAACCAAAAATGAATTTGACCTAAAACTTCTGGATATTGTAAACCAGTAATTTTACCAATCCAATAATACCATCCGGCAAAAATCGAAAACACTGCTCCCATAGATAAAACATAATGGAAATGGGCAACTACATAATAAGTATCATGCATCATCGCACTTAAAGAGGAATTTGCTAATAAGACACCGGTTAAACCACCAATAGTAAATAAAAAAATAAATCCTAATACAAATAACATAGGAGTAGTAAATACTAAAGATCCTCCCCACATGGTTGCAATCCAACTAAAAATTTTTATACCGGTAGGAACGGCAATAATCATAGTTGCGGCCGCAAAATATGCGCGAGTATCCACATCTAAACCAACAGTATACATGTGATGTGCCCAAACAATAAATCCTAATACTCCAATCGAAATCATTGCATAAACCATCCCTAAATATCCAAATACCGGTTTTTTTGAAAAGGTTGATACAATATGACTAACCATACCAAATCCTGGTAAAATTAAAATATAAACTTCAGGATGTCCAAAAAACCAAAATAAATGTTGATATAAAATTGGATCACCACCACCAGCTGGATCAAAAAAAGTTGTATTAAAATTACGATCAGTTAATAACATAGTAATCGCACCCCCTAAAACAGGTAAGGATAATAGTAATAACACTGAAGTAATTAAAAGCGCCCAAACATATAATGGTAAGCGATGCATGGTCATTCCTGGTGCCCGCATATTTAAAACAGTGGTAATAAAATTAATAGCTCCTAAAATTGACGCCGCACCTGATAAATGAAGACTAAAAATAGCTAAATCTACGGAAGGGCCTGAGTGGGCTTGCACACTACTTAATGGAGGATAGACCGTCCAACCAGTTCCAGCCCCTGCTTCAACTAACGTTGAAGATACTAATAAAAATAGTGAAGGTGGTAATAGCCAAAAACTAATATTATTCATACGTGGAAAAGCCATATCTGGTGCACCGATCATTAATGGAACGAAAATATTTCCAAAACCGCCAATTAAAATAGGCATAACCATGAAAAAAATCATTAAAAAAGCGTGTCCCGTAACTAAAACATTATAAAGTTGATGATTTCCCATTAAAATTTGACTTCCAGGAGCTGCTAATTCCATACGAATTAAAACCGACATAAAAGTACCTAAAACTCCAGAAAATGCCCCAAATATAAGATATAAAATTCCAATATCTTTATGATTGGTGGAAAATAGCCAACGAGAAGCAAAATAATATAAATTATTAGCCATCCTTTTAAAAACATTTAAAATTACTAAAATAAATTGAATAAAAATCTAAAAAACGAAAAAGACGGGACTTGAACCCGCGACATTTAGCGTGACAGGCTAATACTCTAACCACTGAGCTACTTTTTCTAAAAAATGGATAACAGTGGATTCGAACCACTAACTTTCTCGTTGTAAGCGAGATGCTCTACCATTGAACTAGTTAACCGAAAAAAATGCGAACAAAGGGATTCGAACCCATACTCTCTACTTGGAAGGAAGATGATCTACCATTAATCTATATTCGCTCTAAAAAAATTTTACACATAATTACGTAAAATATTAATATCATACGATTGTGGTAAAAGTAACGATAAATCATCAAAAGTTAAATCGTCAATATTTTTAACAACAATAATTGTATTCGTATAATAATCATATTCAATAAATGAATAAAATTTATTGAATTTAATAGTCAGACTTGGAAATAATTTTAGAGAACTAAATGATTTAAAATAGTCTTTATCAAAGCTAATAATATCACCTTGTTTAAGGAAAATATTACTTTTTACTCTTTTAAAATTAATTAAGATATTTCCTTCATTAATAAATTGCCGTGCTTGAAATGCAGTTTTGAAAAACTCTAACGAAGTTAATAAAATATCAATACGAAAATAAGGTTTTACTATACTATGAGTTAATAAATCTTTCGTAGCTTGAGTTTTACACTTTAAAAGAGATTTTTTTAAAAAGGGACGGTTAATACTATGGTCAAACGTTGCCATTAAAGCCGTTTTAAAAAGTAAACCCGTTTTATATGCTTGTTTATTTTTTTCCCAAGTGTGTAAAACCGGTTTTAATAAAACTGAGGTTTCACGACGAATTTTTTTTTTAGAAAGTTTAAGTAATTTGTTTTGTAAGATTTTCCATTTTGCTCGTTTAAAGCGACCAATACGTTCGGGAAAATCGATAATAAAAGTATTAGGTTTTGTAAAGGATTTATATCGATTGTATAAGCGCATAAATTTAATTATTAGTATTTAATAGTAAATCAAGAACAACTACTAAAAAAATAAATTTTTTAAAATTCTGTAAATCATTATAAATTTTATAGGTTCCCCAATTGTTTTTTTCAAGTTTCGAATTAATTTTAGTTACTAAAAAAATATCTTTGTAAAGAATACGTTTTAAAAATTTACTATCATTTTTTAATGGTGCAGTTAATAAAAGAAGTAGTTGATTAACATCTTTTTTACATTGAGTATGGGCTAACGCTCCCTTAACAAATAATTTTAGGTCTGGTAATTTATTATCAAAAAATAAATTTAAAATACGAATATATTGTTTGTTCTCAACCCAAACATGTAAAAATTTTTGATCACTTTTAGATAAAAAACTTAAAGAACGTATTAATTGTTTTAAATTTTTAACAAGTTCAAATATATCTAACCCCATTAAATTTACAGTTTTATGCTTCACCAGCGATTTTACATGACGTAAACTTTTATTAGAATGTTCATCTAGAAATAAAAAATCAGAATTCAGAAGACTAGTAAGTAATAAATCTTTTATTTGGTTTTTTTGCATGTTATGTTTTTTTTATTTCTTTTAAGAGTTTGGATTCATTTTTATACCAAAACCCTTTTCCTTTATAACTATCCGGCGCTTTTAAATTTTTAATTTTTTTCAAAAAATTTCCAATCGTAGATGCTTCAATACCTTCGACAGTTAAAAGAGTATTATTCATAGTAACTTTTAATTCTTTTATTAATGTTGAAACTTTGATTACATGACTGAATCCTAATTTAAATTCTAAAAACCGCCCATCTGCAGATAAATTACCCTTAAATCCTAAACCTTTTAAAATCAATTGTTTCCGTAATGGTTTATTAAATGTTTTTAACCAGCGTGTAAAAAATTGTAAATAATTTAAAATCGAGATATTAAACGATTTCGTTAAAGAACTTGGTAAAAGTAGCAAATTGTTTGTCTTTTGAAAAGAGAATTCTGGCCACAGTTTAATATATTTTTGGGTATTAAAGACAGTTTTAACTACTAAAAATTTTATATTTTTAATCGAAACGAACGAAATTTGTAATTTGGATGGTAAGACTACTTGTTTAAACGATTGATTCATATAATTTTATTAAATTTTAAATAGCAATAACCCTCCAAGATTTTTTTCTTTACATTGTAAACCGGTTAAAAGTCCACGGGAAGTCGAAAAGAAAAAAACATGTTTAGTACTAGGAAATTTCGCTAAATTTTTAACACCTAAATACGCTAATTGTACCGGAGTGGAAATAATTTTTAAATCTTTTAAAAGCGGTTTATTATAAAAATAGCGCAAATTAATTTTAATTTTTACTTGTACCAAACCATTTGTAACCTTTTCTTCAATACTAAAAGATTGAATAAAACCTTCACGGTATAATAATTCAGTCAGTTCTAAAGATAATAAATTAAACTCAACATAAACGTTTTCACAACGAGAAAACGAAGCATTTTTTAGTTTTATCAAAAATTTTATTAACGTATTTTTCATAAGAGTATACCCCGCATATATGTATGTCCAAGAGTGGAATTGAACCACTGACACATGGATTTTCAGTCCATTGCTCTACCACTGAGCTACTTAGACGAATTTACTTTAAAAAAAGTAATTTTGTCTTTTTTCTTAGAAACAAGAAATATTTGTTCTAAAAAAAGAACGAAAGTTCAGCAAATTAAAAAAATATAGATTAAATAAGAAAAGATAAATAAAGCATATATATATACGTGTT
>JACCDJ010985604.1_pt1 | contig 15718 bp, 28 predicted proteins | sample 7444481 | NCBI WGS metagenome assembly JACCDJ01 (sample SAMN15323435, study PRJNA562643) | freshwater metagenome | isolation source: river surface water | place: USA:Blue River Watershed | collected 2017-08-15 | reverse complement strand
CGTATCGAACGCATGGATTGCTGGCTACACAGGCGGCACCAACCTCACCAGCAACACATTCACAAATGCCAAACTCACCATTGCTGATTACACTTCAACTAGTAACAAGTCTTTTCTGTCTGAATACGCCAAAGAGAGCAACGACAGCTCATTTGAATTATCTATCTCGGCTGGAACTCTGACCATGAGCGCAGCAATTACCAGCATCAAGCTCACTTTGCTGCTTAATGGCGCAACTTTTGCCCAACACACGACTGCTTATTTGTACGGCATTACGCGTGGCAATGGCGGCTCAACTGTAACTACTGCATAAGGATAAAAACATGGCAACTAAAACACAAATCCCGAAAAAACTCGTGGTTGACTGCTCAACTGGCGAACAGACCGAGGTCGAACTTACTGCCGAGGAGATCGCGCAGCTCGAACTTGACCAGGCACAGGCACTAGCCGCCCAAGAGTCAGCCGAAGCCGAGGCCGCAGCTCGAACCGCAGCCCGACTAGCAGCAGAACAAAAACTAGCAGCCCTCGGCCTAACCGCCGAAGAAATCGCGGCAATCGGTGGCAACTAGCGAGAACGAACTGCTAATTCAGCTAGTCCGAGACGTGGCTGAAATCAAAGCAGAACTAAAGGCATACAAAACACTTGAGCAGAGAGTCCTCTGGCTCGAAAAGAAGATGTGGCTATTCATGGGCGCAGCAGGATCTATCGGCGGTTCAGTAGTCGCAATTATCCAGGCAGGAATGCAAAATGGCTAACCCGGTTTACTACTATGACCCGTTTCCAGGCAACCGAGGTGACGAACTCGGCAACATGGCACCATACCGCACCCAGCCACACCGAGGTTCGGACTGGGGAGCCAAAGCCGCTATCGAAGGCAAACCAGTCAAGGCAATCACTAACGGCCGCGTCAAGAAAATCTACTGGACTGACGCTCTCGGCTGGTGCGTAACCCAGTCATCAGCAGACGGCATCACTTGGGAATACTGCCACCTCTACCCAAAGCCAGACATCGAACTCAACTCGCTCGTAGTCGGCGGCCAGACGGTTATCGGTAAAGTTGGCGGCAACAAGCAGACCAGCCCAAGCGGCACTAGCTCAACTGGCGCACACTTGCACATGGCAGGATGCCTAACCAGCCTGGCTATGAAACCACACGCCGCGGATCGTAAGCACCTTATTGACGTTCACAAGCACATCGACGCACACCGAGACCCAGCAACCAAGGCACCTGCAAAGCCAGCCGCTAAACCAGCAGCCAAGCCAGCAGCGAAGAAACCGGCGGCCAAAAAGTGAAACTCTGGCGTGAAATCGGCGGCCGCGCGCTCGCCTACATCATCCTGAAAATCTCGGTCACCGGTGGCGGTCTTGCGCTCCTTGGAGTCGACACGCTGCTATCACTACTAGCCGCAGCATGGGTCGGCATTCTCGAGTTTGCCGAAGAACTCTCCAAGGCATACCTCGAAGACGGCAAAATTACCCGAGACGAATTGAACTCGACTGGGCAAAAACTTATCGAAAAAACCGAAAAAAAGAAATAAACGTCTGTCGGAGGGTATAGACTCACAACCAGAAAACCTAGAACCCCGACCCAACCCCCTTGAATCTGGCTCTAGGTTTTCGCCAACTTACTAGCAACGGAAAGAGCTATGGCATACGACCCAAGTAAATACACCGACGTAAATACGCGCATCGCCCAATTTTGGGAGCGTTACCCTAACGGCCGTATCCACACCGAAGTAGTGCTAATCAACGAGCGCGAGGTCGTAATCAAAGCGTCAGCGTTTACTGACCGCGAAGACCCACGCCCGGCATCTATCGACTTCGCACAGGAGTCCGTCGCAGATCGCGGAGTTAACTCCAGCAGCTGGGTCGAAAACTGTTCAACCTCCGCTATCGGCCGGTGCCTGGCAACCCTAGGGTTCTCACCTCGCGGCGGTTCACGAGCTAGCGTCGAAGAGATGCAAAAGGTAATCCGCGTCTACAAAGCCAAAGCCGATGCACTCGCGCTCGCCGGCGACCTAGACTCGCTCCGTCAACTCCTGCAACACGCCAAAGAAGACAAAGCACCACTCGAAGCCATTGACCACATCAGCCGCCTCGGAACAGCCCTAAAAGAAAAGGGACTCCCTGCGGAAAGTCAAGGAGTCCCAGACGGCCACCAACAGCCGCCAACTGCCTAAGCAGTCCCTTATACTCTACTAAAGAAACCACTTGTCGGAGTGACTAAACACCGACCCTCGGTTTAGCAGACCAGGCACCGGCCGTTAGAGGGCGTCGGTGTGGCATACCCGAAACACCGCTTATCCATAGATCGGGTCGAACTCCAGAGAGTGGAGAAGAACTAACTCGGTACCGGCAATCGCGTCTACCTGTCGGAGTAACACGCTAAGTTAGTACATGGCGTAGACGGTGCCTATCGCAAGACGGCACCCATGAACAAAACCCGACAACCTGTACGGCTAGAATGTTTTGTGAATGGTTTAGCAATAAGCCATTCTCTACCCTCCAAGCCTCCCGGCTAGAGTTACCTAAAATCATCAACAAAGAACGGAAAGACAAATGGCATCAGTAAGAGTCGCTGGCATCGTCAGCCACAAACTGTTTGACGGCAAACTGCTAAAGCTCGTGGAAACAATCTACGGCGAGAAGCGTGACGGCACGATGTACGAGTTCAAGCGCATCTGGAACTGCTGGTTTGAACAGCCACAGGATCTAGTGGTTATCAACGGCACCATGGACACCTGGGCAGAGATTTACAGCGAGAGCCTGGATGCAAAGCAAAGCTCGTACACCAAGTCAGACGGCCAGAGCAAGACGGTTATCGAGTTCAGCCTTAACAAGTGCCAAATCTCGACCTCTAAAGCACCTAAGAGCGACGACTGGCTGGGTGACCACAAGACCGCTGTTGAAGACCGTCTCGCTGGCTATTCGGGCGATGACGGCCTGCCGTTCTAATGAGAGCGGTCTCGGTCGAGGGTATCCCGGTACCTCAAGGCTCTAAGAATGCTCGCGTGGTGAATGGCCGCGCAGTCATGTATGAAGCCAACAAGAGACACTATGCCTGGCGTGACCGAGTTGCAGCTGCTTGTCGTCTCGCTATCAACGAGAACAAGTGGCCGCCTCTCGGTGTGCCGGTCAAAGTCGAAATGACGTTTCATCTGCCTAGACCAGCGAGCGTGTCCGAAAACCAGCGACGCTACCCCAGCGTAAAACCTGATCTAGACAAGTTAGCCAGGAGCGTCAACGATGCAGCTGTAAAAGCCGGGCTAATCATCGACGACTCACAAATCGTGGAATTACATGTTTACAAAAGATACGCAGACGGCGTGTCGCCTGGTCTAATGTTGACAATTCACGAAATCCAGTAAATACTGAACCTGTCGGACACCAACAACCCGACAAGAAACGGAAAGAACATGAACCTACTCAAAGGCATCCTCGCCTCATCTGTAGTAATCGCCTACATGCTGCTGGCCTACACCGCAACCGGTGCAGCTCTTCAAGCATTCGCCCTAATGACCATTACCGGCATTGCCTATGGCATGATCGCTAAGGCAGGTCGCTAATGAGCATTTGGAAGGCATTCGCTCGCAAGTCTGACCCAGACACCAGCCACATGGCCGCCGCAACGCACGAACCAATCAAGGTTATGGGTCGCGCCAAAGCAATCTACAAGCTGCTAACTATCCCTATGACTGACGAGCAACTCGTAGACGCATATCAGGCGGCCGTAGACGCTGGTCTAGCGCAACCGTCAAGCCCACAGGCTATTCGCACCTCTCGATGCCAACTCGTGTACCTGGAGGCCGTTGAAATGGTCGAGGGACAGTACGGCACTACTCGCATGGGCAACAAGGCTCGCATCTGGCGTTCAATTCCAGAGACCCAGGCTCAAGCACAACTCGGAGAACTGTAATGGCTCACAAACACGCAACCGACTGCCCAATTCCAGACAATCTATGCTCGGCCTACAAAGAACAGCAGCGCATCGCTAACATGCTTGAGGAAAACCCATACATCATCTACGGCCAGCCAAAGCCGGGACAAAACCCTTGGCTCTCACTTGGCCGCATCATCTCACTAATCCGCAACGAACCACTCGATGAATGGTGGCTAACCGACGAGGACTTCCAGAAGCGCACAAGCATGGGAAGGCCACAACTATGAGCGTCACACCAGGCGAGGTAACTCGAGAGTTTTATCGACGTGCCGGGCGACTCCAAGAGCGCGCTAAATGGCTTGAAGCAATCGCCGCCATGCGCGAAAAGCTACACGAAACCAAACTCGCAGACACCACAGAGACAACAGACCTAGTAGTCCAAGCCTGTCTCATGGCACTCAACAACTTGGAGCGGCTAACTCGTGACGAACCTAAATAAAGCCCTATACGATGCCAAGATCTACGCAGAAGCTCTAGCAACGCTCAAGGACAGCATCGTCAAAACAATCTATAAACGCGTCTGCTTCGACCAACTAGCAGGAGTCACCTGCGACCACGCCGACTGCTACGCACTAATGCAACTTGCAAAGGACATCACTAATGGCGACACCAATCTATGACCAAGTCGTAACCGACATGACGCGCTACAAGGCCAGCGTCGAGAAGCGCACCTTAGAACACGTGGCCGATGTAATCCGCATCCGCTACCAAGGTAAGAAGCGCACCAAGCAGACCGGCGAAATCCTCGACCTAATTGAAGAGCTCCTAAAGCGAGGACTCAATGGCTGACTGGCACAACTCCACCGAATGGGCTAAAGCCCGGGCATACGCCAAAACAGTCCTCGAACCTATCTGCGTAGCCTGTGGCAAACACCTGGAAGGCGGCGACTGGACAATCGACCACATCGTGCCAGCAGGAGCAGACGGCGAACCAGACCACAACCTAGAAAACCTGCAATCCATGTGCCGCGAATGTAATGGGCGCAAGTCAGACCGGGTACTCACCCGATCACCATGGAGCAATCCCAAATGGTAGCCCCTAAAAAACAAAGGGGGGGGAGGTATCGGGCTACCCCTCCCGTAACCCAGCCAACACTTGAGACACTAATCAAGGTCACAGCTCGAGCAACCAACATAACTAAACGCAAGCAATACAGTTTGGGCTACCGCATAGCCGCCCCGGTCTGGCCACTACTGCACAAACTATTGTGGAAAACTCTGCAACTATTGTTAGTAACACAGGCAAAGCGAGCGAGAAAAGGAAAAAAGTTTTGAAAAAGTTTGATGCGGTTTTTTTCTGCGTTGGTTTTCAATCCCGCGCATGTCGCTCTTTTTTTACAAACAGTTTGAATTATTCGGAGGTTAGCCTGTAATGCTTGAAGCTTCAATTCGGTCATGGGTAGATCAGCTGCAACTTGACTTCGAAACAACTGTGCTTGCTCAGCTTGCCCTCGTCCTGGCACGTGAGTTCGATGCTGCGCCTCATACCTCGACCGCCGCGGAACTCCGCAAGACTGTTTTGGAACTCCAGCGGCAGTTGAAAGGCCAGAACGTCGAGGTTGACCCTCTCGCCGAGCTGCTGAAACGCTAATGCAGTTCCCGGCACGTTACACGCGGCCGCTTAGTGACGACTTCCCGACTGACGGCGACCGGCTCATAAAACTTATGGGCTTGGCTTGGGTTACGCCTGAGACCGATGAACCCATTGGGCTGGATGAATGGCAGCGTTGGCTACTCCGAGCAATTCTCGAGCGTTACCCCGATGACCATGCCAAGTATCCTGGCGAATTGCGTTACCGCCAAGTGCTGGTTTCGCTTGGCCGTCAGAATGGTAAGTCGGTGCTGGGCGGTGGCATGGCTCTTGACTCGCTCGTGTTCCAGCGTGGCGACGTGGCCAGCATCGCATCGTCGTATGATCAGGCGACGATTATCTACAACCGCGTAAAGCATGTTATCGACGCTAACCCTTGGCTGACTAAACGTTTCAAGCGCACAACCGAAACGCGCGGTATTGCAAAGCTCGACGGCACCGGCACTTACAAAGTTAGCCCGGCTAAAGAAGCTGCGCTCCAAGGTAAGCCGTTCAAGCGTGTAATTCTTGATGAAGGTCACCTAGCCAAAAAAGGTATTTGGACTGCGGCCGTCAAAGGCACCTCGGCGCAGGATGACGCTATCGTGCTAATGATTACGACCGCTGGCGATGAATACTCCGAGACGCTCCTGGATCTATACAAGTCGGCAGACCGAGCAATAAACGGCGACCCGGAACTTGAGCGGTTTGGTGCGTTCATTTGGGAGGCACCTAAAGGCTGCGCCCTAAATGACCCCGACGCTATCAAGGCCGCTAACCCAGCGGTCGAGTGTGGTCGAGTCCCTATCGACCGAGTATTGTCGGACATCGCTACCCAGCCCGAGCATGAGGTGCGCCGTTACACGCTCAACCAGTTCGTTCAAGGCACGAGCCAGGCGGCTATCCCAGCCGAACTGTTTGCCAAGTGTGCTGGCAAGGGAATTACAACAATTCGCGGCTCGGTGCTATCGGTCGACATCAGCAAAAATTGGGAGCATGGCGTAATCGCGGCCGCCAACAACAACGGCGAACTTGTCGAGACCGAACTCGTGCGCTCCTATGTGGCACCAAGCGAACAGCGACTACTCAACGATCTACTCGAGCTTTACAAAAAACACGCATGCCGCGCTATCGCCCTCGATGACCGACAACTTCCAAGCCTGGCTAAACGACTCAAAGCCCAAGGCGTACCAGTCTGGCAACTCTGGACTAAAGAGGTCTCGGCCGCCTGTTCCGCAACTTACGCCATGTTCGCTGGCGGTCAAGTACGCCACAACAACGACCCACTAGTGCAAGCGCAGCTGCGTCACGCGGTCAGCAAATACACTGGCGAAACTTGGCTCATTAGCCGCAAAGAATCGAGCGGCGACATAGACGCAATCATGGCAACAGTCATGGCTCTCTATGTTTCGACCCGAAGCAACACGCCGAGCGTTCAAGTATTCTAGGTTGTTTGGTTCACTAGACTAAATACATGGCTACTTTGTGGCAACGTATCACCGGTCAGCGCACCGAGCAAAGGGCAGTCCAGCCGACTGTACCTAGCCGTTCCGCGACCTCGGTGACCCCAGACTCGGCTCTCACGCTCTCAGCCGTCTATCGTGCTGTCCAGATTATCGGCACCCCGATTAGCAAAATGGAGTTGAAAACTTACCGTTACGCTACCGGCATCGAGCAGCGCATCGACAATCCGCTCCTGGTCAACAAGCCAAGCGTTCAAGAGTCACGCCGAGACTTCCTATTCATGACCGTCGTATCTCTCGCACTCGAAGGCAACGCCTACTGGTTCAAGTCATACGACAGCCGCGGACAGGTCAACAACCTGACGCTGCTACCTGCGTCAGCCGTCTCGGTGCAGTTGGACACACCGACCGGTCTGACCAAGGTCTTCTATTACCTCGGCAAGCAATACGGCTCAGACCAAATTGAACACCTCAAGCTCTTTAGCCGCCCAGGACAGTTGCTAGGTGTCTCACCGATCGTCTCATGCCAGCGCGACATCGCCTCGGCTATCGACCTACGCGACTACGCCGCTAACTGGTTCAGTTCAGCAGGTGTGCCAACTGGTGTCCTAAAGACTAACCAGCCACTCAACGAGGCAGACGCGGCCGCTATCACCAACTCGTGGCACAACAAGCAGCAGAACCGCCAAATCGCGGTTCTCGGTCAAGGTTTCGACTACCAGCAGGTGGCTCTATCGCCACGCGAGGCTCTGTTTACAGAGACCCAAAGCCAGGCGGTGCAAATGGTGGCACGTCTCTTTGGTATCCCACCACGCTTGCTGCTGACCACAATCGCTGGCTCTTCAGACACTTACACCAACGTGACCGATGAAAACCAAATCTTCTACCGTCACACGCTCATGGCGTACACCGACGCAATTACCGACGCACTAAGCAACTGTCTGCCACGTGGCACTCGCGTGGAGTTTGACTTCGAGCATCTCTTCAAGGCCGACGTTGCCGCTCGTTACGACTACTACAAGATCGCAATCGAGTCTGGCATCTTGACCGCCGAAGAGGTACGAGCAAAGGAGGGCATAAATGCCTGAAATTGAAACACGCGACCTAGTAGCCGAGTCAATCGACTTCGAAGAGCGCACCGTAACCGGTATCGCTGTCCCATACGGCCAACAGGCCAACATCGGCGGCCAATACTTTGAAGAGTTCGTGCCAGGTGCTATCCGTAGCATCGAAGACGTAAAGCTCTTCTACGCACACGAGGAACCAATTGGCAAGATTATCGACGGCCGCGACGAAGAGCGCGGCTACGTAATCACCGCCAAGGTCTCAGACACGCCACGCGGCAACGAGGTTCTAACTCTCATGCGCGACGGCGTACTCAACAAGTTTTCGGTCGGCTTCATTCCGCTGGAGTCCCAGCGCGACGGCCAGACCGTAACCAGAACCGCTGTAGATCTCAAGGAGGTCTCAGTAGTCGCATGGCCGGCCTTCGGCGGTGCGTCAATCGAAAACGTACGCGAGGAGCAGACCGCACCTCTCGACGAGTCAAACATAGAAAGCGAGGATAGCCCGGTGTCAGACAACATTGAGCTAGACGTTCGCGCAGCTCTCGACGAGGTAGCGGAACTCCGCCGCCTGGTAGAGACCGCGCAGACTCCAACCGTTGCGCCAGCCATTGGTGCATCATTCCGCAGCCAGGGCGAGTTCGCCAAGGCTCTCGTAGCAGGTGACGACGAGGCTAAGCAGCTCGCACGTACCGCATCGACCTCGGCAGACGCAGCAATCGTCGCGCCATGGTACGGCTACATCAACACCCTTATTGCCAACAACCGCCCAAGCGTCTCGGCATTCAGCCGCGCAGCTCTACCAGCCTCAGGCTTGACCGTAGAGTACGCAAAGATTGACTCGAACACTCTGGCAGTTGGCGAGCAAGACCCAGAGAACGAGGCACTCTCGTTCGGTAACCTGACCTTCGAGACCGTCTCGGCAACCGTAAAGACCTACGGCGGCTACACCTCGTTCTCACGTCAGTACATCGAGCGCAGCCAGGTCAACACTCTTGACCAGGTATTCCAGGGCTTGGCACTTGCCTACGCTGGCGCAACCAACGCAGCAGTTGTCTCGGCTCTTGGCGCACTTGACTTCACCGGCAAGACTTTCGACGCTGACGGCGGCACCGCCTCGTCACTCGCCGAGGGTATCGCCAACGGTGCAGCCTACATCTTCCAGAACACCGGTCTACGCCCAGAGTTCATCCTCACCGGCACCGACGGCTACGTGAAGATCGCCAAGGTTGCAGCATCAGACGGCCGCCCAGTCCTCCTGGCTGACGGCAACGGCATGAACAACATTGGAACCATGCAGATCCCTGGTCTGACTGGCTCAATCTTCGGTCTGCCAATCATCGTTGACCCAGCAATCGGCACCGGTGTTGTCTACATGGCTAACAGCCAGGCTCTGCTAACCATGGAGTCGGCTGGCGCACCTGTACGCCTCACCGACGGCGACGTGACCACCCTGACCGACAGCGTTTCGGTTTACGGCTACATGGCTGTAACCACCCCACGCGTTGGCGCAGTAGTCAAGCTCGACGTAACCGCTTAGTAGGTAAACCATGCCAACTGTGACGGTGGCCGAACTCCAGGCCTACATTGGGACAGACGAAACAGGCGACTTTATCGAGTCATGCCTTGACGCTGGCAACGCCCAAGTAGGTCGCTACATTGGCGACATAGATACGGTACCTAACGAGATTCATCGTCAGGCTATCCTTATCTGCGCCTCGGAGTTATTCCACCGTCGCAGCGCACCGCAAGGTATCGCCCAATTTGCGACAAACGAAGGAACAGTAGCGAGGGTAAGCCGTGACCCTATGATCGCGGTTTATCCTCTGCTACTGCCCTACGTAGGATACGGCGTATGACGGCCGAAATCACTCTCGCCAAGTCAGAACTCAAGTTAGACCTAGCAGACGCCGGGCTAACAGTCTCAGACTTCGTGCCAGAGCGTATTGTGCCGCCACTTGTCGTAATGACCGCAGATACTCCGTACCTAGTACAAGCGAGTATGCAAACCGAGTATGACCTACAACTCCAGCTCGTATGTATCGCCGCTAACGCGGTCAACAAAAAAGCAACCGAGGCACTAGATCAGCTCATCGAAGACGTAGTAAAAGCTCTACCGCCTTACTGCCTATTCAAGACCGTTGGCCAGCCATACGCTCTGCAAGCAAACAACGCCGAGTATCTGGCAGCCAACATCTCAATAAACCTGCAAATAACAATTTAGGAGTAGCTCATGGCAGCTTCGACCCGTATTACGGCAAGAAACATTGTCTTCAAAATCGGCACTACTGACTACGCTTGCGACGCGAACATGGTCGAACTGACCTTGGGCGACGCTCCTGGCGATGTTCAGACCTTCTGCGAGAACCGCGTAGGCGGCGAATGGACTCTGACCCTCGAGGGAATCACCTCGGGTGACGCAACTTCGCTCTACCGTGTCCTCTGGAACAACTTCGGCACCGACGTAGCATTCGTAATCGCACCTAACGGCAACGCAACCGCTAGCTCGAACGAACCACACTACGAGGGAACCGTTCGCTTCAACCAGTTGCCACCTCTCTCGCTAACCTCAAACGAGGTCGCCAAGTTCAGCGTCGAGCTGCCAGTCAAGGTCACCGACCACGACCCAGCCAACGACATCTACTACGGCGTAGAGATCGTAACCGCTTAGTCTCATGGCTAACGAGGGCATCAAGGTAGCCGGGCTACGCCAGGCAATCAAGTCCCTCGAGGCCGTCGGTGTGCCACGTGACGAAATCAAGGCCGCAAACAACGCTGCCGGTGAACTTGTCCTAGCCGCCGCGAGACCGCTCGTACCAGTAAGGAGCGGTCGCCTACTTGGAACCCTGCGCGCAAGCAAGGGACTCAACAAGGTGACTGTCTCCGCTGGTCGAGCATCGGTGCCATACGCGAACCCAATCCATTGGGGCTGGTTCAAGCGCAACATAAAGCCGCAACCATTCTTCGTAAAAGCACTCGGCTACACTAGGGAAGAGGTCTACCAGAACTACTTCCGTAGCCTAGACAACCTAATCAAACAACAAGACACCAAAGGGACACCAACCGAATGAGAATCATCGAAACCCTTACCATGGCCGAGATTGAGGAACTAAGCAACCTCTCGGGGCGCGACTTCATCGACATCATGGAGAACGGAATACAACCAGGTCGCCAAATGGCCGCTCTTGCATGGATCATCGCAAAGCGCACCGATGCGGCAGCCAAAATCGAAACTTACATGGCCTACGACATGGCTCAGATGCGTGACTTCATCAAAGGACATGGCGAAGACCCAAAAGACCCAACAACCTCCGAGTAATGGCTAGGGTCTGTATTGGTCTCGGCATTAGCCCGGTCGAATACAGGCAACTAACCGCCGAAGAGGTTTACGTACTGCTAGAGGAGTTACAGCGATGAGCTTGGTACTGAACGTCGAAATCCTCGGCGAGTTCAAGAAACTCACCTCTGCCTCTAAAGGCGCACAATCTGAGCTGCAAGGTCTAAACAAGCGCATCTCGGGTTTCGCCTCGAGTGCCGGTAAAGCCTTTGCCTCTATCGGTGTCGGTCTATCGTTTGCTCTCGTTGCTCGTGAACTAACCGAAGCAACCAAGGCGGCTATCGAAGATCGCAAGAGCCAGGAACTGTTGGCCGTCGCTCTACGCAACACAATCAAGGCGACAGACGCGCAAATCGACAGCGTCGAAGAGTCAATCAAGCAAATGAGCCTCCAGTCGGCTATTGCTGACGATGAGCTGCGCCCGGCGTTCCAAAAACTTGCTATCGCTACTGGCGACATTAGCGAAGCGAACCGTCTCATGGCTATCGCCCTCGATGCGTCAGCCGCAACCGGTAAAAGCCTCGACCAGGTCACTCAGGCTATGGCTCGGTCACTTGCTGGCTCCGATACTGCGCTAAACAAACTCATCCCTAGCCTTAAGGGTTCCAAAACCCCTATTGACGACATGGCCAAGGCTTTCGCTGGGGCAAGCGAAGCCGCTGCCAACCTAGACCCATACCAAAAGATGCAGGTTCAGTTTGGTGAAATCCAGGAAGAAATCGGCACAGTCCTGCTGCCTATTCTTGACGAGTTCGCTGCCTGGCTGAACACCGATCATGGCAAGCAGTTCATTCAGGATGTCGTCGACATCGTAAAAGAGATGCTGACCGGGTTCAAAGATGTCGCGCTATGGGTCATGGACAACAAGGACTGGCTCTTGCCACTCGCTAAGGGTCTCGGGGCTGTGGCGTTGGCTTGGAAGGCCGTTACGACCGCTGTAAATGCCACTAAGTCGGCTATCGCGCTCGCTACTGCCGCCCAATTGCTGTTCAACAAGACTGCGGCCGCTGCCCCAGCAGCAGGTGTCGGCGGTGTTGGCGGTAAAGGCGGCAAAGGTGGACTGCCACTAATCGGCGGTGCAGCTGCACTAACCGCTGGAGCAGTTCTATCTATTCCAGGCTCAACTGACCTAACCAAAACCGCTCCCGAGCGAAATGACCCAGTTTATGACGCTAACGGCAAACTTATCGCCTACAAAAACAGCAAAACAGGCGCAGTAACCCCTGTGCCAAGCGGTACCGGTCAAGGTGTCGGCGTAGTTGCGCCAGGCAACAACATCACCGTAAACATCAACCAAGGCACCGTAACAGGCTCAGACATTCTCAGCAAGATAAAGTCATTTGGCAACTCAACAGGTGTCCAGTATGGCTATTAGTAACTTCGACATCGCCACCGATCTGAAGGTCGAACTGTTCCTCCCTAATGAGGGCGACAACCTCTTTATTCTCGGCGTATCCGAACTAGGCGGCACCGATGTCCTAGCCGAATCAGGCGACTTTATTCTCGGCTACTCCCTACTTGGCGGCAGCGATACCCTCGGTGACGGCTCAGGCGACTACCAATTCTCTTGGCAAAGCGTCGAATGCTCGGTCTCGAAGCTCGACATTACGCTCGGCGGCTCACAAGTCGCTGGTATTGAATACACGGCACAACCGTCAGCCCTATCGTTTGAAATCCAGTCCTGGACTCTCGACCCGAATAACAACTCGGCGGTTCGTAACGGCACCGGTATTCGTGTTCGCCTCGACGACGGTGTGACCGATGAAACGCTATTCACCGGGTTTATTGAGTCGATGACCGTCAAATACCGCCCAGACGCACCTAACCTAATCCAAGGCAGCGCGTTCGACGCATACAAGCGACTCGCTAACCAGCGCATCACTTACAACACAACAGGCGGCACCGACACCGTCACCGAACTGCTCGGACTTATCGCCGCCAACTCGGGTTACAGCGTCAACCCAGCCAACGATCCAGGCGCAATCCTTATGGCTGGCCGCTCCGAAAGCGAAGTAACCCAAGGTCAACTAATCAAGGACATCCTCGACGCGCAGCTCGGTCTGCTGTGGCTCGACCCAGCGACCGGGCAAATCGAATACCGAGACCGCCCACAAATCCTAGCCGCCGCCACCTACTCAATCGGCAACAACCACGGCGACGCAGACCATTGGTGCATGAGTGACCTAACCGTCAACCAAAACCCAGACGACCTAGTAAACAGCGTCAAAGTCACCATGACCACCGACAGCGGCACCAGCATTACCCGAGAGAACCTCGACTCGATACAGCTTTACGGCCGCCTGGCGTATGACGCAACCGTCAACGCCGCCGACAGCAGCAACCTTGAAACTTGGCTAGATCTAGCGTTTACCGAACGGCCACGCAATCTAGTGCAGGATGTAACAACACCAACAATTGACCGCACAAACACGCTCACCGATGCAGCTTTGGCCACGCCTGGGCTAATCGTGCGCGTGGATTACCAAACCGACACAATCAACATTGTCCAGACGTACCAGGTAACACGAGTCAAACACTCCATAGATGTTGACCGCTGGTTCACTACGCTAGAACTATGGAGGGCTAGTTAAATGGCTTACAAAACTTTCGTAAATGGTTTCGCGCTAAATGCCAGCGAAGTAAACGCATACCTTATGAACCAAACGGTCATGGTGTTCGCTGACTCGACTGAACGCGCAGCAGCTCTTACCAGCCCAAGCGAGGGCATGTTCACTTACTTGACCGGCACTAACTCGTTTGAGTATTACACCGGGTCAGCGTGGGCGACTGTTGTCCCTAGTCAGGCGCAGACTGTAACCGACAAGTCGGCGAACTACACCATTACCTCGGCGGATGCTTATTCGCTGATTCGCTCAACTGGCTCCGCAATCACAATTACGCTTAACAACGTGTTGACTGTTGGCCAGCGCATCGACTTCTACCAGGCTGGAACAGGCCAGATTACTTTTGCCGCTGGCTCTGGTGTGACGTTACAATCAAAAGCTGGTAACGTCAAAACTTCGGCGCAATACGCTGCCGCTACCGTAGTCTGCGTTGCATCAGGAGTATACGCACTAATCGGTGATCTAGGAGCGTAAACCATGTTGCCGCTTGGAGTACTAGCCGCATCGGGTGCTGGAGGCATCGACTACGAACCAATTACCACTACTGTTTTAGGCACGGCTGCCGCTTCAATCAGTTTTAGCTCAATCCCTAACACCTACAAGCATCTAGCCATCCGCCTGGTATCACGTAACGATAACGGCGGAGTCACCCAAAGCCTAGCTATCATGCGCTTTAACAGCGACAGCGGCACGAATTACTCCGATCACCGCATCGAGGCCAACGCTTCAGGCACCGTAGCAATAACCGCAGTAGCTAGTCGCGCTTATCTACCGCTCAGCCGGGTCGAAGGCTCTGCCGCCGATACCAACGCTTTTGCGGTAAGCGTCGCAGAAATACTTGATTACACCAACACCAACAAAAACAAGACCATGAGAGCCATGCAAGCCTCCATAAACTCCACAGCATCAACCAACGGCTCATTCAATGGCCTCATGTCGGGCGTTTGGCTCAATACTGCCGCGATAACCGGGATTACCATTAGCGATGCCAGCGGATACAACTTCGCTGCTGGAACACGCGCAACTCTTTACGGAATAAAGGGATAACTATGCCAGCAGCTTTAGTGCCAATCGGAACCCTAACCATTAGCGGTTCATCTACCACAGTCGTAACATTTAGCTCAATCGTCGGAACTTACCGCGATCTCGTACTTATGGTCGAAGGCTCAAGCGCATCAGATGTATCTTTACTCGTAAGACTCAACGGAGATACCGCGTCAAACTACGACTATGTTGGCTATGGCACAACCGGCACTAACTCACCAAGCGGCAACGGCGGCTCCCAAGGCGGTATTTTCTTCAACAACTGGGCAAACATGGGCAACAACCCTGGAACATTCAGAATCGACTTATTCGACTACGCACAAACTAACAAAACCAAAGGCACGCTATTTTTCGCTGGCCGATCAGAAAAGCCAGCAATCGACATCAGAGGACATCGCTGGCGTAACACAGCAGCAATTACTTCAATCAGCTGCACAATTCTAAGCGGAAATTACAATGCCGGAACCGTGTTTGCCTTGTATGGAGTTGCCGCATGAAACTAATTACCGCTGTAACAGTTGGCGCAGGTGGAGCCAGCGCAATCGACTTCAACGCCATACCAGGCACTTATTCTGATCTTGTAATTCTTTTGAGTTGCCGAGGTACTGGCGCAGGTAACAACCTAATCTTGATGCAAGCGAACAACATCACCACAAACAGTTACACGACACAATT
>JACCDJ010535506.1_pt1 | contig 15728 bp, 15 predicted proteins | sample 7444481 | NCBI WGS metagenome assembly JACCDJ01 (sample SAMN15323435, study PRJNA562643) | freshwater metagenome | isolation source: river surface water | place: USA:Blue River Watershed | collected 2017-08-15 | reverse complement strand
TGTTCAACACAACACTGATGCCCTGATCTTGCCTTCTCCGGGGCATTTAACCCCCTCAAATGTCGTTTCTGATCCCAGTCTCCGCGACAATCAGATGGGTGAACATGACGGTTTTTATTACGCACTGCTGGAAAAGCGTTCAATGTGAGTTGAATGAAACTTGGCGCACAAGCCCTTGGCTTCGTGCGCTTTGGCTTTGCGTGTTCATGACCCTGGGCTTGACCTTCCAGGTTCAAGCCCAGACACCCACTGGCCCCGGTGTTGAGGTTACAGAGCTTCGTCTAGAAAAGTCTGAGGGCGCTTTGTTGTTGCAAAGCAGTTTGCGTTTGGACCTCAGCGCGGTGGTTGAAGATGCCTTGCAAAAGGGCATGCCCATTTACTTTGTGACCGAGGCCGAAATTACCCGCGATCGTTGGTATTGGTCCGATAAAAAAATCAGCACCGTTGCGCGACATTACCGACTGGCCTACCAACCCCTGACCCGGTTGTGGCGTTTGAATGTGTCGCGTGACCCCATTGGCACGGTTGGCGCGGCCAGCAGTTTGTCGCAAAGTTTTCAAACTTTGCCAGAAGCCATCGCAGCCATTCGCCGAACCGTCAATTGGAAATTGGCCGATTTATCAGAACTCGAGAGCGACAACAAATACACCTTGTATTTCAAGTTCCGACTCGATGTTTCGCAATTGGCCAGGCCTTTCCAAATGACAGCGGGAAGCAACGCCGAATGGAATTTGACCACCCAAAAAACCATTCGCTTTACGTCAGACATGGGCCGTTGACAGTTTGCGGCCTTGGACACTCAACCCATGAACCGAAACAAAACAGAACGAATTGCGACGGGTGCTCAACCGTCCAGAACCGTTCGTTGGATGATCGGTGTGGGCGTCACCCTGATGCTGATCATGGGTTTGATCCTGTTGGTCTTGCTCACCCAAGCCACCGGCAACAGGGCGCTCTACGATCGCAACTATGACCGCCTCTACACCGTCAACATCGTGGTGGCAGGTTTGCTGTTGTTGGGACTTCTGTGGGGGGCTTCGCGCCTCATCATCCGCTTAAGGCAGGGGCAGTTTGGCTCGCGCTTGTTGGTCAAATTGGCCGCTATTTTTGCGCTGGTCGGTTTGGTGCCTGGGGTCTTGATTTATGTCGTCTCCTACCAATTCGTTTCGCGTTCTATTGAGAGTTGGTTTGATGTCAAGGTCGAGGGCGCCTTGGTGGCCGGACTTAACTTGGGCCGCGTCACCTTGGACACACTCACGGCCGACTTGGCCAAGCAGTCGCGCGTGGCCGCCCAACAGTTGGTGGACGTGCAAGAGGCCAGTGCCGCCATTGCGCTAGACCGTGTTCGAACACAGATGGATGCCAGCGAAGCAGTCCTTTGGGCGCTCGATGGCAGGCTCATTGCCAGTGCCGGCCCTTCGCGTTTTGCCGTTCGACCAGAGCGGCCCACTTCTGCGCAACTCAAACAAGTGCGCAACAAACTCAGCCTTGAAATTGTGGAAGGTTTGGACGAAAACACCGCCATTTCAAATGGCCGCATCAAGGTGCTGACCTTGGTGCCGCAAAACAGCTTTAACCTGAAAGACGACCCTTGGGTTTTGCAAATTTCACAAGACTTGCCCGCCACCTTGGTCGCCAATGCATTGGATGTGCAATCTGCCAACCGTGAGTACCAAGAGCGCGCATTGGCCAGAGAAGGCTTGCGCAAAATGTACATCGGTACGCTCACCCTGAGCCTCATCATGGCGGTGTTGGCGGCGGTCTTAATTGCCATGTTGTTGGGCAATCAATTGGCGCGGCCCTTGTTGCTGCTGGCGCTGGGTATGCGCCAAGTGGCTGCAGGCGATTTGTCGCCCAAATACACCTTGCAAGGCAAGGACGAGTTGGGCGGCCTCACCCGTTCTTTTGCTCAGATGACCCAGCAGTTGTCGGACGCCAGAAATGCAGTTGAGCTCAGCTTGAACCAATTGGATGCAGCCCGCGGCAATTTGCAGACTATTTTGGACAACCTCACAGCGGGTGTGATTGTGCTGAATGCGCAGGGCGTGATTCAGTCCTCCAATCCTGGCGCCACACGAATTTTGAAAGTGCCGCTGGCCGCGCACGAAAAAGCTTCTTTTATCAGCTTGCCCAATTTGCAAAACTTTGCAGTGGGTGTGCAAGAGCAGTTTGAATTGTTGAGTGCAGACAAAGATCGGCACGAGCTCGACCACTGGCAGAAGTCCTTTGAAATTCACGCAACGGGTCAGGGCCTTGAGGCCACCTCGGTCACTTTGGTGGCGCGTGGAGCCATCTTGCCTGACGGCATGCGGCTACTGGTGTTTGACGACATTTCAGAAATTGTCTCGGCCCAGCGCTCGCAGGCTTGGGGCGAAGTAGCCCGACGATTGGCCCATGAAATTAAAAATCCGCTAACACCTATTCAGCTTTCGGCCGAAAGACTGGAGCGCAAACTCGATGGCAAGTTGGAGGACGCAGAACAATCTGTTCTGTCTAAGTCGGTCAAGACCATCGTCGACCAAGTGGCCGCCATGAAACGGCTGGTGAACGAATTCAGAGATTACGCACGGCTGCCTTCTGCCGAACTTAACCCCTTAGATTTGAATGGCCTGATTCAAGATGTGATGGTGCTTTATGCACAAGAGCCCTCTGAAACAGCAACCCGGGCGCAGGTGACAACCGATTTGGACCCCACCTTGCCTTTGATTGAGGGTGATGCACAGCAACTGCGCCAAGTGGTTCACAACCTGATTCAGAACGCCCAAGATGCCAGCGAGGCCCATGCCAAGGTCACCCTGACCACACGCTGGAGCCCTGCACGCAAGCGGGTCAAACTGACGGTGACCGACGAAGGACCGGGTTTTGCCGCCAATATCCTGCAAAGGGCGTTTGAACCTTATGTGACGACCAAGGCCAAAGGCACTGGTTTGGGCTTGGCCGTGGTGAAGAAAATTGCCGATGAACATGGCGCCCGTTTGGACATCGCCAACCTACTGGAAGATGGGGTGGTCAAAGGTGCCCAAGTGTCGTTATCATTCAGTGTCGAGAAGCTGGCGCAAAGCTAAGATCGGTGTCAGCTTCTTGTGAGAAAAATAAGTCCCAAACAAGCGACAATCTAGAAGCAATTTAGAGGCAAGCAAGCGCAACATGGCAAATATATTGGTGGTGGATGACGAGCTGGGAATTCGCGATTTGCTCTCGGAAATCCTAAACGACGAAGGTCATACGGTTGAGTTGGCCGAAAACGCTGCGCAGGCTCGCGAGGCACGTCAGCGCATGCGCCCCGACTTGGTGTTGCTAGACATTTGGATGCCCGACACCGATGGCGTGACATTGCTCAAAGAATGGTCTACGGGTGGCTTGCTCAATATGCCCGTCATCATGATGAGTGGTCATGCCACCATCGACACTGCGGTTGACGCCATTCGCATTGGCGCGCAGGCCTTTTTAGAAAAACCCATCACCCTGCAAAAACTGCTTAAAACGGTTGAGCAGGGTCTAGCGCGTGAACAAGTTCGGCAGGCCGCGGCTGCTTACCAAGCGGCGCAATCTGCACCAGGACATGCCGCAACAGTACAGCCCAGTGCTTCTGTTGCCACAGACACCACACCGCAGGTGTCTCAAACATTTGACCTCGACTTGCCCTTGCGCGATGCGCGTGATGCTTTCGAAAAAGCCTATTTCGAGTTTCACCTCACCAATGAGGGCGGCTCTATGACCCGCGTGGCAGACAAAACAGGCCTAGAGCGAACACACCTCTACCGCAAACTCAAGCAATTGGGTGTTGACCTTACCAAAGGCAAGCGCAACGGTGCTTGAGGGCGCACCCCTTTTCATCTTGCATTTTTGCAACTCAAGACGCTCTTTTCACCATTCGTCGCAAACCGCGTGCAATGGACAATTTAAGTTTTTACATTAGGCCCATTCCAAACAGCGAGGCCTTATGACCACTTCTAACCCCACCCCACCCACCACATTTGCAGCCCTTTGGCGTGAGTTCAAAGGCGTCGTCAATGCCTACGCCAAATGGTTGGTGAGCATCAGCTGGAAGCTGTTTGCAGCAATTTCATTTGTGCTGCTGATTGCGGGCGGCATGATCGATTTGCCGCAACTTGCGTTTTTGATTGTTCTAACTTCGATTGTGATCAAGGCCAGTTTCAAGCAACAAATTCAAGCCGAAGAAAAAGCCACTGCCGCCACCTACTTGGCCGAAGCCGAGCAACTCAAGCGCCAATTGGTCGAGGCCCGCATGGCCGCCATGCAAGCGCAAGTGGAGCCGCATTTCTTGTTCAATACATTGGCTTCCATCGATCACCTGATTGAAACCGACCCCGCCCGTGCCAGCCTGATGCAAAAGAGTTTGATTGCATTGCTGCGCGCTACCTTGCCAGCCATGCGCGAGACCAGTACCAATACAGGCGCCAATTTGGGTCAAGAACTGGCCATCATTCGGCCTTACTTGGACATTCAAAAAATGCGCATGGAAGATCGCTTAGACATTTTGTGGGACGTGCCTGAAGGTTTAAAGTCTGCCGAAATTCCCAGCATGATGGTGCTCAGCTTGGTTGAGAATTCATTCAAGCATGGCTTGGAGCCCAAAGCTGAAGGCGGTAAGTTGGTGCTGCGCGCTGAGGTCGTGCATGGCAAATTGTTGATCACTGTCAAAGACTCTGGTGTGGGCTATTTTCCAGGCAATGCTGCGGGCAATCCAGAGCAACCGAGCGGCTTTGGTTTGAAAAACATCAGGGACAGATTGAGCCTTTTTTACGGCGACCAAGCCACCTTCAGCATTCGGGCCTTGGAGTCGTTTGAAGGCTCGGGCACCTTGGCACAAATTTCGGTGCCTTACAAAGTGCAGCCCTTTGACATCACGCAAAGCGTCTAAGCTGTATGAGCCAAGTGTCTAAAGCACCCAGGGCCGTCATTGCAGACGATGAGCGGCTGATGCGCGATCAACTTCGCACTAGGCTGAGCCAAGTGTGGCCAGAACTTGAAATTGTGGCTGAAGCCAAGAATGGTTTGGAGGCGGTTCAAGCCGTTAAGGATCACCAGCCCGATGTGATTTTTTTAGACATCAGAATGCCCGGCTTGACAGGCGTTGAAGCCGCCAAAGAAATTGCCCAACTCGATTTGGGTGAGGACGCCATGCTGCCCGAAATGGTTTTTATCACGGCCTATGACCAATATGCCATTGAGGCGTTTGAGCATGGCGTGGTGGACTATGTGCTTAAGCCGGCTGAGACCGAGCGATTGCGCGCCACCGTTGCGCGTCTCAACAAACGATTGATGCAGCGTGAAAGTACAGATCCAGAGAGCGAAGGCCTGGACTTAGGCGATGGCCCCAACCGCTCTGTTCAGCAATTGCTGCATGCTTTGTCGACCAAGATGTCGGGCCAAGCACCTCAATATTTAACTTGGCTACAAGCCTCTGTGGGGCAAAACATTCAAATGGTGTCGGTGGACGAGGTGCTCTATTGCGTGAGCGATGAAAAGTACACGCGCATTCAAACATTGAAGCAAGAGTTTTTGATTCGCAAACCCATCAAAGAGTTGGTAGAGAATTTAGACCCCCAAATATTTTGGCAAATTCACCGCAGCACATTGGTGAATGTCAAAGCCATTGCGGGTGTTCAGCGCGATGAGCGGGGTCGGCAAGAAGTTTTAATCAAAGGCCGTTCCGAAAAACTGTCGGTCAGTCGCAGTTCTGCGGCCTTGTTCCGCGCCATGTAAACCGTTGACAGACTCTACCGAGTCGCTGCTGTCAATTTCAAATGTTGGGTTTTATCGTCTGGCAATTTCACCAACTGCCCTTGAAAATACAGGTTCAATTGCGCGAGATTGGTGCTGTAAACAGCGAAGGGCGCAGGACCATAAATACTGCGTTCGTTGCCTGCTTCTAACTCTAAAGTGGCCACACGTTGCTCGGCATCCTTGATGCATACCACTACATTTTGCCGCGCCACCATGTGCACATATTCGGCAGATTTGCGGGGTGATGCGGGCTGGAATTCCAAGGCGCTTGTCTGCCAGTCGCAATTTGTTTTAGCTCCCGACAAATTGGAAGCCGCTGGTGCTGGGGGCGGATTTGCTGCTTTGCTTGCACCTTCTTTAGAGGCTTCTGGGATGGTCTCGGTAGGTGTGGGTGTGGCAGTTGTTGTGGTAGTTGGTGCAGTTGGTGCAAGGCTAGGCGTTTCTGCCGGTTGAACTACCGTGCTGATGGGACTGTTTGGCTCTGAAGATTTGTCGACATAAACGCCGAGTACGCCAAGTCCAATGAGCAAAAATAACAATGGCCAGAAAAAGTTTTGCGAGGACAGTGAAGTCGAAGGACGGGGCAGACGTTGCGTGCGTTCCTCATGTCCCTTACGTTCCTTGTGCAGTGTTGGCTTAGCGACTGGCTGCGCTATTTCGGACGGCGTAGGATCAGGCTCTGGTAAATCGTGTCCCAACGCATGGAGCAATTTTTTACCGGATGCGTACTTGATGTCAGCGTTGTAAAAAGCTGAATCGCCGCCGTTTTCAAGTTGCACAACTTGTGCAGGAGACAAAATATGTTTGCGCGCCAACGTAGCAACATCCAACCCAGCTTTCTGGCGAAGGTCTTTGAGAAGAGCGCCTTGCGCTGCGGTCCACACGGGTGGGCTCATGGGGCTCCAAAGGGATGAGGCTGCGTTGTTTGAACTCCTGAAATTCTAGTGTTTTATAGACAAATCAGCAATTGAGTCGTAGTTCGCATTAGATGGGGGACATGCCGCCCATTTTGACCTCGCCCTTAATTTTTGGCGGAATTATAGTAATTGAAATTCTGCGATTGAGCGGATTGGTTGGATCTTGCGCCATTGACGGTACGCTGTCGCCATAGCCAATGACCTGGGCGATGCGATCGATGGGCACTTTTTCGGCAATCAATTCGCGGCGGGCAGAGTTGGCCCGTTCGGCCGACAGTTCCCAGTTGCTGTAGCCATTGGCACCGCCAGCGTAGGGTTCTGAATCGGTATAGCCTTCAATTTTTAATTTGTGCGTAGGGCACTTGTTGGCCACGGACGCAATTTTTTGAAATTGTTTTTTGGCAAATTCCGACAGAGTGGTGCCACCCCTTTGGAACAGAGGTTCACCTGCGTCTTTCAGTGTAATTCGCAAGCCCTCTGAAGAGTAATCAATGTCAAAGGGCATCTTGCCTGATTGGATGCCAGCATCGCCATCAATCATGGCCTTCAGTTCGTTGGCTACGGGTTCGATGCAAGATGTGTCGATGCGTTCACGCTTTGAAATGTTGTCAAACAGCATGACCCACACCACAATGAAAAAGGCCATCAGCACGGTTACAAAGTCGGCATAAACCAACTTCCATGAACCGTGCTGGACTAGTTTTTGGGTTTTCTTTTTGAAACCTACACGCCTTGTAATGGCCGGCTTCGTTTTGGTCCCAGGTCCTGGTTTAAGTGGCAACGGCGGCGTCTCTGGCTGCACTTCGCCAGGGCTTGTGTCGTTGACGCTGGTCGAGGTCATTCAATTAGCCCGTTAACTTGTTGCCAGAGGTGGCCATGACGCCTTCAGCCAATTCTGTCATGGTGGGACGCTGGTCTGAGAACATCACTTTGCGCCCATACTCCACCGCAATCATGGGCGAGAAGTTGCTGTAGTTGGCAATCAAAATTTCTTTCACAGCTTCGTAGGGCTTGACGTCTGCTGCAGCCAGTTGTTCCATAGAACGGCTAATGGGCAGCATCATGGCGTAGGCACAAAACACGCCCAGCAAAGTACCAATAAGCGCTTGCGAAATAAGGTCACCAATTTCGCCAGGACCAATGCCCGTCTTAATGGAAGTCAACGCATGGACCACGCCAATAATGGCCGCCACAATACCGAAGGCCGGCATGCTATCAGCCAAAGTTGAAATGGACTCTGAAGGCTCTAGTGCTTCTTGGTTCATGACTTCAATTTCTTGAGCCATGACAGATTCAAGCTGTCCCAAAGTGACTGTGCCATCCATCATCATGCGAAAGTAATCTGTGATGAACTCGATCAAACGAGGGCTTCGCAAAACAGTGGGATATTTTGCAAAAAGTTCACTTTGTTTTGGATCGGAAATATCGCTTTCAATGGACAAAGCGCCGTCGCGCTTGATTCTTTGGAGCAATTCAAACATCAAGCAAAGAAGACCCAGATTGGCTTCTTTGCCGCTGTGAGAGGGTAGAAAAATTCTAAAGAAAGCGCGAAACAAGCTTTTTAAATTGCGCCATTTGTTGGACGCAACCAAGGTGCCCAGTGCGGCACCAAAAATAATCAAATATTCTTGAGGCACCCACAACTGATCGTAGTGTCCGCCTAGCCAAACAAAGCCGAAGATAGCCGACCCGAAGGCAATGATCCAACCAGCACCAATGTTCATTTTTTTAAACGGTCAATGCCGTCAGTTTAAAAGTTAATCAAAAAATAGTAGCACCAAAAAAAGTGCTGAGGATTACATCTTTGAAATCAATTGACTCAAGTACTTTCTCAACGCACTTGCCGCATCATTCACAATTTTTGGAAAAGTGAGTTGGTGTCAAGCTTGGTCATGATCGATTGCGCTGCTTGAAGCAATGCATTCGATTTAACCAAGCCGGCAGTGGCTGTCGATAAGTCAGTGTCCAGCAAATTGCTGCGTTGAACCTCGACATTGTTTTTTTGAATGTCAGCGGCCTCAGTTGCCGCATCCAGTTGATTTTGCAAAAGGCCCGTTTTTACTTGAGCCTTGGTGACTTGTTTCAAGACCAATTGGATGTTGTCCATGTCAGCGTTTGACAAGGCTGTTCCAGCGTTGAGTTTGTCACGTACCGATCCCATGAAGGTCATGACAGTTTGGGCCATGCCCTCGGGCGCTGACATCACTTCAGAAAAACTCAGGGCGGTTTCCAAACTCACATTGGGCGCAACCAAAACACTGGGTGGTGTGCTGACCCGCAAAATTTGTTCGCCATTGGCATCTTTGGCTTGCGACATTTGATTGACGGTGTTGTACAAAGCCCCCGCTTTTTGCCCCAATGTTTTGAGACCATCGACACCCAAGGTGCCGTTACCGGCTTGCACCATCATTTGCTGAAACTGAGTCAAAGCAAGGTTGATGTTGTTCAATTGTGAATCGGTCGATGACAACGATGCCGTGATGTGATTTTGATTCACTTTGAACATGGCGAACTGCGCATTGTCCAACTCAATTTGCACGCCAAGGCCCGCAGCCAATGCGTCGTCAGAAGACTTTTGGTATTTGCGACCCGAAGAAATTTGCTGCTGGTACTTCACCACATCAGACGTGTGTTGCTGCATCGATGAGACACCGCTGTCGAAAACTTGTTGGCTACTGATTCTCATATGGGTGACCCTGTTTCAACATTAACCCGACAACATGCCAAGCAAGGTGTCAAACATTTGTTTGCCGGTTTGCATCATTTTGCTAGAGGCGTTGTACAGCTGCTGGTACTTGACCAAGTTGGCTGCTTCTTCGTCCAAATTGACGCCCGTGATGGATGACTTTTGTTCGGACAAACTTTTTTGCAAAGCCTCGTCAGATTGCTGCGTGTTTTTCCAAGTGGCAATGGTGGTGGCCACGCTGCTGGTAATGAAAGTCACTGGCGCTGTAAAGCCATTGCGCAAACTCTGCAAAGAGGCAGAAGCCGTTGCGTCCATGTTGGTAAATTGCGAACGATCAAAGGTGCCCACAACTTGAAATTGGCGGGCATCAAATGCGCCCTGGCTCAATGCAATGTCCATCGACTGCCGATAGCTGCTGCTTTGCGGGTTCGAGCCCTCGATCAAATCGCTGTAAACATAAAAAGTGCCGTCGGGTTTTTTCCAAAGACCTTCAAGCAGTGCTTTGCCTGTTGTGTCAGAAGCAATGCCAGTCAGTGGTGTGCCATTGGCGGTGGTAGACGCAAAACCAAAGATGGGTGCAATGGCATTGCCACTGGCATTGGTGATTTTGTTCACTTGACTGACCAACTGCGTGGCCAACAAGTTAATGCTCTTTTGTACCGTTGGTACAAAGTTTTGAATCAGATGAACGTATGCGCCTGCTTTGCCATCTTGCAAAATGCTTTGACCTGGAATCATCATGGAATTGCCGTTGGCATCAAGCAAAGGTGTTCCATTGCTTTGCAGTTGGGCAACCGCAGGCATGACCAACTTGATGTAAACGGGGTTGCGGCCATCCAAAGCCGCTACTTTGATTCGCAGATCACTGAGCTTCATGTCGCTGCGAATGACGGTGGAGCCCGAAGCGTTGCTGAAGGTGTTGGCAATTTCGCGGTCTACCAAATGCTGACCCTTGAGCAAGTAGCTGGCCGTGCCGTCTTCATTGATGAGCGTTGTGCCGCCAGTTAACTCTTGCAGCTTGCCAACAATGCGATCGCGTTCGTCTAGCAAGTCGGCTGAGGGTGCCGATACGCCAGGTACCGCTGATGCTTTGATTTTGGCATTCACTGATGCCAGTTGCGGCGTTAAAGAATTGGCTTGATTCAATACATCTGCCAAGGCTTGTGATGCATTGCTTGAGATTTGTCCAACGGCATCGGCCAATCCGCGCATCCGGTCCGCAACCAAACGCGCATTGCCAATAAGACTTTGCTGATAAGCAGCGTTGCTAGGCTCGTTGGCAATGGAGCCTGCCGCATTGAAAAAGTTGCCGAGCGCGGTAGCAATGGATGTGGCCGGCTCTGTGAGCATGGCATCCAAAGGGGCCACTGACTGCGTTAAGGTTTGGCTGTAACTGGTTTTGCTTTGTTGAGAAAGCAGTTGCCCTTGCAGCAGGTTGTCAAAAAACCGGGTAAAGCCCTCTACGGCAAAGGAGGTACCCGTGATGTCGGTAGATGTGGGTGACAAGCCATTGATGCGAACATTGGACGTGCGCCGAACATATCCCTCAACCGAAGAGCCAGTGACGTTTTGAGACGTCACCAACATGCCCGACTGCGCAGATTGCAATCCTGCCATGGCGCTGTCAAAAAGGGCTGCTGTTCTCACTGTTAATGTCCGTTGTGTTGGGGTGGCTTATCTGGTCGGGTGTGAAGTACGGCCTTTTAGGGCTTTACGGCATTGCCAGCAGAGTTGATTAATTGCACGGTTTGAATCTGCTGAATCATTTGTTGTGCCATGGCCTTGCCAAAGCCAAGGCCGCCTTGTGCCGCCATGTTGTTGGCCAACTGTTCGTCTGCCATGTTCAAATAGGTGGCATTGCTGCCGCCCTTGCTGGTTTCACTGAACACAGAACCGCGCAACTCTCGCATCATCTGACGCAGCAACACAGCTTCAAACTCTTGCGCTGTTTGCTTGATTTTTTCAATCTTTGCCGAATCTACAGTGCCGCTTGAAAGCGGCTTTGTAGAAATCAGTCCGTTGATGATGAGGTCGGCCATATTAGATAATTTCCAACTCAGCTTGCAATGCGCCAGAGGACTTCATGGCTTGCAAAATGGACATCAAGTCTTGGGGTGTTGCGCCCAACATGTTGATGGCTCTGACCACTTGCTCAAGCGATGCACCTTCATCGACCCTGACCATTTGACCCGCTGGACCGGGGTCAATGCTGACCCGCTCATTGCGCTGAGTCATGGGGCGGTTGCGCGACAACAAAGATTGAGGAACTGCTTGATTGACCGCTTGCACTTGAATGGTCAAGTTGCCATGCGTGACTGCAAAGGGAGCCAAGCGAACAGACTGGTTGACCACCACTGAACCGGTGCGTGCATTGACCACCACTCTGGCAATGTCAACAACAGGCTGAATCTCAAGCTCAAGCAATTGAGCCATGACATTAACGCGTTGTGCGCGTTGCACAGGCACACGCACCGCAACGGTACGGGCATCAACAGCAGTCACGGCATTTTCTTCTCCCACCACTTTGGAGATGGCTTCAACAGCGCGTTGCACTTGCGCAAAGTCAACCTTGTGAAAGTTGAACTCGACGATGGGGTCCATGTCAGCTTCTGGCGCTGCTTGTTCAACAATGGCGCCACTGGGAATGCGACCTGCCGACAACTGATTGATGGTGGTGCGTGCCATGGCGGTACTGACCGAAGCGCCAGGCACCACGATTGAGCCCTGGGCCTGTGCATACACTTGACCGTTGGCCGCTTTCAATGGCGTCATGATCAGGGTGCCGCCTCTAAGGCTTCGCGCGTTGGTCAAGGAGGAAACAGTGACATCCATAATTTGACCTGGGCGCGCCAACGCAGCCAACTCGGCTGTCACCATGACCACGGCTGCATTGCGCGCTTGCAAATTGATGCCGGAAGGAACAGCCACACCCAAAGAGTTCAACATGGTCACAACCGATTGGCCTGTGACTGGGTTGGTGCCAGAGTTGTCGCCCGTGCCATCTAAACCCACCACCAAACCATAGCCGATGAGTTGGTTAGGACGCTGGCCAGACACCACGGCCATGTCTTTCAAACGAGCCGCCATGCTTTGGTTTGCACTCAGCAACAAAGCCAGCGAGATCAAAAGAGAGGGCAACAATCGAGCGATCATGTTTGTAACCTTAGTTGGGAGAGAAGCGAGCAAACAATTTAGTCAGCATGCCAGGCGATTGAATTTGATCGGTAATGCCCACACCGCGATACTCAATGCGCGCATCAGCCACTTGAGAAGACAAGACAGAATTGCTTTGTAAATTGGCGGGCGACACAATGCCGCCAAAGCGAATCACTTCTTCTTCGTGACCCACGGCCAAGCGCTTTTCTCCGGCCACGTTCAAATTGCCATTGGGCAAAACTTCCAGCACGGTGACTGTGATGGTGCCCAAGAATTGGTTAGAGGCAGAAGAGCCACCTTTGCTGTCAAAGTTGGTATTGCCATTGGTGTTCAAGCCACCGTTCAAATTGTTTGGTTTGGTGTTGTTGCTCGAGCTCAAATTGAAACCAGCGTTGATGCCGTTGGAAGAGTTTCGGCGAGCATTGGTACCAATGTCTTTGCTAGCGCGAGTGGTTTCATTGAGAATGACAGTCAAGGTGTCACCCACTCTGACCGCACGACGCTCTTCAAACAAACCCTTGTGGGTGGTGGCCACAACTTTGGTTGTTGGCACCAAAGAGCCTTTAGAGGCTGTTGTAATTTCCAATGCTTCGGGCTTGGCAGATGTAGCGCCACTGATGAATGAAGGCTTGGAAGCTGATGGCAGTTCTGCGCAACCCACCAAGAAAGCGGTCAATGAAATGAGGCAGGCTATCTTTTTCATCACAGTTGTCCTAACTTCTGCAGAATTTGATCTGAAGCAGACACCGACTTGGCGGTAATTTCATAAGCGCGTTGCGCTGCAATGAGAGAGACCAGTTCTTCAGCCACATTCACATTGGATTGCTCGGTGTAGTACTGCGTAATGGAGCCAAAACCGTCTTTGCCCGCAACGCCAACTTGTGCTTCACCCGAGGACATGGTTTCGTAATACAAGCCGCCGCCCGCAGAAGCCAAACCGGTTGGGTTGACAAAATTAATCATGGCAATTTGATCGGCTTGGGTAGGTGCTGTTGCATCTGCCAAGTTGTAGCTCACGGTACCGTCAGAGCCAATGGCAACCGTGGTCGCTTTAGAAGGAATCACAATGCCTGCTGCGTTGGCATTGCCTGAGGAGATGCTGCTTTGACCAAGCAATACATTGCCAGTAGCCGTCACAATTTGGCCTTTGTCGTTGCGCATGAAGTTGCCTGCGCGTGTGTAAGCCACGCCTGTGGGTGTTGACACCGCAAAGTAGCCATTGCCATTGATGGCCATGTCTAGAGGGTTTTGACTTTGCACCAAAGCACCTGCGCTGTTCATGCGCTGAGTGGCAGCAATGCGAGCGCCATTTCCTGCTTGTAGGCCTGCTGGCACATAGCTGGAAGAGTCTTCGTTCATGCCAGGGGCACGAATATTTTGATAGAGCAAGTCTTCAAAAATGGGGCGAACACGTTTGTAAGCGGTGGTCGATACGTTGGCCAAGTTATTGGAGATGGTGTCCAAGTTGCTCTGCTGCGCATCCATGCCTGTTTTGGCAACCCATAGTGATCTCAACATTTTCTGACTCCTTCATTTCACGGGTGTTTAAACCCTAGACAGGGACATCAACGACCCTGCAGATTTTGAATTTTGCTCAGCCACTTGAACCAATCGAATGTTCAAGTCAAACAAGCGGTTTTGCGTAATCATTTGGACCATGGCTTGGGCTGCACTCACATTGCTGCTTTCTAAAGAACCCGGTACCAATCGAATGTCTTCGTTGGAAGCCAAGTCTTGTGCAGACGTAAATAAGCCATCGGCTTCACGAACCAAGGTGTGGGGTGCTGGGTTGACCAACTTCAACCGCGCCACAGGGGTTTCAAACTTTTGCCCAGGCAGCGTAGCTGTGATGGTGCCGTTGGCCTGAATGACCACGTCCTGACTGCCCACTGGAATTTGAATGGACTGAGCTTGCTCATTCAAAACATTCAAGCCAGATGAGTTGATCAAAAACCCTTGCGCATCCAAATGAAATTTGCCAGCGCGTGTGTAGGCTTCTTGGCCGTTGGTACGTTGCACCGCAAACAAGCCTTGGTCCTGAATGGCAACATCCAAAGAATTGCCTGTGGCTGTAATTGCACCAGGTGTCCAATCTGCGCCAGGTGTGGAATCGACCACAAAGGCGCGAGAATCTGCGCTGCTGCCATTCACAGGCACCGCCCGAAATGAAGACAACATTTCTCTAAAACCTGGCGTTTGCAAATTCGCCATGTTGTGCGATGTCGTGGCCAACTGCCCCATGGCGCTTTTGGCACCGGTCATGGCAGTGAAGACAAAACGATCGATCATGATTTACACCAGGTTTGTTGAGAAATTAGAGATATCAACCGACCATTTGCAGCGTGTCGCGCAAAGTCTGATCAACGGCTTTCAAGCTTTGTGAGTTGGCGCTGTAAGAGCGTTGCAAAATCATCAAGCGAACCAATTCGTTGGCGAGGTCAACGTTGGAAGCCTCGAGTGCCTGGCTGCGAATCTCGCCCAAAACACCGGTGCCAGCACGGCCCACGGTCACGCCTGTGCCGTCTTGTTCTGTGCCTGTCATGTTGGAAGGCGCAAATGCGTTCTTGCCAACAGGAATCAGACCTTCTTCATTGTCAAAGGCAACCATGGCCACTTGACCAATCAACTGCTGCTTGCCGGTGCCGTACACACCAATGATGCGGCCTGCATTGTCAACAGTCACGCTAGACAAACGTGCTACGGCTTCACCATCTTGTGTGCTCTTGACCATTTGAAAAGCACCCGCGTGAAGCTGAGTTCCTGACAAGTCTAAGTCGAACACCAGGTCAGAACTGCCGCCAGCTTGATTGGTCAATCGGCTGCTCAGTGTGGTGGTAGTTTTGAACAATGGCTCACCAGACACTGTGTCTTTCATGATGGTGTCGATGTTTTGACCGCCCATGAAACTCAGCTTGGCGACAGTTTTGTAGCCGGTACCGTTAGCGCCTTGTGTATCAGGAAGAGCGGCACGGTTCGAGAAAGTGCTTGCATCATCGTAGTCATAAAACTTGCCATCTATGGAGGCAAAGACTTCCACTTGAGATGTGGTGGTTGTTAAGACTTCACCTGAGGTCTTTTTGTTGGTGGCACCTGTAACTGGAATTTCGGTTCCCTCAGGTGTGACCAAAGTCATAGACAAGGCATGCTTGAAAGTGATGGCAGCGCCTGAAGTGGAGGCAGTGCCAATGGCGCCAGACAGAGTGATGGTGGTGCCATTG
>JACCDJ010636317.1_pt1 | contig 15730 bp, 13 predicted proteins | sample 7444481 | NCBI WGS metagenome assembly JACCDJ01 (sample SAMN15323435, study PRJNA562643) | freshwater metagenome | isolation source: river surface water | place: USA:Blue River Watershed | collected 2017-08-15 | reverse complement strand
TTTAATTGTATTGGTATTAGGTGGAATGAGTTTAATATTACTCCCTATCATCAATAGACAAAAAAATTAGTATGCGCGAGATCAATTCGATGGCCCAAAAAATTATGACAGTTGAGCAGGCCAAAACCATTATTTATGGTTGGAAATTATTAGGTAAAAAATGTGCTTTCACCAATGGTTGTTTTGACATCTTACATCAGGGTCATATTTTTTCTTTAGGCCAAGCAGCCAAGGAAGCAGATTTTTTAATTGTAGGATTAAATAGTGATGCGAGCGTTCAAAGATTAAAAGGCCCAACTAGACCTGTAAATAATACAGAAAGCCGAGCAATATTAATTGCCAATTTAGCCATAGTGGATATGGTGGTGGTATTTGAAGAAGATACTCCATTGGCATTAATTAATGAATTAATGCCTGATGTTTTAGTGAAAGGTGGCGATTATACTATAGAACAAATAGTTGGTGCAAAAGAAGTACTTGCCAATGGGGGTCAAGTAATTATCAATCCCATTGTCGAAGGTTATTCTACTACAGGAATTATTGAAAAAATAAAAAAATAAATAGATGGAATTTTTAAAAGCTTTGAGTATTCAAAAAGAAAATGAAGGAAGTTCAACTGGATCTAATTGGACTCCATCTAATGGAGCTATGATTAGTTCATTTTCTCCAGTAGATGCACAAATGATTGGCACTGTAAAAAGTACGGATAAAGCTGCATATGAGAAAACAATTCAAACTGCACAAGAAGCATTTTTAGAATGGAGAAATTGGCCAGCACCTAAAAGAGGTGAAGTAGTTAGACAATTAGGGGAAGCATTGCGCGAGCAAAAACAATATCTTGGTCAATTAGTAAGTTATGAAATGGGCAAGAGTTTGCAAGAAGGTTTAGGAGAAGTACAAGAGATGATTGATATCTGTGATTTTGCTGTAGGATTATCCAGACAACTATATGGCTTAACAATGCATAGTGAAAGACCATCACATAGAATGTATGAACAATGGCACCCCATGGGCATTGTTGGAATTATTTCAGCATTTAATTTCCCTGTGGCGGTATGGAGTTGGAACGCTGCTTTAGCATGGGTTTGTGGAAATGTGACCGTATGGAAACCTAGTGAAAAAACGCCTATTTGTGGAAATGCTGTTCAACATATTGTTGCAAAAGTATTTGAAGCGAACCAAGTTCCCGAAGGAGTGAACTGCTTAATTCAAGGAGATAGAACTGTGGGCGAATGGATGAGTAATGATACTAGAATTCCTCTAGTATCTGCAACAGGATCTACAAGAATGGGTAAGGAATTAAATAAAGCAGTGGCAGGTAGATTAGGAAGAACTATTTTAGAATTAGGAGGCAACAATGCCATTATTATTTCCGAACACGCAGACTTAGACATGTCTTTAATTGGTGCAGTATTTGGAGCTGTTGGAACTGCGGGACAAAGATGTACCACTACAAGAAGATTAATTATTCATGAAAAAGTATACGATCGTTTTGTGAGCAAATTAACTAAAGCCTATCAACAAATTAAGATGGGCAATCCATTAGATGCAAACAATCATATGGGCCCATTGATTGATCAAGATGCAGTTAAAATGTATTTAAACGCTATTGAAGCATGTAAAAAAGAAGGCGGAAAATTCTTAGTAGAAGGAGGCGTTTTAACTGGTGCGGGATACGAAAGTGGATGTTATGTAAAACCATGTATTGCCGAAGCACTACCCCATTTCCAAATTGTACAAAACGAAACATTTGCACCTATTTTATATGTGATGAAGTATGCTACTTTAGAAGAAGCTATTGCTATTCAAAATGGTGTACCACAAGGTTTGTCATCAGCTATCATGACATTAAATATGCGTGAATCTGAATTATTCTTATCAGCGAAAGGAAGTGATTGCGGAATAGCCAATGTAAATATTGGAACCAGTGGAGCAGAAATTGGTGGCGCATTTGGTGGTGAAAAAGAAACAGGTGGTGGTAGAGAGAGTGGATCTGATGCATGGAAAGCATATATGAGAAGACAAACCAATACCATTAACTGGAGCACTAGTTTGCCTTTGGCTCAAGGAATTAAATTCGATTTATAAATTATACTAAATAAAAACCATGTCAAGACCCAGTGCATCAGAATACGGTAGTTTTTATCAGACTTATATTAACTATACCAGCGGAAAAGATTACACCATTTTAGCACAACAATACCATGATCGCATCACAGAATCATGGGCAGCTATTCCTGCAGAGCGAACTAATTTTGCTTATGCAGAAGATAAATGGACAATCAAACAAATGTTCCAGCACGTGATTGATACTGAAAGAATTTTTGCTTACAGAGCATTGGCCATTTCCAGAAATGAGCCAGCAGCTTTATTGGGATTTGATGAAAACGAGTATGCAAAAAATGCCACTGCTGCTAACAGAAATTGGAAAGACATGTTAACAGAATGGAGAGTGGTTAGACAATCTACCAATTTATTGTTTGCCTCTTTTACAGAAGAGCAAATGAAAGCGATGGGAACTGCAAGTGGCCACCCTATTTCTGTAAACGCTTTAGGATTTATTATTTTCGGACACGCCCTACATCATTTACATATTTTAAAAGAGCGTTACGGAGTGTAAGCAGATTTGGCCCTATACCCCCTTCAAAAACTGAGTATGGCCGAAAGGCAAAAAAGAACCCCTAATTTTTTTAGGGGTTCTTTTTTTATACGAAGGTTTTGAATTCTTCATCATACATGATTACTTCGCAGCATAGATATGCACTGCAAGCTGAACTTCAGAATCAATCATTCCAACGCCATAGCTAACACCGAAAACAGTTCTATCTAATGGGAAGAAAGCTTCAGCAAAGAAACCTTTTTCTTTTTCTGTTCTATCTGCACTTCTAATGATTGCAGGGAAAGTTACTGATGCTTTTGTGCCTTTTAAAGTTAAATCACCAGTAATAGTTACTTTATCGTTAGTGATGTATTTAATTGCAGTAATGGTAAAATTAGCTTCACCAAATTTAGATGCATCAAAGAAATCAGCAGATGCTAAATGACCTTGTAATCTGTCACCAGCTTCATCTGTAACTTTGTTACCAGCAATGTCAATAACAAAGCTACCGCCAGTTAATTTGCCACCTACTAATTGTAAAGAACCAGATTTAACAGGAAAATAACCTGTATGGAAATCAGATGTTTTAGAACCAGTCCAGTTTACCTTACTTTTTTTAGCATCTACTGTGTAAGTTGGTCCTTGCTTTTTAATTTCTTTGTTAGTGAAAGAAAATAAAGAGATGGAAGCCACCATCAATGTCAAAGAGAATAATACTTTTTTCATACTTTTTATTAAGTTTAAGTTTACAAATATAAAATTCAATGTTTAAACAACAAAATTTAATTTTAGTCCTAAAGGAGCACTAATTTATGCTTATAATCTAGTATCTTCGCCAAAATTTTATTATTTATGAATCTGCATGAATATCAAGCCAAAGAATTACTCAAAAAGTACAATGTTCCCGTTCAAGAGGGTGTGGCAGTAGAAACAGTGGATGCCGCAGTAGCAGCATACCATAAAATTGCCAACGAGACCAACAATAAGTTTGCGGTAGTAAAGGCACAAATTCATGCTGGTGGACGTGGTAAAGGTAAAATTGAAGGAACAGAGCAAAGAGGCGTTGCCGTGGGTAAATCTGCAGCTGACATCGAAACTTTTGCTAAGAATATCTTAGGGGGTACATTGGTAACTATCCAAACAGGCCCTGCTGGTAAATTAGTGAGCAAAATCTTAGTAGCTCAAGACGTTTATTATGAAGGTCCTCAACCCACCAAAGAATTTTATTTATCCATTTTATTAGATCGTGCAAAAGGAATGAATGTGGTAATGTATAGCACTGAAGGTGGAATGGATATTGAAGAAGTAGCACATAACACTCCAGAAAAAATATTCAAAGAGTGGGTTCACCCAGGTGGTGGCTTACAAGGTTTCCAAGCAAGAAAAATTGCTTTTAACTTAGGATTGAGTGGAGATGCAATGAAAAACTGCGTAAAGTTTGTAACTAATTTATACAATGCATATGTTGGTTTAGACTGTGCGATGTTAGAGATCAATCCTCTTTTCAAAACTGCTGATGATAAGATTATAGCTGTGGATTGTAAAATGAGCTTGGATGATAATGCTTTAATGCGTCATCCTGATATCGCTGCAATGAGAGATGTTACTGAAGAAGACCCTACTGAAGTGGAAGCAGGTGAGTTTAACTTAAACTTTGTGAAATTAGATGGCAATGTGGGTTGTATGGTAAATGGTGCAGGATTGGCAATGGCAACAATGGATATGATTAAGTTAAGTGGTGGAGAACCAGCTAACTTTTTAGACGTAGGTGGTACTGCTAATGCACAAACAGTTGAAGCTGGATTTAGAATTATCATGAAAGATCCAAACGTAAAAGCAATTTTAATCAACATCTTTGGCGGTATCGTTCGTTGCGATCGTGTTGCTGCTGGGGTAATTGAGGCATTCAACAAATTAGGCAATATCAATATCCCTATCATAGTAAGATTACAAGGAACAAACGCTGTTGAAGCAAAGAAATTAATAGATGAAAGTGGTTTGAAAGTGCAATCTGCTATTCAATTAAGCGAAGCAGCTGATTTAGTGAAGAAGGCCGTTGCTTAGTTTTTATACGCCATTTTCGAAGAAAATAATGGCTATAAAAACTCTCTGATGATTTTGAAAATTTTTCAGCCCTACATTTAAATTTGTCGGGCTTCAAATTATCCTCTTATGATTTTTATAAATGCCCCTTTTCAGGGGCATTTATGTTTCTTTTCAAACATGATTTTCAAAGATGAAATGGATACAAAAAAAACGATCTAATGATGGGTAATTAGTTTCACTTCTGTTAATGCACTAAAAGAATACACATGACCAGTGGATAGTTCTACACACTCAATTCTAATTCTTCGCTTCTTCCCTCTTTTAAACACCTTCCCCTTCATTGCTTCAAATAAAGTACCTTCTTCAATATTAGCTACTAATTGAAAGCCTTCTTTTTGATGCGCATTATACTTTCTTAAAACCAGCAATAACTGTGTTTCTCCATTTGCAGTAGCTGCAGGATTATTGATGGTCTTTAATAAACATTTCTTAATATCAGCAGGGAATAAATCCATTTGAATAAACTGCAATAATAAATTTCCATAAATGAATTTCCATTCTTGCCCATGTGCTTCTACCTTGTTTTTATATTGCTCATAACAAAGCAAATGCGCTAATTCATGTAGTAAGGTGATCAGAAATTCGAAAGGGTTAAGATTCCCATTAATGGAAATCTTATGATTAGCCCCCATAAAAGGATGCCTATAATCTCCCAATACTGATTTTCGAGCTTTTGTAACGGTAAGATGTACTTTGTAATGATGTATTAATTGCACCACAGGTTCAAAAGCCCCTTCTGGTAAGAATTGTCTTAATGCCTCCAATGGATGTTCAATTTTAGCCACAATACTTTACTGCTTCTTTAATGACCATTGAATTTCCAAAAAGGTATACATCAAATAAATCCCCATAGAAATGAATAGTGTAGTGAATCCCACAGGTCCAAGATGTTGTCTTGAATAAACCAAAGCTGCTATAGCAAAAATCATCATTTTGATTAAGGTACCCATCATCACTGATTGAACCATTTGATTGGGCTTGCTAGCTTCCATCTTTTGAATTCTCCAAAAATTGAATAAAGACAATGCAAATAACATTAGATTAACTACTAGAATGAAAGAAAATTTAACACCTTCGATAGGAAAAAAATTGATGCAATACATTCCAATAGCATTCAAACACATAAATAAAGCCAATATGGGTAAAAACTTTTTTAACATACTTATTTTTTAGCTTGGGTATCTCTAATAATTTTAAACAAAGATAATAGTATAAACAAAAAAGGCAGTATCCATATAAACATAGGCTTTGCATTGGGGCTTAACCAATGTTGGTCAAAATACTTTCCTACATACATTAAAATAATTAATGCTACCGCCCATTGACTAGCTAATCCAGCAAACTTTGTCCATTGAAAATTAGAGGGGAGTTTAGTCATAGGATGTCTGACCTTCTGGTAATTGCAATGGTATCGTATCTAACTGATTAGAGTTACCATCAGATAATACTTTTTTTAACCCTTCTAAATATTGTTCTTTGTAATGAATAGATTGTTCTAAAGAATCTGTTCTAATTTTTAATAATTGTAAAGCTGTTCTACTCTCCTTAGTACCATACCCGGGAATATAATATTTCAAGGGTGTAAATGCAATCAATGCAATGGTTAATCCTACTAGTAAAATAAAGCTGATACTAAAAGTTAAATAAACAGATTTCCTGGACAATCTTAATGCCAAAATTTCATCATAAGTATCATCATTGGTAATCACCAATCTATAGGTATTACTACGTCTTTTAAAGGTATTATTGATGTCAAATTTTGCCATAAGGATAAAAGCTAGTTAAAGATAAAACAATAATGCAAAAAATGGGTGTTTCTACAGTAAATAAAGCAAATTAACTGTAATTTTAAGTTGTTATAAATCCATGAGCAAAGCATTCAAATTCATACCCAATAAAGCGTCGGTACTTCTATGTATCTTTCTGACCTGCCTAGGAATTCAAAATCATGCAACAGCCCAAGATACCAGTAGATCTCTTTTAGACGTCAATAATTCTAAATTGGTTAAAAAGGTAAATGCCTTATTAGACTCTAATCAAAAAAAGATAAATAAATTCATCAATAACAAGGCAGACTCTTTAAAGTCCAAATTAAATAAAACAGTAAAAGGGGCATTACCAAAAGAAATAGAAAAACCACTTCCTTATGAAAGATTATTGAATAAAAAATATACTCTAGGAAGAAGAGCATATCAAAATACGGTTGCTCAGTATAATTATTATTTCAATGGTCAGGAAGAACTAAATGATATCATTTTAAAAGCAAGAAGTATCTATCAAGATGACTATACACAATTATTGAATTTTTACGATTATGATTTAAGTGATATTGCTAAATTCGATATTGATTCTATTATTTATAGGGCGAATGCCAACATTGTTTTACACGATCTAAGGAATAATTGGGTTGATGACGCTTATTTATTAATGGCAAAAGCTTATTTATTTCATAAAAATTTTGATACTGCTGGCAGTATTCTTCAGTTCATCAATTATTCTTTTGACGAAAAAGAAAATGGAGCAGATTTGCCTATTGGAAGTAATCTTAGAAACACTAATGGTAAGTTTAGTATTGCAACTGCAGAAACGAATAGAATTTGGGAGAACGAAAACGTACGTAATGAAAGTATGATTTGGCAAGCTAGAAACTATTTTGAAACCAATCAGCTAAATGAAGGTATAAGTTTACTTGAATTATTAAAATCAGATGCTTTTTTCCCTAAAAGGCTACTACCCTTTTTACATGAACAATTAGCATACGGCTATTATCTAAGTGAATCCTATGAAAATGCAGCAAATCATTTAATCAAAGCATTGCCCAGTGCTCCAGATGCCCTTGCAAAAGCAAGATGGTACTTTTTAATTGCGCAATTATATGATAAAGTTGATCAAAAAGGGGCAGCCTACCCTTGGTATCAAAAAGCAAGTCAATTAGCAATTAACCCCATTTTGGGCGTCTATGCAAAGATCAACATGATTCAATATGAAATTGGTAAAGGAAATGCAGAATGGAAAGCACTTACAGAAAAATTAGAAAAACTTACCAAAAGAGATCGCTATATACCCTATGCTGATATTATCTATTTTGAAATGGCTAAAATTGCCATTCAAAATAAAGATCAGCTTCAAGCCAGCGATTGGTTAATTCAATCTATAAAGCAAAATGCAAATAGCATTGATCAGCGTCAAAAAGCATTCGAACAACTAGGTAGTATACATTATCAATTAGGAAATTATTCAATAGCTAAAGTAGCATATGATAGTTTGACAGTTCTATTAAAATCCAATCCAAATTATGAAAATATCCTTGCCAGAAAAAAATGGATGTCTGTCATCAGTTTGAATGACCTATCAATGCGCCAAGAAGATAGTTTAATGTACCTGACCAAACAACCGGAAGAAGTAAAAAAACTTTTGTTTGAACAATGGCTACTGAGGTCTAAAAAAGAAGCGCAATTGATTCAATCTCTTTTTAACAAAGATGTTAAAAAAGAAGATTTTAACTATAATGCCATACCTTCTACCAATATTGGCTTTAACAATAAACCCATTACAGATTTCTATTTTCAAAATAAAAACATGGTGACTAATGGGAAACAAACTTTTATTCAAAAATGGGGTGATCGACCTAATGTAGACAATTGGAGAAGAAAAACAAGTGGGAATATAGCTTATAACAACAATACCTCAAGCAATTCGAACAGCCTAGAAAATCCAAACGAAAGTAGTATTAAAGAAAAAACGCTCCCTGTCGAACAATTAAAATTATTGAACTCCCTTGAAGAGGAAGAAACCTCTTTAAAAAAATGGAACGAAGCTGCAATGCAGAATGCTCAAATATTTTTATTACAGTTAAATGATTTTGAAAAAGCATTCCCTATATACAAAAAAATCATAGAACGAGATATCGATCCAATTGTTTCAGAAAGAGCTTTGTTGGATTTAGCAAGTCAATATATTCATGACAACCAAAAGGATAAATCTGATGCAATTATTGAAAATGTATTTAAAAAATACCCCAATGGTTTTTATGTTACAAAGCGAAAAGAAGCTGCAAATAAAAACAATAGTAGCAAAAACACAGTGGATATCTATAAAACTGCTTACTTCTTGTCTAAGATTGGACAATGGGACAGTTTGACTATAAAGCACCCTTTCATTGCCCCAAGTCTTCAAAAGACAAAGTGGAACACACCTTATCAATTTATTAGAGTGAAAATGCTTGCTCAACAAAGAAAGGATAGCTTAGCAATAACTGTTCTAGACTCTATTATTTTACAAAACCAAAATGAATATATTAGAGAAAGAGCAAAAAATATAATTATTGAACTTAAAAATAGAAAGAAAACTGAATCCTATCTTAGCCAATTGGTGAATATTATTCCTATAAGTAATTACTCAAATACATCTGACAGCAACAATATAACATCTTTAGAGCCTTATAATCCTTCAGTAAAAACAGATAGTATTGCTTCACAACAAATGCAATCCAAAATTCAGTTTACCAATGATAGTACGGAAGAACACTATTTTAGCATGGTCATAAAGGGTTCAAAAGAGGTTTTTGCTAAAGAAGCACAAACAGCACTGGATAATTTAAATACGGATGAGTTCAATAGTTTAGAACTAAGCGCCACCTATGTTCAGTTCAACCAAGACACTTATATTGTTTGGGTAGGCCCTTTTGACACACAAAAACAAGCCATATCCTATACTCAAAAAATAAAACCAAGGTTAAAAACAGAAATAATCTCCTTTATACCTACAAAACAGTATGAAATATTTATTTTTGGAAAGTCAAACATCATGCAAATTAACAACAATGAAGATCTTAAATTATATAAGGACTTCATGTTAAAAAATATTTACCCATAAAAAGAAACTTGTGAACCAAAAAAACGATCAACCAACTGGACGAACTAGAAAGTTTTGGAAATGGTATTTCATATCTGGAGGTATTTTTGCGCTTTTTCTTTTGTTACTCAATTTTGGATGGATTGGCGATATGCCAGACTTAGATGATATCGAAAACCCCACTGCTTCATTAGCTAGCCAAGTATACGCTCAAGATGGCACCCCCATGGGCAAATTTTATTTAGAAGATCGAATTAGTGTAAAATACAGAGACCTAAGCCCTTATTTAATTCAAGCATTGGTGGCTACAGAAGACAAAAGATTTTATGATCATTATGGTGTGGATGGAGAAGGATTATTGAGAGCGGTTGCATTCTTGGGTAGTCAAGGAGGTGCTTCCACTATCACCATGCAAACTGCGAAGAATTTGTTTACTGATAACTGGAGTACAAAAAACAAGTTATTACGTGTCATTCAAAAAATTAAAGAAAGCATTATTGCTATCAAATTAGAACGCAATTTCACCAAACAAGAGATACTTACTTTATATTTAAATACAGTTCCTTTTAGCGAGAACCTTTTTGGAGTTAGTAATGCTTCCAGATCTTTCTTTCAAAAAGAACCCGATAGATTGAATGTAGAAGAAGCCGCATTATTGATTGGCATGATCAATGCTCCTACTAAATACAACCCCAATAGAAACCCAAAATTAGCCTTAGAAAGAAGAAATCTTGTATTAAACAGGATGGCTTCACAGAAGTATATCACTGACGAGCAAGCCGATCAACTAAAAGCTATGCCTGTAGTGACTAATTTTAAAAAGTTGGATGAGAACAATGGCTTAGGACCCTATTTTAGAATGAACTTGGGAGAATTCATGAAAAAATGGTGTAAAGAACATAAAAAGAACAATGGCGATAACTATAATTTATATAGAGACGGATTAAAAATATATACCACTATTAATCCAAGAATGCAATACTATGCGGAAGAAGCTGTAGCAAGACATATGTCTTACTTACAAAAAGCATTTAACCAACAGAATAATATTAAAAACGGTACGATTTGGAAAGACTTCAATAATTTATTAGAGTTGGCCATTAAACAAACAGATCGTTGGAAAAAAATGAAAGCTGAAGATATTGATGAATCTGAGATTCGTAAATCTTTTGACGAGCCTATTAATATGCGCATTTTCGCTTATAATAAAAATAGATTTATTGATACTACTATGTCTCCTTTAGATTCATTAAAGTATCATAAACAAATATTACAAACAGGTTTCTTGGCCGTAGATCCATTTACAGGTGAAGTAAAAGCATGGGTGGGCGGTGTTGACTTTAAGACCTTTAAATATGACCACGTCAATCAAAATACAAAAAGACAAGTGGGTTCTACCATGAAGCCATTATTGTATTCATTGGCAATAGAAAAATCAGGTTTCACTCCATTTAGTATAGTGCAAGACCAACAACAAAGTTTTGATGGTTATGGTATGGTACCCAACACACCAAAATCTTGTACAGGCTTATCTATGCCAATGGGCCAAGCATTAGCTGAATCAAGAAACTGTGCTTCTGGTTTTATTATGAAGCAAATTAATCCTAAAGGAAATGAAGCTGCAAAGGAATTTGTAGACTACTTAAAGAAATGTAATATACAAACAGAGATCCCTGCTTATCCAAGCATTGCATTAGGTTCTGCGGAAATCTCTTTGTTTGAAATGGTGCAAGCATATACCATGTTTCCAGGTGGAGGTTACAATGCACAACCATTCTTTATCAATCGTATAGAAGATAAAAATGGTAATGTATTGGAAAGCTTCTCACCTCAAAGAAGAAAAGTAATCAATGAAGTGACTGCCTACTCTGTTGTAAATATGATGCAAGGAGTAATTTCCAAAGGAACTGGAAGAAGTATGTATTCTTTTGGAATCAATGCGCAATCCATTGCAGGTAAGACTGGTACAACCAATGACAATAGTGATTTATGGTTTATGGGTTATACACCTCAAATATTGGCAGGTGCTTGGGTAGGTGCTGATGATCGATATATTCGATTCACTGATAATTATTTTGGACAAGGTGCTCATGGAGCATTACCTATTTGGGCATATTTTATGGCTAAAGTAGCCAATGATCCAGCCTGTAATTTAGATCCAAATGCAAGCTTTGATAAGCCTTCAGGTATGGGGGATTTAAATGTCAATTTTGTAGGTCAAGATACCATTGCAACTGATATACCTATAGAAACAGAGGATATTAAAGCAGAGTCTGATTATGAATTACCTGACGAAGTTAACAATAATGCAACTACTGCACCACAACCGGTGGCTAACATACCTAACGCTGCTAAAAAACCAACTGCTAATAAAGAAGCACAAAAACCTAAAGCAATTTTACCTAAAAAAATAGGCTAATACCTCTTTTTTAATTGGTAAATGATGGTAAAATGATGATTCAAATTATTTTGAAAAAAAGCATTTGCATATTGGATTTGTAAATTGTTCACCAAGAAGGTACAACCTGCACTCAATCCATTCAAGCTGTTTTTTTGATTTTGAATATTTAAATCAAATCTTCTTAAAAAATTATACCCTAAATCTATGTTCACTGATGGACCAAGATTTATTTCCGATGCAACAACTAAATGATTGAAGAGATTCTGGTATTTACTAGGAATTTTGTAACCTTCTAATGCATTATACAAAGGATCATTATAAGTATTATCCCATACCGATAATCTTTGTGCAGTTAAAGAAAATTGAAAAGGGGCATTTGCTAATTTCTTGGAGACTCCTGCGGTAATATTAAAAGGAAGGTTTTCTTTTTGATTGAATTTAGTTAATTGTACTCCAACATTATTTACCAATATAGCCCATTGTGTTAAGCCGCTATAGGGTGTGTATACAATTCCTACATCTGCAGCTATTCCATTTGATTGATAGATTCCGTAGCTAGATTGAATAAATTTTAAAGTAGCCCCAAGTTTAAAATTGTTTTGATAGGTACTTGCTGCACTCACTTGAAATGCATATTCATTAGGCCTGAAACTACCTAATTGATTTCCGGCAATATCTGTCATGGGTATGGTTCCATAATCCATGTATTGAACGCCCCAGCCAATGGTTGTATTGGTTTTTTTTAAAAAATGCGCCCCATTAAAATTGTATTGACTGATTGAAGCAAGATAGGGTTTCACACTTAAGTGCAGTTGACCATGCATTTCTTTATTTAAAAAAGCGGGTTGATAAGATGCCATTCCCAAATCTGCATCTAATTGACTAATGTTTATACCACCTAAAGCCGTGGTCTTAGCAGAGGGAGATAAAGTAATAAAATTAAAAACTGCATTCCCTCCAATGGCTTGCCCAGCGATTGGATTCTTAGCTAATAAAAGACAAGCCAATGCAAGTAGATTTACTAAAACATTCCTTTGTCGTTTATTACGCATAGCACAAAGCTACAATATTTGTTTAAACCAATGCCAGGTCTAATACCTGTTGCATTGTTTTTACATAATGAAACTGCACACCTTTGATGAAAGTTTGATCAATCTCACTGACATCTTTTTCATTTTGCCAACAAAGGATAATCTCTTTCATGCCAGCTCTTTTTGCTGCAAGTATCTTTTCCTTAATTCCCCCTACTGGTAAAACTTGTCCTCTTAAAGTAATTTCACCAGTCATTGCTAAATATGGTTTCACTTTTCTTCCTGTAAACGCAGAACTCAAAGAGGTCAACATTGTGATTCCAGCACTTGGACCATCTTTTGGTACTGCACCTTCTGGAACATGCACATGGATAGATTTGGTTTTAAACAACTCTGGATCCACTCCAATTTTCTTATAATTTGCTTGTAAATAAGTTAACGCAGTCGTTGTACTTTCTTTCATCACATTGCCTAGATTACCTGTTAGTTTTAATTCACCTTTCCCTTCAGACAATAAGGTTTCAATAAATAAAATATCTCCCCCTACATATGTCCATGCTAAACCTACTGCTACTCCAGGCATATGAACGGTTTTATACAAATCATTACTGTATCTAGATTGTCCCAATATTTTGATTAAATCTGCTTTACTTACTGTCGGTTTTAGTTTATGTTTATACGCCAACTCTTTAGCTTGATATCTCATTATAGAAGCCAACTGTCTATCTAATTCCCTCACCCCACTCTCTCTGGTATAATCTTCGATCACTTTTTCTAAAACACTATCCTGAATTTTGAAATTGATTTTATCCAAACCATGTGCTTCTTTTTGTTTAGGTAATAAATGTCTTTTTGCAATTTCAATCTTCTCTTCCACTGCATAACCACTTAAATCAATGATTTCTAAACGATCTCTTAAAGCAGGTTGAATCTGACTGATGTCATTGGCGGTTGCTATAAATAATGTTTTACTTAAATCATATTCTGATTCTAAATAATTATCATAGAAACTATGATTTTGTTCAGGATCCAATACTTCCAGTAAAGCACTAGATGGATCTCCTCTTAAATCTTTACCAATTTTATCTATTTCATCTAGAATCATTACAGGATTAGAGGTTTTAACTTTTCTAATACTTTGAATAATCCTACCTGGCATGGCACCTATATAAGTTTTGCGATGTCCTCTAATTTCACTTTCATCGTGTAATCCACCCAAACTAACTCTAGTGTATTTTCTTCCTATAGCATGAGCAATAGATCTACCCAAAGAAGTCTTACCAATTCCTGGAGGACCTAAAAAACAAAGGATTGGACTCTTCATGTCTCCTTTTAGTTTCAATACCGCCAAGTATTCAATAATTCTATTTTTAATTTTAGACATTCCATAATGATCATTGTCTAAAACCTTTTTAGCATGCTTTAAATCGTAATGATCATCTGTATACTCCAACCAAGGTAAATCCAATAATAAATCTAAGTGATTGTATACTACCGAGTAATCAGGCGTACTCGGATGCATACGTTCCAACTTTTCCAAACCTGTTTGGAAAAGTTTTTTTGCTGCATCTGGCCATTTTTTATTTTCGGCCTTCTTTTTCATTTCAACAATCTCTCGCTCATTAGGATCACCCCCTAATTCATCTTTGATACTCTTTAATTGTTGTTGTAAAAAATAATCTCTTTGTTGTTTATCTAACTCTGTTCTAGTTTTATTAGCTACTTTATTCTTTAATTCAACAAACTGTAATTCTTGTTGTAAAAAATGGATCAATTTTTCAGCCCTTGCAGTAATTCCATTTAATTCAAGCAAAGCTTGTTTTTCATTGATGGTTACATTTAAGTTACTACTCACAAAATTGATTAAGAATAAAGGACTTTCAATATTCTTTAAAATCATCGCAGCTTCAGAAGGGAAATTGGGCGACAATTGAATGATTTGTGTTGCTAAATCTTTAATGGTTGCCAATAAGGCTTGAAAATTTTGATCTTCTTTACCAATCGTTTCTTCTTCAATAATGGCCACTTTTGCTTTAAAGAAAGGATCCACTTCTACCATCTCTATTAATTCAAATCTTTTCTTTCCTTGAATAATAATAGTCGTTCCGCCATCTTGCATTTTGATCATCTTGATCACTTTTGCAACTGTTCCAATTTTACATAAATCTGCTGCAGTGGGATCTTCAATATTACCATCCATTTGAGAAACAACGCCAATCAATTTATCTTTTCCGAATGCTGCTTTTACAGCCTGGATACTTTTATCTCTCCCCACTGTAATTGGAATGACCACCCCTGGAAACAACACAGTATTTCTTAATGGCAAAATGGGAATCATTTCTTCCATTTCTAATGCTGGTTCATTTTCCATATCCTGCTCATTAAATGAAAAAAGCGGTATGAACTCATTCTCTTCTTCTGTCTTAAAAAGTATATTATTCACTGTCAATCAATTTATTATTTAGCATAAATGCAATGGTCAATTTGACATAAATCTAATTCAAATAGGATGCATGTATGAGTTTACTATATATGCAATATATGTGCCAAAATCTCAGATGAGGACAAAAAAAATCCCTCCGCATGCGGAGGGACCTTCTTGCAAGAAGTTGTATACTTCTAATTACTTAGTTGCAGCAGAATCAACAGCAGTTGAATCAGCAGCTACAGCAGTAGTGTCAACAGCAACAGCAGCTGTATCAACAGTTGCAGCAGCAGAATCAGTTGTTGCTTCAGTAG
>JACCDJ010267994.1_pt1 | contig 15735 bp, 11 predicted proteins | sample 7444481 | NCBI WGS metagenome assembly JACCDJ01 (sample SAMN15323435, study PRJNA562643) | freshwater metagenome | isolation source: river surface water | place: USA:Blue River Watershed | collected 2017-08-15 | reverse complement strand
TACCTTATGCCCGCCTGATCTAAACCCGTCTTTGGAAAGGTTCTATGTCAGCGCAAGGACGAGTCTCGCAACCGCGCGGGCGCATCGGAGGATATATATTAGATAATCTTATCTAATATATCAGTGAAATTGAGTTCGCCATTTTACAGGAAAAGCTCCGCTGCGGCATCAAAAATTGCTTCCGCATCCAGCCGATAGGTGTGGTAGAGATCGGGGAGGTCTCCGGTTTGGCCAAAAGTGGAAATTCCCAGAGGGCTGACCCGCATGCCGCGGACCGCGCCCAGCCAAGACAGCGTGGCGGGAGACCCATCAATCACCGTCACCAACCCAGCATCCGGCGCAAGGTCCGAGAGCAAGGTTTCGATATGGCTTGCCCCTTTGCCGTTTCGGGTCCAGCGCGCGGTATGGCGGGCGGACCAGTCGCGGTGGAGCAGGTCTGGCGACGTTACGTTCATCAAGCCAACGCCCGGCAGGTCCTCGACCAGTTGCTCCCAAGCGCTCAGAACTTCGGGTGCAATGGCACCGGTAAAGACGATTGCCGCTTCCGCTCCCGGCTTTGGCGCGCGCAGCCAATAAGCGCCTTTCAACGCATCGGCCTGCCAATCGTCATTCTCACGAACGACCTGGGGGATGACCCGGGTGCTAAGCCGCAGATAGACAGAACTTCCATCGGGCTGCTGCAGATGCTCAAACGCCCAGCGCATGGTCAGGGCCACTTCATCGGCATAAGCCGGTTCAAAATAAGCCAGATTGGGCTGGCCCATGCCGATCAACGGGGTGTTGATGGACTGGTGGGCGCCGCCCTCTGGCCCCAGCGTCAGGCCTGATGGCGTGCCGACGAGCAGGAAGCGCGCATCGGAATAACAACCATAGTTCAGCGCATCGAGGCCGCGCGCGATGAATGGATCATAGACGGTGCCAACCGGGATCAACCGTGTCCCAAAATGCGGGCCGGCGAGCCCCAGCGAGGTGAGGGCGAGGAAGAAGTTGTTCTCCGCAATGCCCAGTTCAATATGCTGGCCGGCGGCATGGCCATCCCATTTCTGGGCGGAAGGGATTTTGGCTTCGCGGAAGACATCGATCACTTCTGCCCGGCGGAAGAGCCCCCGCTGGTTGACGAAGGCGCCCAAATTGGTGGTTTGGGTAACATCCGGCGCCGTTGTGACAATCCGGTCGGCTAAGGGTTCGCCCGACTTAGCGAGGTCAAGCAAGATGTTGCCGAACGCCGCTTGGGTCGATTGGCTCTCTCCTGCAGGAGTGGGCAGGGAGGGGGGAACTGGGATGGGAAGCGCAGCCTGATCGCCGCCTTGTTTGCTAGAGAGCGGGCTGTTGGCGACAAAGGCTTTGAGTCGGGCGGCCTGATTGTCTCCAATCCCGCCATAAGGTTCCCATTCCGCGCCTTGGGGAATGCCCAAGCTTTCGCGCAATTGCTCAATCTGGCCCGGGTTCATCATCCCGCTATGATTGTCCTTATGCCCCGCCAGCGGTAGGCCATAGCCTTTGACCGTATACGCAATGAACAAAGTGGGCCGATCGTCTTGTGCGGCGTCAAAGGCATCAATCAGCGTTTCGATGCAATGACCGCCCAAATTGGTCATCAGATGGGCAAGCCCGGCATCATCAAAACTGTCGATCAGCTTGAGGGCGCGGGGGTGATCCGCCAGGTCTGTCTTCAGTCGCGCACGCCAGGCCGCCCCGCCCTGATAGGTCAGCGCCGCAAATTCAGCATTGGGGCAGTTGTCGATCCAATCGGAAATGGCTTGTCCACCCGGGCGCGCAAAAACCTCACGCTGGAGTTTGCCGCTCTTGATCGTGATGACCCGCCAGCCACAGGTTTCGAAGATATCGTCGAAGCGGCGGAACATCCGGTCCGCCGTCGTGCTGTCGAGCGACTGGCGATTATAGTCGACGACCCACCAGCAGTTGCGGATGTCGTGCTTATAGCCTTCGATCAGGCACTCATAGATATTGCCTTCATCCAACTCGGCATCGCCCATCAGCGCGATCATCCGACCGGCATCGCCTTCCGCCATTTGGCCATGGGCGATCAGATAGTCCTGCACGAGGCTGGAAAAGGCGGTGATCGCAACACCGAGGCCCACAGAGCCGGTCGAAAAATCAACTGGGATATTATCCTTAGTCCGCGACGGGTAGCTTTGCGCGCCGCCGAGCGCCCGGAAACGCTGCAGCTTTTCCAGCGATTGGTTGCCCAACAGATAGTGGATCGCCTGCAAGACTGGCCCGGCGTGGGGCTTGACCGCCACCTTATCCTGCGGGCGCAGCGCGTGAAAATAAAGCGCGGCCATAATTGCGGTCATCGATGAACAGCTTGCCTGATGCCCGCCTACTTTCAGGCCATCGCGCTTTTCGCGGATATGGTTGGCGTTGTGGACCGTCCAAGACGAGAGCCAGCGCAGCCGCGTGTCGAGCGCTTCGATCGTCTCCACCAGTTCCGCACGCGCGTCTGCAACCAATTGGGTCATGGCACTTCTCCACAAGATCGGCTTTTCATAGCGACAAGGGCGAGGGCATGTCCTTGCTATCTGGGCTGATTTCTGCGCATAGAATGGCAGAAATAACTGGAAAATATAATTGGAGTGGCATTTTATGCCAAATACTTCGCTGGATATGATTGATCTCAGGATTCTGGAAGCGGTGCAGGCCAATGGCCGCATCACTAATCAGGAACTTGCAGATCAGGTTGGCCTCTCCCCCAGCCCGTGCTTGCGCCGGGTGCGACAGCTTGAGGCGGAGGGGGTCATTGCCCGCTATGTCGCGCTTGTGAACCCCGAAGCCTTGGGGCTTAACGTCACGGCCTTTGTGCGCGTCCGTTTGGACCAGCAAGATGATCGGCATTTGGATGCTTTTGAGGCCGCGATCGCCGACTTTACCGAGGTGATGGAATGCTATCTGATGACGGGGGAAGCCGATTATCAGCTGCGTATCCTTGTTCGCTCGCTCACGGAATTTGAAGATTTTCTGCGCTACCGGCTGACCCGCGTGCCCGGCGTTGCCAATGTGACGACCAGTTTTGCCCTCCGGCCTGTCATTTACAAAACGGCGCTGCCAACGCTAGACCAAGAGCCGGGTTAAAAACGGGGGAGTGCAGCATGGCAGAAGCAGGTTTGGCAGAGGCCGTTGATCCGGTGCCCACGCACGGCCTCAGTCGCAGCCTCAAGGCACGCCATGTCTCGATGATTACTTTTGGCGGCATCATCGGGGCCGGGCTGTTCGTCGGTTCCTCAACCGCAATTAGCGCGATCGGTCCGGCCGCGGTGCTGAGCTATGCCTTGGCCGGCTTTCTCGTGCTCTTGGTCATGCGCATGATCTCTGAAATGGCGATGGCACTGCCCGGCGTGCAGACTTTTCCAGATTTTGCGCGGGTCGGCGTGGGCGATTGGGCCGGTTTTCTGGTGGGGTGGCTTTATTGGTATTTCTGGGTTGTGGTCATCGCTATTGAGGCCATCGCAGGCGCAAAGATCATCCACGCCTGGATGCCACAATTTGCCGAATGGGAAATTGGCGTCACGCTGATGGCGGTTTTGACCGGCGTTAATCTGATGTCAGCGCGCTCTTATGGTGAGTTTGAATTCTGGTTTGCCTCGACCAAAGTCATCGCCATTCTGGTCTTCATCCTTGTGGCTGCGGCTTATGCCTTTGGTCTTACATCGCCTTCGGGATCAACCTTTGCCAATCTGACAGCGCATGGCGGCTTTGCGCCCGCTGGAGTAGCGGCGATTTTCGCCGGGGTCGCTACCACCATCTTCTCGCTATGCGGAGCTGAGATTGCAACGCTCGCCGCGGCGGAATCTCAAGAAGGCTCGCGCACTATTGCCCGGATGACCATTTCTGTTTCGGTTCGCATTCTGATTTTCTTCGTGCTCTCGATCTTGATGATCGTCTCGATCGTGCCGTGGACTGAGATTGAGGTGGGGATATCCCCCTTTGCGCAGGCGCTTCGGGTGATGGGCTATCCTTCGGCGGATTTGCTGATGAACGCGATCGTTCTGGTCGCGGTTCTTTCGTGCCTGAATTCAGGAATTTACATCACGTCGCGGGCGATGTTTGGCCTCGCGCAAAATGGCGATGCGCCGCAATCCTGCGTCAAACTGAGCGGATCGCGCGTGCCGGCGCGCGCTATCCTTATCGCCAGCCTGTTCAGCTACGGCGCGCTCGCGGCGTCCGTGCTGGCACCTGACCGCGTGTTCAACTTTCTGGTGACGTCGTCCGGCGCGATCATGTTGTTCATCTATCTGATCATTGCCGTTGCCCAATTGCGGCTGCGCGCGCGGTTTGAGCGCGAGGATCCCGGGGCGCTGCAGATCCGCATGTGGCTTTATCCTTATGGCACTTGGGCGGCGATTGCCGGCATTGCTGGCGTGCTTATCCTGATGGGTCTGTCAAATGGGCACGCGGGAGAACTTTGGGCAAGCCTGTTGGTCACGGCGGCCTTTGTCATTGCATATGGGGTCAGGCGGCGCCTCGCTGCATGAGGGCCGCGCAGAATTTTTCCGATCGCGAACTTCTTTTTAATGGCGCGATCCCCTTTTCCCATTCCATAAGCTGAACCCAATCGAACTTCGGAGCCTAGACATGACGTTGGGAAATGATCCGCTCGCCGCTTTGTGGATGCCGTTCACGGCGAACCGCGCGTTCAAGGCGACGCCGCGCCAATTGGTTGCGGCAAAGGACATGCATTATCAAAGCGATGATGGCCGCCAGATCCTTGATGGCACCGCCGGGCTTTGGGCCGTTAATGCCGGGCATTGCCGCCCCTCCATCGTCGAAGCGATACAGAAGACGGCAGCAGAGCTTGATTATGCGCCTCCCTTCCAGCTTGGCCATCCGCTGTCCTTTGAGCTTGCGACCCGCATCGCCGCGTTGATGCCGCAAGGGTTGGACCGGATTTTCTTCACCAATTCCGGCTCTGAATCGGTCGATACCGCGCTAAAGATCGCGCTCGCCTATCAGCGCGCGCGGGGTGAAGGTACGCGCACCCGGCTTATCGGGCGCGAACGCGGCTATAACGGCGTTGGCTTTGGCGGCATTTCGGTAGGCGGCATCGTCAACAACCGCCGCCAGTTTGGCACGCTGTTAACCGGCGTTGATCATTTGCCGCACACGCATAATCTGGAACATAATGCCTTTTCTAAAGGCCGCCCATCTTGGGGCGCGCATCTAGCCGATACGCTGGAATCGATCATCGCACTCCACGGTGCGGAAACCATCGCGGCGGTCATCGTTGAACCCATGGCGGGCTCCACCGGCGTGCTTGTGCCGCCCGTTGGCTATCTCGAAAAGCTGCGGGAGATAACCAAAAAGCACGGCATCGTGCTGATCTTTGACGAAGTGATTACCGGCTATGGCCGCGTGGGCGGCGCGACGGCGTCCGGGACGCTCGGTGTCACGCCGGATATCATCACGATGGCAAAGGGGCTCACCAACGCCGCAGTGCCGATGGGTGCCGTCGCCGTCAGCCGCCATATCCATGATGGTGTCGTGGAAGGCGCACCAGACGGGATTGAGCTGTTCCACGGCTATACCTATTCTGGACACCCGCTGGCAGCTGCGGCGGGTTTGGCAACGCTCGATCTCTACAAGGCAGAAGGCCTGTTCGAACACGCCCAGTCGCTCCACGGTTATTGGGAAGAGGCGGTCCACAGCCTGAAGGGCCGCCGTCATATCATCGATATTCGCAACATGGGGATCGTCGCCGGCATCGAGCTCGAGCCGCGCCCCGGCGCGCCAACCAAGCGCGCGATGGAACTGTTCCACAAATGCTTTGACGCGGGCCTTCTGGTCCGTGCGACGGGCGACATCATCGCGCTCTCGCCGCCACTCATCCTGCAGAAAGAGCATATCGACGAAATGGTCGGCCGCATCGCGGAGATCGTCGAAACGATTGACTAGGCGAGGCGCATGACCGTTTCAGATCTGATCCACAGCAATATCGGCCTTTATTCGGCCCTGTTCTTCTTCTTTCTGTTGGGGATCGAACTGGCGGCGATCAAGTTCTGGCGTGCGCGCGGGAAAATGCCTGCGAAAGACGCATTGATGGGCATCACGACGGGCGTGTTGAGCGATCCGATCAACGGCTTTTCAGCCTTTATCACCCTCGGCATCTTGGCGATGGTCGCGCCCTTCCAATTCTACACCTTGCCCGTCACTCTGGGTACATTTCTGCTCTGCTTTTTCCTCGATGATTTGCGCTTTTATTGCCACCATCGGGTGGCCCATCGCTGTCGCTGGGTCTGGGCGATGCACGTCGTCCACCATTCCAGCGAGGAATATAATCTCGCTGTTGCGCTAAGGCAGGGCTGGACCAAGCATTTCACAGGGACGATGCTTTTCAAAATTCCGCTCGTCCTGATGGGCTTTGATCCCGTGATGGTCACATTCTGTGGCGTTCTCAATGCCAGTTTTCAGTTCATGCTCCACACTGAAACGATTGATAAACTGCCCCGCTGGGTTGAGTTTATTTTCAACACGCCGTCGCATCACCGTGTCCATCACGCGACCAACCCGCGCTATCTTGATGCCAATTATGCAGGCACATTCATCATTTGGGATCGCCTATTTGGTAGCTTCGTCGCTGAAGACGATGCTGAGCGTCCCGTTTACGGTCTGGTCAAGAACCTGAAGACCTTCAATATCCTGAAGGTGCTCAGCCATGAATATGTTGGGATTGCCAAGGATGTGCGCCTGTCCGGCCTGACCCTATGGCAGCGGCTATGCTATGTTTTTGCGCCGCCGGGGTGGAGCCATGATGGATCTCGCCAGACTTCATTAGATATCAAGCGGGCGGCTGATATTGTGCCGCCATCTGCGGATCCGAGCTTGGTCGTCGAGCACGCACGCTGATGCCTCTGCATTATGCACTCACTGATGGGCTGGTGGCAATTGTAGCGATCCTTTGTGGTCTAGCCTTGGCGCGCGCAAAGCATTCCGCCGCCGCGCTGGGCATTGGGCTTTTCGGACTTGCTGGTCTAATTGGGACGGTGCGGATTACGACCGGTTTGATTGAGCCTTTGGCGATGCTCCACAAAGGAACCTCTCAACTGGGGGGTGTTGCAGGGCTAGTCTTGCTGCTGTCGGGCACGCTTCGCGCCAGGGGGTTTTCCCATGGTTTTGGTCTCAGTCTCGCCATGGCGGTGCTTGCGGTAATGTTTACGGTTATCGCGCCTTTTGGCGGGATGATCCTTTTTGTGATCATGCTGGTTATCGGCCTCGGATTAAGCGTGTCCGCGCGCCATTATCTGGGGGCGGCGGGATATTTACTGATGCTGCTCAACATCGCCCTTGTGCGACAATCTTCTTATTTCGGGAAAGATCTCAGCTGGCATATCTACCATCTGTGCGTAGCGGCTTGGTTATTCTGCGCCGCTCAGTCTGTGCTCAGGCAGCGGCAGGCAAACCGCTAAATCGTCAGAACAATCTTCCCGACATGGCGCTTGTCGAGAAAGGCCTGCTGCGCTGTGACAATCTCTTCAAGCGGATATGTCGCGGCGACATGCGGCTTGATCTCCCCGTGCTCGAGATAGCGAACAAGGTTGGGGAAGACATCGGGCTCTAACACGGTGCAACCAAGGAGCCGCAGGTCTTTCAAGTACAGCGTTCGCAAATCCAGCTCGACCAGCGGTCCCGCAATGGCCCCGGCGACCGCGTAACGGCCATTGGGTTTGAGCGTATCGAGCAGTGCGGCAAAGGTGCGGCCCCCTACCACATCAACCGCGGCATCGAAATAATTGCCGCCAAACAATGTCTTGAGCGAAGCTTGGCGGGGTATGACGTGATCTGCCCCTAGGGATCGCACCGCCCTTATCTTGCTTTCGCCCGCGATGGCGAACACCTCGGCTCCGCGCCTTTTGGCAAGCTGGACGGCCGCTGACCCGACACCACCTGACGCGCCAGTGATGAGCACCCGCTCCCCTTGGGCAAGGTCCAGCCGCGTGAGCATATTCTCGGCAGCGGAATAAGCGCAGGGCACGCTGGCGAGGTCGACATCGCTCAGGCGTGTGTCGATTTTGTGGGCATGTGCGGAGGGCACACAGGCATAATCAGCAAAGCCGCCATCCACCTCTGAGCCGAAATAACGGATGTCGAAGGCCGCTGAGCCGCGAAAAACAGGTTCGACCAGCACCCGCTCCCCCAGCCGCGCAGCGGCGACGCCGGGCCCCACCTCGACAATCCGGCCGCAGGCATCTGCACCTTGAATGCGCGGGAAGGTGAAGCTGCCGCCAGCCCAACTGGTGTCGTGGTCAGCTCGGCTCTCTGCGGCGGCGGTGGCCTCGGTCGCCTCGGTGACGGATTTGGCATACCAGCCGATCCGCGTGTTGATATCCGTATTATTGATCCCAGCCGCCGCTACGCGGACGATCACTTCACCCGGCCCAGCGACTGGCCGTGGCACATCGTCGCGCAGGACCAGCTTGTCATAACCGCCATGGCCCGTCAGCAGCACGGCGCGCATGGTGGCGGGCAACGGGTTCATCCCAGCTTCTGGCTTTCAAACTGGTTGAGATACCATTTCTGGAACTTCATCACGCTGCCTTCCTGATCGGAATAGCGGCCCGGACGGTAGCGGCTCGACATGATGCCCGCCTGATTATTCTCGGTGATCACTTTGTCTTGGGTCGTGGTGGCGTGATAGCCCCAGGTCATCTTGTCGATATCCACCTGATCTTCGGTCGCGTCGCCCTTGACGAGCCAGATCATCTCCACATCCGTTTCAAGCGCGCCACGCGGGGTGAACTGGAAAAGAATGGCGAAATGGTCGTCCGCAACAATCTGGCTGAACGGGCTGAAGCTCACATGCATCCGCCCGCCATCAGGTGCGGTGCGCTTGCCCATTAACGGGGCAGGAGGGGTGCCATCTTGCGTTTCGGATGACCATCCATCCTTGTTCATGCGCTGCATGAGTAGGCGAAGATGGCTGCTGTCCGGGGTCTCGTCGATCGAGCCGACCGGCCGGCCGAGTGCTGTCGCCCGCTCTTCCCATGCCTTGAGCTTCGGGGTGAAATCGGCAATCGCGCCGGCAGGGCCAGAGCTGGGCCCGGCCCCTACCGCAACAAGCGTTTCTGCCGCGTGCATCGAACAAAATTCGGGGTGGGAGGGCACGCAGTGATAGCATTCAAAGAAGTTTTCGACGACGAGCTTCCAATTGGCTGTGGTCGGATAACTCCCGGCATAGGCAATGCGGGCAGTATCGATCCCCTGATAGGCAAGGATCGGCCCCATATCACCAAAGGTCGCATCGAAATCATCAGGCTCGTCTTCGCTCAGATTGATGAAGATGAGGCCGTGGAACACCCGCACATGGCAGGCAAACAGGCTGTTTTCGGCCTTGTTAAAGTCTTCGGGCATCAGCCGCGCCGCCAAGAGTTTGCCGTCCAGCCCAAAGGTCCAGGCGTGATAAGGGCAAACGAGGCGAGGGGCGTTGCCGCTTTCGGCGGAGCAGATCGTCGACCCGCGATGGCGGCAGACGTTGAAGAAGGCGCGCACGCTCTCCTTATTCTCGCGGATGACGATGATCTGCTCGGCACCAATTTTGAAGAGGAAGTAATCGCCCTTGTTGGGGATGCGCGACACATGGCCCGCAACAATCCATTTGCGGCTGATGACATTGTCCATATCGGCCTTGAAGACCGCATCGCTCACATAAAAGTCCTGATCAAAGCTGTAGCCGATTTTCACATCAGCGATCAGGCGGCGCATCGTTTCGGTCTGGGCGTCGGTCATTAGATTTTGATCCGTGCGTTAGAGGGGTCGTAAAGTGGCGAGAGCGAGGCGGTGGCTGGGTAGCGGACGCCCGCAATCTCAATCTCAAAATCATCGGCGCCAATCGGGCCGACCACCCCGCCATCGGGGTCAGTCACATAGCCAAGGCCGCAAGCCGCGCCGAGGGTGTGTGCGAACATGCCCGAACGGATATAGCCGACGATCTTGTCGCCCTTCCAGATCGGCTCATTGTGATAGAGCATTGGTTCGGGTGATTTGAGAAGAAACTGGACAAGCCGCTGCCTCAGCCCTTCTTCCTTTTGCTTCAAAAGCGCCTCGCGCCCAATAAAGCCGCCCGGCTTGTTCATCCGCACCGCAAAGCCAAGCCCGGCCTCCAGTGGGGTGTCCTCATCGGTGATATCGTGGCCCCAATGGCGATAGGCCTTTTCCATGCGCAGCGCATTGAGCGCATGATAGCCGCAATGTTTTAGGCCAAAGGCAGCGCCCGCCGCGACAATCTCATCATAAACGCCGGTCATGAATTCGGTCGGGATGTAAAGCTCCCACCCCAATTCCCCGACATAAGTTATCCGGGAGGCACGGACGAGTGCATAGCCCAGCTCAATTTCCTGACTGGTCGCGAAGGGAAAGGCCTCGTGCGACAGGTCATTGGGGCAGATCGATTGGAGCAGGTCGCGCGCCTTTGGCCCCATGATCGAAATCACGCCCATCGCGGAGGAGATATTGGTCGCAATCGCGTGCGCATCCTCGGGGATGTGACGCTTCAGCCAGTTGAAGTCGCGGATCTCCGTCTCCGCACCCGTCACGATCAGAAAGGCTGTCTCGGCAAGGCGCGTGACTGTCAGATCGGCCTCAATCCCGCCCTTGTCGTTCAGCCACTGGGTATAGACCAGCTTGCCAACGGGCACATCGACATCATTGGCGCAGATGCGGTTCAGCACCGCGCACGCATCGCGCCCTTCCAGCCGGAATTTGGCGAAGGAGCTTTGGTCGAACAGGCCGACCCCTTCCCGCACCGCCTTGCACTCGGCCGCGTTGGCTGTGAACCAGTTCTGGCGGCCATAGCTATATTCATATTTGGGCGTGCTGCCCGGCTCAGCATACCAATTGGGCCGTTCCCAGCCAAAGGCCTCGCCATGGCACGCCCCTGCCGCGACCAAGCGGTCATGGATGGCCGAACGACGGACACCGCGTGCGGTTTCATACTGCTTGAAGGGGTAGTGCGTTGCGTAGAGCAGCCCAAGGCTCTCCGTCACCCGCTCGCGCAGATATTTGCGGTTGATCTGGAAGGGCATGTTGCGCCGGATATCGACCGTCCACAGATCGGCGGGCGGGATGCCATCCCGGATCCAGTCGGCCATCACCTTGCCCACGCCACCCGCCGATTGCAGCCCGATGGAGTTGAGGCCCGCCGCCACGAAGCAGCCTTTGAGTTCCGGGCTTTCGCCCAGATGATACCGCACATCGGGCGTGAAGCTTTCGGGTCCGCAGAAGAATTTCTGGATGCCCGCTTTTTCGAGCGCGGGGACGCGGCGCATCGCGTCCATCAACAGCGGCTCGAAATGCTCGAAGCTCCCGGCGATTTCATCGAAGCAGAAATCTTCAGAAATCCCGTCCATGCCCCAGGGCCGGGCATTGGGCTCAAACGCACCGACGAGCAGCTTGCCCGCGTCATATTTGTAATAGCCGCAATAATCATAATCGCGCAGCACCGGCAGCGTGGGGTCAATCCCCTCCACGCCTTCGAACAGCACATAATAATGCTCACACGCATGGAGCGGGGCTGCAACGCCAACGCTGGCCGCCAGATCGCGCGTCCACATGCCGCCGCAGATGACGACATAATCGGCATCGATCGACCCATGCTCGGTGTCGACGCCCGTCACCCGGTCTCCATTATGGCGGATGCGGGTGACCTTCGTGTTTTCAAACACCCGCGCGCCACCCGTGCGCGCGCCCTTGGCGAGCGCTTGGGTGATGTCGACGGCATTGGCATAGCCGTCGCTCGGGATATGAATACCGCCCACCACATCATCGACATTGACGATGGGCGCGAGCGCCTTGATCTCGTCAGCGGTCAAGACATGGACCGGCAGGTCGAATACTTTTGCCATCGAGGCGCTCCGCTTCAACTCCTCAAAGCGTTCCGCATTGGTCGCCATCGATATCGAGCCGCACTGCCGATAGCCGGTCGCTTGGCCCGTTTCCGCTTCCAGCCCGCGATAGAGTTCGCCCGTATATTTGGCGAGCTTGGTCATGTTGATCGAGGTGCGGAGCTGCCCGACCAGCCCTGCGGCGTGCCATGTCGTGCCGCTGGTCAATTGCTTGCGTTCCAACAGGACAACATCGTCCCAGCCGATCTTGGTCAGATGATAGGCGATCGAGCAGCCGATCACGCCACCACCGATGATGACGACCCGCGCCTTTTTGGGAAGTTCACTCATCAGATCAGGCCTTCATCTTTGCGTTATCGGGATCATAAACTGGGGCTGCGAGCACCGTCGCACGCTGGCGTTGCCCTTGAAGGAGAATATCAAATTGCGCGCCGGGTGCTGCGTTCTCCAACGGCACGCAGGCGAAGAACAGGCTCTTGCCCGTCCGATAGCCATAGCCGCCCGACGTTGTCAGGCCGATGCAAGTGTCCCCCACCATGCACGGCTCGGCCCCGCGCGGGTCGACATTCTCGGCCGCCACTTCGCCGTAGACGATGCGGAACCGATCGGGTGCTGCCAGTGTGGCGGCCTTGCCCACAAAATCCTCTTTTTTGAGCGCGAGGAAGCGTCCCATATCGGCCTCAATCATCGTCAGCTCATTGGTGAGTTCCGACCCCCAGGCCTTATAGCCTTTCTCCATTCGCATCGCGTTCAGGGCGTACAGGCCGATATTAGTGAGGCCAAAATCGGTGCCCTTCGCCCAAAGGGCATCGTAGAGCGCCAGCAAATCGGCCATGGGGGCATGAAGCTCCCAGCCCAATTCCCCGACATAGGAGACGCGCAGCGCCCGGAGCTTTACGCCCGCCACGCTGATCTCCTGACCGCTCAACCAGCGGAACCCGTCGTTCGAAAGATCGGCGTCGGTCAGCGTCGCGAGCAAGTCGCGCGATTTTGGCCCGCTCAGCACAAGCACGCCCAAGTCCATCGTGCGGTTGTGGAAGGTCACGTCTTCGCTGGGCAGTTTGGACTGCACCATCCAGTCCCAATCGCGCTGTTCGGCGGCGGCGGCGGACAGGCAGTAGAAATGGTCATCGGCCATTCGCGTGACAGTCATTTCGCCCTGAATGCGGCCTTGGGAGGAGAGGGGATGGACCAGCGCAATGCCGCCCGTCTTGGTGGGCATCCGGTTGGCGCAAATCCGGTTGAGGAAGCTTTCTGCATCCGGGCCGGTGACGTCATATTTCGCAAAGCCCGACAGGTCGATGATGCCGACATTTTCGGCCACCGCCTTCACCTCATCGGCCACCACCTCAAACACATTGGTGCGGTGATAGCCGCCTTCTTCTTCGTGCCCGTCCAGAGAGAACCATTTGGGCCGTTCCCAGCCATAGGTTTCACCATAAACCGCGCCGGCATCCTTCAACCGCGCATAAAGCGGGCTCGTCTTTTGCGGGCGGCCATCGGGCTCTTCCTCACCCGGAAGGCGGGTGGTGAAGGTCATCCGATAATCAAGGAACACCTTTTCCCGGCTATAGGCCTCGTCGGCATAGGGGCCATAGCGGCGCGGGTCGAACTCGGCCATGTTGATGTCGGCATCGCCATAGACCATCCATTGCGCGAGATATTTGCCCGAGCCGCCGCCCTGCGCGATGCCAAAGGATGTGCCGCAGCAATGCCAGAAATTCTTGAGGCCAGCGGCCGGCCCGAGCAGCGGGCCGCCATCGGGCGTGTGCGGAATGGCTCCGTTGACGATCCGCCGAATGCCGACTTCGCCAAAAATCGGCATCCGCTCAATCGCGCGCTCCAGCCATTTAGAGATACGGTCGAGATCGTCGATGAACAATTCGCTCGTCGATTCCCATTCGGGCATACCCTTGGGCGCCCAAGCTTCGGCAAGCCCCGTATTCTCATATACGCCAATGAGCCCGCTTTTCTGTTCCTGCCGGAAATAGCCGGAGACATAGGGGCAGCGCATCACGGGGATTTCCTCATCTCGCTCCATGAAGGCGGGGATGGGGTCGGTGACGATGTAATGATGCTCCATATTGGTGACGGGAATGTCGATCCCCGCCATCTGCGCCACCTGTCGGGCATAGCAGCCCGCGGCGTTGACGACGATCCCGGCGCGCACCGTGCCCTTTTCCGTTGCCACATCCCATTCGCCTGACGGCAATTGGGTCAGGCCCGTCACGCGGTTCTTGCGGACGATTGTCGCGCCCATATTCTTGGCGCCAATGGCAAGGGCATTGCAGATGCCAGACGGGTCGGCATGGCCATCCCCCGTAGTGCGCCCGCCCGCGATCACACCTTCGGTGGTCACGAACGGATTGATCCGCCGGATCTCCTCGGGCGGGATGATCTCCATGTCAAAGCCGATGATCTTGGAATAGCCATGGATGTAGCGCAGCCATGCCAGTTCGCGCTCATTGGTCGCAAAGCGGATGCCGCCCGATTTGTGCCAGCTCACATATTGGCCGGTCAGCCCTTCAAGCTGCGGATATAGGTCATTGCTATAGGCATGGATTTTGGCGAGGTTGAAACTGCCCGTGATGCTTGGGCACTGGCCCGCGGCGTGCCAAGTGGAGCCCGAAGTGAGCTCATCCTTTTCGATGAGCATGATGTCGGTCCAGCCGAGTTCGGCAAGATGGTAGAGCAACGATGCGCCCATGATCCCGCCGCCAATAATAACAACCCGTGCCGAACTTTGCATGGTATCCCTGCTCCTGAGGCTCTACTTATGGACGGACCATAAGCCGGGGGGGCAACGCCCGACAAATTTTGATTATGCGGGCATTGGTTCAAAAAATTTTCGGATCACAGCCGGCGTGTCCCTGCTAGGGGCGGCTCAGATCAAGTCATTCTAAGGGGATGGAGAAAATGAAGACTGCCGTTGTCACCGGTGCTGCCCAAGGTGTGGGACTCACCACTGCCCGCTTGCTCGCCCAAAAGGGCCATCATGTGGTGATGACGGACGTCCAGCCGCTCGACACCCAAGCGGCCAAATTATCTGCTGAAGGGCTCAGCGTATCCCATTTCTCGGGCGATGTTTCATCGGAGGCCTTTGCGCAGACGCTTGCAGCGAAGGTTGCGGCTGAAAATGGCGGGACGGATATTCTCGTCAACAATGCCGGGATCAGCCTTATCTGTCCGGCTGAAGAGACGAGCTTTGATCAATGGCAGCGCGTCATGGCGATCAATTTGGCCGGGCCGTTCTTGTTGAGTAAGGCGCTGGGGCAGCAGATGCTGGCGAAAGGCAAGGGCAGCATCGTCAATGTGGCGTCGATCGCTGGCCTGCGCGGCGTTATCCACCGCGCCGCCTACAATGCCTCGAAGCATGGCCTGATCGGTATGACGCGGACCTTGGCCGCCGAATGGGGCGCGCGTGGCGTACGCGTCAATGCGGTGTGCCCCGGCTGGATCAAGACGGAAATGGACATCGCCGATCAGGGTTCAGGCGCTTATGGTGATGACGACATTATCAACCGGGTGCCGATGGCCCGCTTTGCCAAGCCCGAAGATGTGGCGGCTGCCATTGCGTTTCTGGCCGATGATGGTGGTTTCGTGAATGGTGTCACGCTTCCGGTGGATGGCGGCTGGACGGCAGATGCCAGCTGGGATGCGCTTCGCCTCAAGACCCGCTGAGCAGCACCGAAAAAAATTTCACCCCTGCCGCCAAATTTTTCATTTGTGGGATGGCTAACCGCTCGGGTTTACCGACCCCTCGATAGAAGCAGTAGGACATGCAGGGATGAAGATCGGTTTTATCGGCCTTGGCAATGTGGGTGGCAAGCTTGCGGGGAGCCTGATCCGCAACGGCCATGACGTGACGGTGCGGGATCTCGAT
>JACCDJ011508965.1_pt1 | contig 15738 bp, 16 predicted proteins | sample 7444481 | NCBI WGS metagenome assembly JACCDJ01 (sample SAMN15323435, study PRJNA562643) | freshwater metagenome | isolation source: river surface water | place: USA:Blue River Watershed | collected 2017-08-15 | reverse complement strand
GCTCGAGCAATCTCAATAGTCGGCTTGGTATCGCCAATTCGAAGTGGTGCAAAGGTGAAAAGCATCGCTGCTCGACGAATCCAGAGCTCTTTACTCTTCGCCATAGTGCGTAACGTGACTAGAGAACCCTTCTCGTTTAGTAAGTATTGACCGATAGTTGGCGCTGAAACATCGATGAGATCCCAATTATTTATCTGACCTCTTTTGAGAACTTTAATATAGAAGGTGTAATAACGCTTTTCCTCTGCCGCGCTCTTAGCCTTTTTGAAGCGAGTAGTGAGGATTACTAGGGCAGAAAATCGCGCCTCGTGTAATGGCGAAGCCATAAGTTTTGCAAGTTCCGTTAGTTCTAACGTTTCGTACTCCCGAGCTATTTTGCGAATTTCTGGCACCGCGATGCCGAGAAAGATATCTCCTTCTGCATATTCACCTTTGCCAGTTTTAAAGAATTTTTGTAATTCGACAGCCTTGCGGGAATTTGCACGCGATTTAAGTTCTCGCAGAACGCTCTCAGCTGCCATAGAGAGCACCCTACAACAGAGAGTTTGAGTAGCATCAAGGGGTGAAAGTAGCGGAAAAAGTTTTTCTCTTAACTGGTGCAGGCGGAGGAGTCGGTGCTGAGCTAGCACTCGCGTTAATTAAGAAAGGTGCACGAGTTGCAGCAATTGATTTTCGAGAAGAGCCACTAGTCAAACTGGAGAAGTTGGCAGGCTCACATGTAGAAACTTTTTTAGTGGATATCACAGACCAAAGCGCAGTATTAGCTTTGCCGCAGGCGGTAGCTGCAAAAATGGGTCAAGTTGATGGGTTAATTAATAATGCTGGAATCATTCAACCCTTTAGAAAAGTGAACGAATTATCTGTCGATGAGGCAGCGCGAGTGATGGGAGTGAATTTCACTCGATCGCTACTTATGAGCAAAGCATTTCTTCCAATTCTCCTGGAGAGACCGGAAGGCCATATCGTCAACATCTCATCCATGGGCGCTTACACCCCCGTTCCAGGACAGAGCCTTTATGGCGCTTCTAAAGCTGCGCTCGCTCAACTCTCAGATGGTCTGCGATCGGAGTTACGTGGCACGAAAGTTCGGGTAACTCTGGTTTTCCCTGGTGCAATGCGAACTGATATCGCAGCGAATTCGGGCGCGATTTTGCCTCAGAATTCGGCAGCGCAATCAAGAATTCGCATGACAGAACCCAAGGTAGCCGCGCAGCTTGTAGTCGAGGCGATTGAGAGAGAGCGAGAGCGAATATTTATTGGCTCGGATGCAAAGTTGATGAATCTTCTCTCGCGGATTTCCCCAAATTTTGCCGCTAACTTAATCCAGCGCCAAATGCGAAATCTTCTGCCTTAACGCTAGATTTACTCAAAATTCACTTTCTTACTTTATGCTCAAGCTATGCGAAGCTATTTTTCAGAGTTTCTCGGGACCGGATTAATCGCGTTAGCAGTCGTTGGCTCTGGTTATATGGCGACATCGTTATCAGAAGATTTACTACTTCAATTACTCGTCAATGCTCTCGCAACAATCTTTATCTTAGGGTTAAGTATTTCGCTCTTAGCTCCCATTGGCGGCGCACACTTTAATCCCGTCGTCACGGGAACGTTGGCATTAATGAACCAATTCCCGAAGAGAGACGTTCTTCCTTATTGGATAGCACAAATTATCGGCGGCGTCAGCGGCACAATTCTTGCTAACTTAATGTTCACCTCTTCGCCGATAGAAATTTCAGAAAAGAGTCGCGGCTCCTCCCAAATTTTTCTTGGCGAAGTAATAGCCACTGCAATCTTGCTACTACTTATTCTCTTGCTTATTAAGCAGGGCAGAACAAGCGTTATTCCCATGGCAGTTTCAGCGTGGATAGGTGGCGCTTATTTTGTGACTGTCTCTACTAGTTTTGCGAATCCTGCGATAACAATCGCGCGTACCTTTACAAATAATTTCACAGGTATCGCGCCATCATCTGTGGCTTTATTTATAGTCGCACAGATTGTTGGTGCGGCTCTTGGTTTCCTGCTTGCGAAAGGTTTAACAAAAAAATGAGTGACGCTAGTAACTCTAATAAGCCATCGGTGCTCTTTGTTTGTGTTCATAATGCGGGGCGCTCTCAGATGGCGGCTGGCTTCTTAGAGCACTTTGCGGCAGGAAGAATTGATGTCCTCTCTGCAGGTTCAGCACCCAAAGATTCAATTAACCCAGTGGCAGTTGCAGCGATGGCTGAAGAGGGTATCGATATTGCCAATAACAAGCCGAAGATTCTTACTGTTGATGCAGTGCAAGCATCAGATGTTGTGATCACGATGGGGTGTGGTGATACCTGCCCCTTCTTCCCAGGAAAGCGATATGAAGATTGGGTTCTTGATGATCCGGCCGGTCAAGGAATTGAACAGGTACGAATAATTCGAGATCAAATCAAAGCGCGCGTTGAGAGTTTGGTTAACGAACTACTCGCGAAATAAAATCTTTTTGTTTCGCAGCGAAGCGCTCACCCATGAGACGGTATCCAGCTGAGTTGGGGTGAAGTAGATCGGGCATCATTCCTAGGTCACCTTCATTAAAAAGTTCTAAGCCGTTCATAAAGTAGAGATGAGCATCTTCGCGCTCAGCGACGATTTTTTCTAAGATTGCACGGATCTTGGGCAAGTTGAGTGCACCAGCAGCGAGCGGTGTTGGTCGCTCCATTGATGTAAAGCCAGCATCGCCAATGAGAGTAGGGCCAGGATTTACTTCGTGGAATGGGCAGACAATCGGAGAGATAATCAAAATTGGCGTAGTGGGTTTCTTCTCACGAATAGTGTCGAGGAAGTTATGCACTGCCGGAATAAATGATCGCTCACGCATGCTGTCACCATTGACCACGTTAATTCCTAACTTAAGTGAGATGAAGTCAGCTGGTGTATCGGCAATTGTTCGAGCGACAAAACCATCAATGTGGCACTCACCGGCTAGGCCTAAGTTACGGATATCAAGCCCCAACAATCTGCTTGCGTGGACTGACCAGATATCAAGAGGTCGCTCCGTTTCAGCGCATTGGCTAATCGAACTTCCGTAGTGGACCCATTTCTTCTTCTGTGACGGTGTGGGTGGAAGGATTTCACTATCGGCGCTGATATCTCGAATTTCAACAAGCGCACCAGCAGGAAGCCAGATTTCAATCTCTTTCACTCCTGGTTTCAAATTCGCAAAGGTGATTTCTTCACCCTCGCCGCGGATAAATTCCTCATTCGTTACTAGCGGCCCATCCATCTCAAGGCGAAGTTGCCCACCTTTAACCGCTGGAACCGTCGCTGCTTCTGCTCCATTAACGAGCAGGTCAAAGCGTGCCACCGCAGGCTCTTCGATTACCCGAGCAATCGTTAATGGCATGACGTGGACTTCAAGGGCAATAGATGATGCCTCAGTACGAAAGCGAAGGCGAACGCCTGAAGGAAAGCGGGTCCAGCGATGTAATCCACTAACTCCAAATTGTTTCCATGTCCATAGCGGTAGCCGCGAGAAGCTCACCCAACCATCGTCACTTACTAGATGATCGTAAGGACCAACAATTTCAGCGGCGGATTGTAGGAGCGGAGTGCAAGTGAAGTTCGACATTAGTGCGCAAACTCTTCACGTGAAGATGGCACTTCGCCTTTACTCCGCGCAGAGATACCAAAACGTTCTTTATTCTCTAAAAAGTATCGGCGCGCTTCATTGCGCCCACTCAAATGGAGTTTTTCAAAGATGCGAATTGTTTCTTGGCGAATGGTTGATTCGCTATAGCCCATGATGTCAGCAATCTCGATATTGGTCTTCTTCTCAGATATATGCATGGGAATCTCTATTTGGCGATCGGTGAGCGAAGTGACATTCGGCGACTCTTTCTTTGCTCGCTCTCTCTCTTTTCGATAAATATGAAGTGAGATGAGGTGGCCAATCGTTTGGAGGAGAAGTTCAGTCTCTTCGTCGGGGGTTAGTTCAAGTGAGGAGAAAATTCCAAAGCAACCAACGGAATCGTTGAACCGCAAAATAGGTGTGACGATGTGGGTCCGTGCTGGGAAGGGAAATTCCACTTGTGCAACGAGGGGATACTCTTCCGGCCACTGCGGAAGTGAAGTCACCCAGACCAATCTCTTCTCAGTGAGCGCATCGGTAACGGGTAACTTCCACTCTATGGGGAACTCTTGCCACTCAGGAAACTCTGATTGATTGATGCCGAATGAAGCGCGGGCGCGGGCAGTCCGTCGATTGGTGATCTCTGTAAGAAAGATTCCCTGTACTTGAAGATGGCTTAAGGTGTTTTCAGCGATAAATTGACAGATCTCATCTTCAGTAAGTTCGTAATTGGCAAGGTGCGACGCAAATTCGGCAATTCGTGCGTTAATCAACTCTCTCACCCCTGGCTCCGTACTGTAATCGGGAGGTTGAGGTTTTGGCCATTTCCTCGCCAGATCTACCGCAACATCCATCTTTACTTGCCTGTACTCGCGAATAGTGGCGTTGCTGCGCCGCTACTCCTACTACTGACTACTCTCTGTGACGTGTCCGAGCTCATTCTGGTTCCCCTCGCTGACAACCCCACGGCTGGTGCCGAACCATTGGCCTGGAGCCTTGCTCTTTGGGGGGAGACCAACCCTTGGTTCTCGCCTAGCGATTGGCGCGCTTTCTACGGAAAAGCTGCCACGGCCTCTTATGGCCAGTGGAGCCTTGATGGAGTCGAGCAAGAGCAGATCTATATCGCCCAGTTGGCGGGGGAGGTTGTTGGCGCTATCGCGCTCGTTGATTTTGATGATGTCGAGGAGTTTCGACATTTAAAACCATGGGTTGCAGCGTTCATTGTTGGGCCAGATTTTCGTGGCAGAGGGATTGGTTCAGCGATGCTCGAAGCGCTCGAGGAGCGAGCGCGAAACTTTTCCATTCCCAAGCTCTATCTATGGACCGAAGATCAGCGAGATTTCTATGCAAAGCGCGGCTATCAGTTAATAGAACATCGACAGTACTCAGAGATTGCCATCGATGTGATGGGTAAAGATCTTTGAGCGCAATCAATTGAGCGCGTTAAGTCGCTCCAGTAATGGTGGATGTGAAGCGTAAATCTTTACCGCAAGTGGATGCGGCGAGAGATTTGCCAGACTATCCGTGGTGATTTTAATAAGACCACTCTTCAGTGGTTCACCATCATAAGTTTTCTTTGCAAATTGATCTGCCTCGTACTCGTTTCGACGGGAGATGCCATTGGTAATGAGTTCCAGCGCAAAAGAGAGCGGACTAAAGATGATGAAAAAGGCAAGGATAGAAAGATGGAAACTCTTAATATCTGAACCGAGTGCGTTCGATAGCTCGGGGAACTGTAACGCCCAACCGAGCACTGCAAAAATGACAAGTGATTGCAGAGTGGAGAGCGCAAAACCGAAGAGGGTGTGCTTCTTCTTGTAATGGCCAATCTCGTGGGCAAGTACCGCCATGATTTCGCGAGTACCTAGCTTCTCAATGAGCGTATCGAAGAGAACAATTGTTTTGCTCTTACCAAGCCCAGCAAAGAAGGCGTTAGCTTTACTTGATCTCTTCGAAGCATCCATGACAAAGAGGCGACCGATTGAGTACCCCTCTTGCTTGCAGTAGTTGAGAATCTCCTCTTTGAGTTCGCCCTCTTCGAGAGGTTTTAACTTATTGAAGAGTGGCAATATTAAAGTGGTGCCAAACATAAACATCACAAGCGAGAAGAGCGTTAGCAAGAGCCAACCAAGCACCCAGAATGCGCTACCGGTCTCTTGGTAGATGAAAATAATGAGAGCAAGAAGCCCGCCGCCAATTAGCGCACCAAGGAGATAGCCTTTTATCTTGTCGAGAATAAAAGTTTTTGCTGTTGTTTTGTTAAAACCAAATCGCGCTTCAACGACAAAAGTTCCATAGAGGTCAAATGGCAAATCGAGGATGTCAGATGCTATTCCCAGAATTGCAAAGAAAATCAGCGCAATCAAAATCTCTGAACTCACTAATCCACGAACATATTGGTCGAGCTCTCCAAATATCCCGAACGCCAGAGCGACCACCATGATGAGTATTGAGTACGTTGAGTTTGCTAGGGAAAGTTTGAAATTCGCTTCTGAGTATTCGATAGAGCGTCGGTATTCGCTCTCGCTATAAAGATTAGCCAGCGTGGGGTGGAGCGGCTTCTTTCCATGTCGATAATTGAGAACCTTTATCAATGCCTCGATGAGGTAGTTGAGTATCACAAGCGAGAGTAGAAGCGTCAGCATGGGATACATCGTATGATAAAGGCCTATGAGTAGCGCACAAGGACTAATCAGCGCTGAAAATATCGCTAAGAATTATGGGAAAGGCGATGTACTCAAAAGCATCTCACTTGGAGTCTTGCGAGGTGAGCGAATTGGCATTGTTGGTCGAAATGGCGGCGGCAAGAGCACGCTACTGCGGATTCTCGTGGGGCAAGAGGCCCCTGATTCAGGTCGGATCTCTTTCCTCAATGGACTCTCGCTCGGCTACCTAGCGCAAGTTGATTCTTTTGCTGACGATGCAACGATTCTCTCTGCAATTTTTGGTGATAGCGCTACCCACTCGTGGGCAAGTGATCCGAAGGCGCGCGAAGTTCTTGAAGGTCTCTTTGGCTCCCATAACGAGAGCGATTTCAACCGACCAATTGCCGGACTCTCTGGTGGCGAGCGACGTCGCGTATCTCTCGCCAAATTGCTTGTCAGTAGCCACGATTTAATTTGTCTTGATGAACCTACAAATCACCTTGATGTAGAAGGGGTGAATTGGTTAGCTCAATATCTCAAGCGCGAAAAGCGGTTAGCAGTAGTGGTCATTACCCATGACCGCTGGTTTCTTGATGAGGTAAGCGATAAGACATGGGAAGTTGTCAACGCCGGCGTTGAAGAGTACGAAGGCGGGTATTCCGCATTTGTTCTAGCGAAAGCAGAGCGAATTAGGCAAGCTGATGTGGAAACTGGGAGACGGAATAATTTAATTAAGAAGGAGTTGGCCTGGTTACGTCGCGGCGCACCGGCTCGCACCACGAAACCAAAATTCCGAGTTGATGCAGCTAACCAACTCATCAGCGCAGAACCGCCACCCAGAGATTCTGTAGAGCTATTAAATTTTGCAACTAATCGACTAGGAAAACGAGTTTTTGAATTACATGATGTCACGCTCGGTGTAGCCGGACGAGTCCTTGCTGAACATATCAACGTTAACTTTGCACCAGGTGCGCGTTACGCAATTGTTGGTGCAAATGGCGCAGGGAAAACCTCTTTTCTACAAATGCTCGCGGGGCGATTAAAACCCATGGCAGGGCACATGCAAACAGGGCAAACAGTGAAACTTGCCTTCCTGACACAACATCTCGATGAATTAGAGCCACAATGGCGCGTTCTTGAAGCGGTCGAGGATGTTGCGAAGAGCGTAGATCTTGGCAAAGGGCGTGAACTCTCTGCATCGCAACTCTGCGAGCGATTAGGTTTTGGCAAAGATGCACAATGGACACCCGTGCGTGACCTTTCGGGTGGCGAGCGACGGCGACTTCAACTCACGCGCTTACTTATGGAGGGGCCAAATGTGCTCTTCCTCGATGAACCAACAAATGATTTCGATGTCGAAACGCTCGCATCTCTTGAGGATTTACTTGATGGTTTTGCCGGAACAATCATTGTGGTTTCGCATGATCGATATTTCTTAGAACGTGTCTGTGATATCACTTTAGGTTTTGTTGGCGATGGCATCTTGCGCGATTTGCCGCGCGGTCTTGATCAATATTTTGAATTACGCTCAGGTGGCGGACTAGAGAAATCAGAGAAGAAAAATTCATCGCCGGCTCTGGCCACAATAAAAATCGACCAACGCGAGCTGAAGAAATCCATTGAGAAAACCGAGAGGGGATTAGCGCGACGAGATGAAGAATTGAAGAAACTCGAAGTTGAAATGGGAAGCGCTGAGGTTTCCACTGACTTCACGCGATTAGCTCAGATCCATGAAGAGATTGAGCGGTTACGTCGCGAGAAAGAGGCGCTAGAGCAGGAGTGGCTGGCACTTATGGAAGGTCTTGAGGGCAAGTAGTAAGGTTCCAATATGCGCCCAATCGTGCAAGTCTCCCTCGATCTCACCGATATTGATGAGGCAATGGAGATGGCTCATACCGCAATGCGCGCTGGAGTGGATTGGCTGGAAGCAGGAACTCCCTTCATTCTCGCTGAAGGGTTACATGGCGTGAAAGCTCTTCGAAAAGAGTTTCCGACTACGCCGATTGTTGCCGATTTGAAGACGATGGATGGCGGTTACTTAGAGGCAGAGATGATGGCTAAAGCTGGCGCAACTCATGTTGTGGTGATGGCGCGATCCCACCCAGAGACTATTAAATGTGTAGTGCAAGCTGGCAAAGATTTTGGCGCAGTCGTGATGGGCGACAACTTAGGTTGTCCAGACATGGTGCAAGGTGCTCGCGAGTTAGAGGAGCTTGGTTGCGACATAGTGATTCATCACATTGGATATGACGAACGTCGAGGCATCGCAGCTCGTGGTGAGCGCGCGCCAAACCCACTCGATCAACTAAGAGAAATTGTCGATGCCGTTTCAGTTCCAGTGCAAGCAGTTGGTGGGTTGACGCTCGAACAGGCAATTAAAACTCCAGAGTATGGCGCACCGCTTGTTGTTATTGGCGCACCACTTGCTATCGATGCCGATTCTTTTAGTCGTGGCGCAGGGAATGTTGAAGAGGTTCTTCGAAAAATTTGTGAACGCGTCCATGCATATGGTGATGTACCGGTAAAAGGGGAGAGGAAGTAAGCACCTAATGGGATCTCTTGGGGTAGTCAATTATGGAGCGCAGCCGCATAACGTCGAGCTCCGTGAGGTCGAGCGTCCAATTATTGGCGCTGATGATGTTCTTGTAGAGGTAGCCGCAGTAAGCGTCTGCGGGAGTGATCTCCATCAATGGACTGCTGACCATAGTTGGCCGGTTAATTACCCAGTTGTGCTCGGCCATGAATTCGGTGGGCGAATTGTTGAGGTAGGAGCGGCAATTTCACATTGGAAAATCGGTGATCGAGTTGTCAGTGAGACTGCAGCAATCATCGATCACAACTCACCGATGACTCGTATTGGGCGTTACAACCTCGACCCATCACGTAAGGGTTTTGGCTACGGCGTAAATGGCGCGATGACTAAATTTGTAAAAGTACCTGCACGTTGCCTCCATAAAATTCCCGATAACGTGCCCTTCGAACATGCTGCGTTCACCGAACCATGCTCAGTAGCTTTTAGCGCTGTGATTGCCCCTGGTTACATCAAACCTGGTGATCGAGTTGTCGTATTAGGTCCGGGGCCAATTGGCGTGCTCTGCGCCGCGATGGCGAAGTTAGCTGGCGCAGAAGTTGCGCTCGTTGGTTTAGAGCGCGATCGAGAGCGCCTCAACGCTGCTAAAGCTTATGGCTGTGAGGTAATTATTGGTGATGCCAAGAGTTGGGCAAGCGCTGTTGATGGGTTGGGAGCTGATGGCGTTGTCGATGCAGCGGGGATATCTGCGACCTTAAAAATTGCACTGGAGTTAGTACGCCCAGCGGGTTGGATCGCAAAAGTGGGTTGGGGTCCACAACCACTTGATTTCTCGCTAGATCAATTAGTTCAAAAGAATGTGACCTTGCAGGGAAGTTTTAGCCATAACTGGCCAATGTGGGAGCGAGTATTACGAATGATGAGTACTGGACAACTAGATATCGGACCAGTTCTTGGCGGGATTTATCCGCTCGAAAAATGGGAAGAGGCATTTGAAGCGATGCACTCTGGAAAGATTCTGAAAGCGGTATTAACGCCATGAGTCCTATGAGCGCACGATTAAAAGAAAAAACAATCATTGTTACTGGCGGCACCTCTGGAATCGGAGCTGCTATCGCTCGAGCAATTATCAACGAAGGCGGCCAAGTTCTTGTCCATGGCATAAATAAAGAGGAAGGTGCTGCGCTAGTAGCAACATTGGGCAATCGCGCTGCGCTCTGTATCGCAGACCTTGCTCGAGAAGATGCACCTGAAGTAATTGTTAACGCTGCGCTCGCCGCTTTTGGAAAGATTGATGGCTTAGTCAATAACGCCGCGATTATTGAACGATCAAACCTTGGTGCGATTACACCAAATGGATTTGATCAGACGCTCGCAGTGAATACCAAAGCTCCGCTCTTTCTCATTCAAGCAGCGCACCCGCATTTAGTAAAAACCAAGGGATCGGTCCTTAATATTGGCTCCATCAATGCTTATGCTGGTGAATCGACGCTACTTGCCTACAGCATGAGTAAGGGCGCGCTCCAAACAATGACCCGAAACTTGGCAAATGCTTTGGGTGTCACGGGCATCCGAATTAACTTAATTAATCCAGGTTGGATTCTTACCGAGCGCGAAGATCGCGATCAGGTAGCCCGCGGACTTGAAGTTGGTTGGCATCAGAAGCTAGATAGAAGCGCCATACCTCTTGGTGAAATGTCTACGCCAGAGAATCTTGCACATGCTGCGATTTATTGGCTCAGTGATGAGTCCTATCCCTTTACAGGATCGGTAGTTGAACTCGAGCAATTCTCGATTATCGGCAGAAATCCGGAGAAGCTCTAAATGCCAAAGATTGCCGCATTTCCCAAGGGATTTATTAAACAACTTGTCTCAGGCGAGATGAGTATCTATGAGTGGATTGATTTAGCGGCTGAACTCAAAATAGATGGTCTTGAGTTTTATAACGACTTTGCCGATGTGAAAGATCCGGCGAATTGGCCGAAGATTCGAAAAGCTGTTGAAGCGACGGGAATGGTAATTCCGATGATGTGCGCCTCGCCAGATTTCACAATCCCAGAAGCCGAAGGTCGTGCGCGCGAAGTGGCAAAAGAGATTGCCTCGATACGAATGAGCGCTGAACTTGGTGCGAAATACTGCCGTGTCCTCTCTGGTCAGCGACGTAAAACGATTACCCGCGAAGAGGGGTTGGGCTATGTCGTCGAATCGATTGAAGCATGCTTGCCAGAGGCTGAGAAGCTCGGCATCACCCTAATACTTGAGAATCATTACAAAGATGATTTCTGGACTGAACCCGAATTTGCCCAGATGATGGATGTTTTTGTTGAACTTGTCAGTCGAATTGACTCACCTTGGTTTGGTGTCAATTTCGATCCAAGTAATGCGATTGCAGCAGGTGAAGAGCCGCTCGAGTTATTAGAGAAAGTCAAACATCGTGTAGTCACGATGCATGCCAGCGATCGGTATTTAGCCAATGGCACGATTGAAGATTTACGCGCACAAGAAGGTGGCACCGCTGGATATGTTTCATTCTTTAAGCATGGCGTGATTGGCAAAGGGCTCAACGATTACGATGCAATTTTTACAATCTTAAAAGGCGTTGGATTTGATGGTTGGATCAGCATTGAAGATGGCGTAGATGGCATGGAGCAGATGCACGAAAGCGCAGAATTTCTCAAGAGGAAAGTGAAAGAGCACTGGGGATAATTAGTAATTAATTTGTTTTTTCAAATCCGCTTCTAAAGAATCTCAGCAGGAGCGATGCAGTTAACGTCGTTGCAATAACGTACGCAATAGTTAAAGCTTTTATTTCACTCGTGAAAGCAAGTGTTGTTGAGAAGCCGGCAATAATTACCGAAAATTCCCCACGAGGGATGAGGAAGGAACCAACCCTCCGCCAACTCATGGGATCTTGAAGATCTCTAGCAGTCCACCAGCCGATAAAGAATTTTCCAGCGCCACCCAACAGGGTTAGCAGAAGCGCTAATGGAAGAACTTTGACAATTTCAGAGGGATCTACTGAAAGTCCGAAGAAGATAAAGAAGATTGCGGCAAAGAAATCTCGCAATGGAGCCAGGCGTGTGCGAACTGCTGTTGCAACTTCACCTGTGAGTAAAAGTCCAACTAAGAACGCAGCAATCGCGCCAGAGAACCCGGCTAATCCAGCCGCGCCAGCGGCAATCAGGGCTGAGCCAAACACAGTGAGCAATAGCGCACTGGCGCTATAGCGTCGAAAGACTTGGGAGAAGAAATTCTCTCGCTTCACACTAATGAGCAAGATGAAGCCAGTGATCACGAGAGCAACTGAGACAGAGATCAGACCGCTGATGAGACCAACACCAAGAATTGTTGAGGTAAGTAGTGGTAAGTAAGGCGCAAGTATCAAATCTTCACTGACGAGAACAGCAATTGTTCTTTTGGCAACTTGTGATCTCGCCCAACCCGCCTCGCGAATTAATTCAGAGGCAATTCCAGAGGATGAGACGTAAGTTATGCCGCCGAGAAGTAGTGCGCCTTGTAGGCCCCACCCGAGTACAAGTGCAATCAAGGCTCCAGGAATTCCATTAACAATCAAATCAAGAAGAATTACACTCTTAGATGAGCGAAAAGTTTCGCTTATCTCGCGCGCTGAATACTCGAGGCCCATTAATAGCAAGAGCAGAATTGCACCAATTTGTGCGCCAGTATTTAAGAATTGTGATGAGAGTTCGAGTGGAGCCACTCCACCCTGGCCAAAGGCAAGGCCAAGTGCAAGGAAGAGCGGAACTGCCGATAACGCAATTCGCGCGGCAATAAAAGCGATGGTTCCAAGCAGGAGTAGTACGCCACCAATTTCAAGGAGAACTAGATTGTCTACTACTTCAGTAGCTCCTGCGGTCAAAGTTTGTGGCATGAATGTATTATCTCACGTATGGGCTCATTGGTGTTTTCTCTCGATTTGATAGCAACTTTTGCCTTTGCAGTTGTAGGTGCACGAGTAGCAATCAATCGCAACATGGATTATGGCGGAATAATCTTAATTGCCCTTGTTGCCTCTATATCTGGTGGAACGCTTCGAAATATATTCCTCGGGCTAACACCATCTTGGTTAACACAATATGAGTATTACCTCGCAGTTATTATCGCGGTGATTTTTGCAATAGTTGCACCAGCAAAGAAACCGATTGGTTTTTTTATTCTCTCTCTTGACACATTCGGTTTAGGCGTTGCGGTGGTCTCAGGAACACAATTTGCATTAGATAAAGAGACCCCTTTTTACTCTGCAATTCTTTTGGGCGTTATCACCGCAGTAACAGGTGGTTTACTTCGAGATGTACTCTGCCAAGTTGAACCTGTCTTGTTACATAGAGAGACAATTGGAACGTCTTCAGTACTAGGCGCTGGAACCTATGTATTGTTGGATTGGCTAAATGTCGCAACAACAATCTCTGCGCTTGCAGCTGGAATTGTTGTGATACTTGTGCGCGCAGTATCGATTAAATTCGACTTACATTTACCACGCGCAAAGTAACGAAATCGACTACTTCTTTTCAGTAATTCGAGTGTTGATGCGGTACTTAGCGATGTAATCGCGGTCCAGCTCCCACCCAAGACCTGGTCGGTCGTTGAGTTGGAAATACCCATCATTAAGTCGTGGGCGATTAGCAATGATGTTATGCCAGATTGGATCGCGATCTGGGTGGAAGTACTCAAGGTATGTGCCATGTGGAATAGAGGCGAGTAAGTGCGAAGCAACCTGCGGTTCCTCATGGTGCGCCATCCGCACGTCATAAACAGTTGCCATTCCAGCTACTTTCCGCCATTCAGTGGGGCCACCTGACCAGGATGAATCGAAATTGCAGAAGTCGATGGAGCCAGTCTCCATTAGATCGCGGCAACCAGCAGCGGAAAATTCACTTTGACCAGCGCAAACTGGAACGCCACCAGCGAAGCGAACATCACGCATTGCGCGGCGATCGTTCTGCCATTGGCATGGCTCTTCAAACCAGAGGAGGTTGTCATCAGCAACGAGATGAGAGAATTTGATTGCATCTGCTGTTGAGTAGCCCTGGTTCGCATCAACTGCAATGCGGAACTTCTCGCCACCAACTTTTCGAGCCTCTTTAAAGCGCTTGGCATCTTCTTCTGGAGTGAGGCCGCCGATTTTAAATTTCATTCCTGCAAACTCTTCTTTGAGAAGGTACTCCACCTCTTCTTTGATTGTGAGGTTACTTCCGTAGTACCCGCCAATAGTGATAACAGGAACGGAGGAGCGATATCCGCCCCAAAGTTTCCATAGTGGCACGTTAAGAGAACGACCAAAGAGATCCCAAAGCGTGACATCAAGCGATGCGCAAGCAACAAGTCCTAATCTGCGATCGCGAAGGATGTCCCAGGTTGCAGGTCGAGCCAATTCCCAACACTTCTCGATTGCCGAACCATCTTGGCCAATAAGCGCTGGTGCAATTTCATCGTGGATGATGCCATCAATCTCAGCAAGACCAGCATCTTCATCACCTGCATACGCCTCACCAATCAAACCGCTGGCAGTGTGCACGCGCGTGATGATTGTTGAGCGATGAGTCATCTTGTAATGGCTACCTTTATAGGTGCGCGCAAGAGGGACTCGTACTTGTTCAGTTTCGATAGCGGTGATTGTTAGGTCCATGGCGTTTAAAAATTCCCTCTCGTAATTTCCAGAAATATCGGTTAGATTCTGGTAACGATTCCATTCAGGAAGATAGTGGAATCGGGGCAAAAGTGTCAAGGGGTGATACGCGATGGAAGCTCCAGTAACTATTCGAGATGTAGCCGCACGCGCCGGTGTCGCGTTATCAAGTGTCAGTCGCGTTCTCTCAGGCCACCCTGATGTATCGGCAAGCATGCGCGCAAAGGTAGAAGAGGCAGCGCAAGCGCTTGGTTATGAACCAGATCTCCTTGCTCAATCTTTACGTAGCGGCGCTACCCGAACAATTGGCTTCATCATTCGTGATATTGCCAATCCACTCTTTGCCGTTGTCGCACGAGCATGTGAGCAAGAGTTGCGCAGAAATGGTTACTCACTAATTTTGATGAACTCTGATGGGAGCGTCGAAACTGAATCAAAGAATTTCGCGCTATTAAGACGGAGAAGAGTTGATGGCGTTATTGCCTCACTTGTTGCCGAAGATTCACCCTATGTGAAAAAAACTATTCTTTCGCTCCGCGCACCGCTTGTTCTTCTTGATCGCGACGTGAAAGGTTTAAATGCAAGCGCTGTTATCACCGACCATGCGATGGGCGTGAAATCTGCAACCAAACACCTCATTGAAGCCGGACATCGTGATATTGCCTTTATCTCTGGCGCTGCCAATGTTTATACAACACGAAATCGCATCAAGGGATTTAGTGAAGCCTTTGCCGAAGCAGGCTTGCCACTCCCAGAGAAGTTAATTGCCCTCGGGGGATTTGATGCTGAATATGCGTTGATTCATGCCCGACATTTTCTGCTCAAGAACCCGCGACCTACTGCATTCATCGCAGGTGGTATTGGTTCAACCGCCGGCGTAGTGCGCGCTTTCAATGAAATGAATTTGAAGATTGGCAATGACATTGCGTTAGTTGCTTTAGATGAATGGCCTTTATTTGATGTTTTCGCAACCGATGTCTCCTCTGTTTACAGAGACCCAGAAGCAATTGGTAGCGAAGCAGCCCATTTAATTTTAGAAGTGCTTAATGGGAACGAGCCGCGTGAATCGGTAATCGATACTAAGTTCACCGCCCGTGCAAGTAGTCAAGGTGGGCACTAAATGTCCGAACAAGTAACGAACGCCGAGCGGTTAATCCGAGAGCTAGTTGATTATTCAACGCTTAACCGAACTGAAGAGCTGCTGCGACGGCTAGAGGTTTTACTTGCAGATTTCGTAATATGCGTCGCCAGCGGAAACAAACTTCAACCAGGAGATTCACTACTCAAAAATGATGGTGCAATTGGACTTGCTACGCGATTAGCT